>Ga0182018_10000113_pt1 | contig 99156 bp, 76 predicted proteins | sample 812P2MmetaG_FD_120490 | JGI IMG/M metagenome (GOLD analysis project Ga0182018, IMG submission 120490) | Permafrost microbial communities from Stordalen Mire, Sweden - 812P2M metaG | ecosystem: Environmental > Terrestrial > Soil > Wetlands > Permafrost | place: Sweden: Stordalen | collected...
GACGCGCCGAGCTGGATGAAATCCTTCACCGCGATCTTGTAATGGTCCGGGTCGCGCGTGGCACAGACGAGGTCCACGATGTAATCCTTCACCTTGTCGTCCACGTAAATGTCGTTGATGACTTCGCGCGCCTTGAGGATTTGTTGCGGGGTGACGACGGCATTGCAAACGGGCGTGCCGGAAGTCTTCGCCATCGTTTCCAAAATCTGCCGTTCTTCTGCGCGGCTCGGATAACCGATCTTCAATTTCAACATGAAACGGTCCACTTGCGCTTCGGGCAACGGATAGGTTCCTTCCTGCTCAATCGGATTTTGCGTCGCTAAAACGAGAAACGGTTCTTCGAGCTTGAAAGTGTTCTCGCCAATCGTGACCTGTTTTTCCTGCATCGCTTCGAGCAACGCGCTCTGCACCTTCGCCGGCGCGCGATTGATTTCATCGGCGAGAACGAGATTCGCAAAGACCGGGCCTTTGCGCGTGGTGAAGCCGCCGGATTGCGGATTGTAAATCTGCGTGCCGATGACGTCGGCGGGCAGCATGTCCGGCGTGAATTGCAGGCGCGAAAATTTGACGCTGATGCACGCGGCCATGGATTTGACGGCCAAGGTTTTCGCCAGCCCCGGCACGCCTTCGAGCAGGACATGGCCGTTGGCCAGCAACCCGATGACCAGCCGCTCGGTCAGATAATTTTGCCCGACGATGACTTTGCCGAGTTCGTTAAACAGCGGGTGCGTGAAAGCGCTCGCGTCCTTCACCGCTTCGTTGATTGCACTGATTCCTGTGTTCATGTTTTTTTGTGAAAATGATTTGTTCGATGGACAAACGGACTTCTGAATTCGTTCAACAATTTTTGCAACTCACGCGCCCGGCACGACCGCCACCTGCTTCGTGGACAACCAGCCGCTTTTCCCCGCGCCGTCCGCAACCTGCACCCAGCCGTCGCGCCGGTCCAAAACCGAAAGCTCCGCGCCGTCGCGCGCCGTGAAGGCGCTCTGCGCATCGTCAAACGGCCCGCTGCGCGCCGTCACGTTGCCGGCGATGACCACGGCGGTCGCGCTGGAAAAATGATTCGCCGCCTGCAAGCCCAGCACCGTGCCGGAAAAAATCGCCAGGACGATAAAAATCCAGGTCGCATTTTTCAATTTTGGAACGAGCGCAGGGCGTAGCTGCCGCGCGATCAGCAATGCAAACGTCAGCCAGAACAAAACCGCCGTCAGCACCGCGCCTTCGTTAAGCGTGAGCGTGCCCACCCAGTTTTGCCAGCGGCTTTCGCGCACGGTCGCGCCCTGGACTTGATTGCGGACAAACGCGAGGTTCGCGCGCAGTTCCGCGTCGCGCGGTGACAGCAATTCCGCCTGAAGATACGCGGCGATGGCCCGGCCGAGATGCCCGGACTTGAATTCCGCGCCGCCCGCATTGAACAACAACGCCGGCGACTGCGCGCCGGTCTGCAAAATGGCCTCGTAAGCCCCGGCCGCATCGGAAAATTTTCCTTCGGCATAAAATTTGTTTGCCGCTGAAAAATCCGCGGCAACATCCGCCGCGAAAATCTTCCCGGCAAAAACCAACGCAAACAAAATGGCGGAAAGTTTTTTCACGCCTTCACCTCCTGAAGTTCGCCAACAACTTTTTCAAATTTCTCCGCGGCGGAATTTAATTCGCCGGTGCCGCGCACGGGCGCGTAACGCGCCTGGTTGCAAAGCTGGAAAAGCTCGCGCAACGCATCGAGCGCCGCCCTGGGTGCGCCGCGCAAAACGGGGTGTTCTTCAATCACGTTTTCCGTGATGGCCGACGCGGGACAATCCAGCCGTTCGCCAAGCTGTTCCTGCAACAAACGGAACAGCAGCGCGAAAAATTCATCCGAATTATTTTCGGCGGCGGATTTTCGCAGGTCGTTCAGGCCGTTTTGAATCAATTTTTCAACGGCAAGCCGGCGGCGCAGGCGCGGATTGTTCGCCAGATTGTCCGTGCGCCGGCGCCAGACCAGCGCGGCGAGAAACGCGAGCACCGGCACGGCTTGCGCGGCGAGAAACGCCGGTTGCGCGACGAGCGGAGGTGATTTTGACACGAGCGTTCCGAGATTTTCCCTGACCGGCAAAATGTCCTGCGGCGCCTGGTTTTCCGCGCCGGGATTTTTATCCGCCACAATTGCCGGCAACGGACTTGTGCCGGCGGAATGAACGGCGAGCGGCGCGGCCGGCCGCGTGAGCGTGTGGTATTTCCCGTCGTCGGGGTTGAAAAAGGAAAACGAGAACGGCGGCAGCGCGCGCACATCCGCGTTTTGCGGCGTGACGATTTCCTCGAACGTTTTGGCGCCTTCGAGTCCGAGCTGGTCGCTGGTTTCCACTTTCGACGTGGGCGGAAACAGTTTGAAATCGTTCCAGCCGGATTGATCGGGCAGCATGACGGCGTCGAGCGCACCGCGCCCGGAAATTTGCACGCGCACGGTGATGGGGTCGCCGACAGTCACATTTGTCGGCCCGGCGGTGACGGTCATGGTGTAATTGCCGACCGCGCCGTTGAAATTCGCCGGAACATTTTCCGCCGGCAGCGGCAGCGACTGGACGTTGATCTGGTCGCTCGTGAGCGAAACCTGCCTTTGTTCCCCGCGATTGAAGAATTGGGAAAACGGATCGCCGCCCTGGTTTTGCGACGGCAGCACGATGACCACCTCGGCGGTGAACGGCCCGACCCTCAAGCTGCCGGTTTTCGTGGCGGTCAGCGTGACGGAAATCGGGACGATGTTGTAAATGCGATTGCCAGCCTGCTGCCGGCGCTGCTGGGTTTCGGCCATTTTACCGATGGAAAATCCGTCGGCGGGTGTGGAGGTAAAACGAAAGTTGCCGAAGTTTTGCACGTCGTCGCGGAGGTAAAGCTGCAACTGGCCGGCGATGACTTCACCGGCGTGAACCCGCCGTTTCGGCAGATCCAGTTTCAAGAACGCCACCTCGCTGCCGGAATTGACCGCGGCGGCGGACGGCACGCTGGCCGCGGTCACGGTCAGCTTGAGCGGCGCGGTGGAAAGCTGCTGGCCGTTCACGTCCGTCGTCAGCGCGGGAAGGGTGAATTCGCCCGCGTGTTGCGGTGTGACGGAAAAGGTGACGGTGACGGTCGAACTCATCGCGCCGTTGATGATGCTGAAATTTTGCGAGTTGCCGGTCTGGCTGATTTCCAGGCCGGGCACGCTGGGCGTCGGCACGTTTTTCGACTGGCCCTCGAATGTCAGGGACAGCGTCGCGCTTTCACCGAGCGTCAGGGTATCGCGGTCGAGCGACGCGGTGAAACTTGCCGCGTGCGCCACGAGGCCGAGGCACAGGCACAAAGCCGAAATTAAATTCAATTTTCGCATCATCAAATCCAGCGCATAAAATCAGGTCCAGCGCATAAAAAAAGACAGCGCCGCGCCGGAAATGTTCACACGAACACTCCCTGTTTTCTAGCAGGATTTTGCCTTTCCAGCGTTTTGGCGGGCCTGCCCGGACATGAACCCACGACCCTGCGGTCACGAACCGGCTTCAGCCACCGAAAGTCTTCATGGGAAAATGCCCCGCAAAGCCCTCAATAGTCAATGAATTTTGGTATTGCAACAGCATCCGCGCCACGGCGCGCTTGACCACGTTTGGGCAGTGCCTTAATTTGAATTTCTGGCGGTCTTGCGTTTGGGCGGTTTGGCATGAAATTGCGGCATGGACGTATAAAGAATCAATTTACCAACCATATACCGAAACGGACGGAACTGGATTCTTTTCAAAGTTAATCAAATCCAAACCGTTTTTAGCCATCTGCGGCGGTATGATGATTTCCCTAACGGTGTCATTGATTTTCAGGGTTATGTTTCCTCCAAGTATTTTCGTGCCACTTGGCACAAAACGCGCATCAAGTTCAAATACATTCCATTCATTCGCATCTCGCACAAGGGAATTTGGCAAAAAGGCCGTGATTTTAACTTTTTGGCTAAATTGTAAATACCATATTGTGCCATCTTCAACCCCTCCTGGGACGTATCTGAAATCCGAACAAAATAAAGTTGGTATTCTCATATTTTCAGCGCGCCTATATTCTAGGGTTACTAAATACGGATTATTCAGACGTTCAGCATTAAAGTTATTTGTTCCATTGGTCACAAGAACAACTTGTGCAGATACGGATGAAATCGGAAGATTTAATGGATCAATTTTCGCTAGGTTGGTGCTGGTTTCTGCTATTTGTTCGGCGGTTTTCCTTTCCTCTATTTCGTCTTTTGCGGCCAGTGCGAACCCGACGCCTATTTCTACTAGGACGCCAAACATCACAGCCCACCTGCCGATTTTTGCTTTCGTTTTCTGCCGTTTAGAATCATGCACGCTGGAAAACCAGTCTTTTTCCTCTCCCTGTTCCATCCAAAGCCCCCAAAGAAGGATTATTCCACCAACGGAAGCCACAATCGGCCAGCGCCAAGAAGCGGTAGATTCTGAAAAAGAAGCCGAAAGTAAAATCATTTTGAAATGGGGTTTTTCTTATTCAGTTTTGGCGTTAGTTGCGACTGTGTTTTTGTTCGACATGTATCGCAACCGGCGAAAATAGACTGTTTGACATTTTCAAAATGCGTGCAAAATTCAAAACAGTTTGGATGCGTAAGTTAATTGGCAAACTTGGCGTTCCTTACAATCGCAGATTGCGAGTCCGAGGCTCGCCGCATTCACTGTTTTATGACGCTGATTTATCACCCGCCGCAGCGGAAAGCAACGCTTTCCGTATCCAGCCGGATTTGCTCTGTTTTGGGAGTGTTCATTCTGGTGGGACTGTTCGCCGGCGCGCTGACGGTTCGCGCGGATGAAACGCTGGCCGTGCTCAAGGTGGGCAGCGACACCTACAGCAACGTGACCGTCACGGCCGTCACCGCGACGGACATTTATTTCACGCACGCCAATGGCATGGGCAATGCGAAGCTGAAGAACCTCGCCCCCGAACTTCAAAAACATTTCCATTACGATCCGAAAAAGGCCGGCGCGGCGGAACTCAAGCAGGCCCAGGCCAATGCCCAGTATCACGACCAGCTTGTCCACCCGCCGCCGCGTCCGCCGCCCGCCAATGAACCCGTGGCGCGCCAGCCGGTGACGGCGCACGCCTCCGACCTGGTGTGGAGCGTGGATTTGCCCGCCGCGTTGGACCGGGCGCGGGCGGAAAACAAAATGGTGCTGCTCGACTTCACCGGCTCCGATTGGTGCCCGTGGTGCATCAAGTTCGACCACGAAGTTTTGTCCACCGACCGCTTCGCCACCTACGCCCAATACGCGCTCGTGCTCGTTAAGCTGGATTTTCCGCGTCAAACGCCGCAACCCGACTCGCTCAAGCAGGCCAACGCGGCGCTGGAGAAAAAGTTCGGCGTGGAGGGCTTTCCCACCTATGTGCTGCTGAATTCCGACGGCCGGGAATTGGGACGGCAGGTCGGCTATCTTGCCGGCGGGCCGAACCCCTTCATCGTCGAACTGGACGCCTTCAGCAAACGCTGAAATGATGTTTCAGCCCGCGTTTTAACATCTTCAAATCCCGCCCCACCGCCCGATGTTTTCAAGGAATTTTTCCGGCGGCAGGCGTCGTCGCTCAATCAATTCACCGGAAGCCGGGCGGAGAGGCAGACCGGGTTGATTCACCGCTTAAAAACTTTTGGTCAGGCGGCGGGGTGTTGTAACCTTGCCGCCATGAACCGCATTATTTTTCCGGCGCTGGCGCTTCTTGCCGTTTGTCTTCCGGTTTCCGCCGCGTTCGGCGATGAGGAAACCTGCGCGTCGTGCGACAAAAAAATCCTCGTCACCGGCCAGTTCCAGCATGGGCGGGGCCATGAGAGCCTGACGATTGAAGGCGCGCCGCGCCGGGGCGAGGAGGCTTTCCGCGAGGAAATTTACGGGACGAATTTTTCCGTGACGGTTCCGAATCTGCCGGCGGGCAGATACACGGTCATCGTCGGCGTGGCGGAGGTGGATTTCCTCAATGCCGGCCAGCGCGCGTTTGACATCACCTGCGGCGACCAGGTCGTTGCCAGCAATCTTGACATTTTTGCCGCCGCCGGCGGCGCGGGGAGGGTTCTGCTGCTCACAAACCAGATTGATTTTCCAGGGGACGCGCTGCGCGGGCCGCTGGCGTTGAATTTCACCGGGCGCACGGGCGCGGCGAAGTTGAACACGTTCGAACTGCTGGACGCCTCGCGGCAGTCGCTCGTTTCCCTGCGCGCGGCGGATCTGGTGAGCGCCGAGGACGCCGCCGCGCTGAAAATTCCTGCCGTCACCGCGCCGGAAATCTGGAGAGACTGTTCGCAACCCACGGCGGCGCGCGTCCGTGACCTCGTGAGCCGGTTGTCGCTCGCGGAAAAGGTCCAGCAGATGCGCAACGGCGCGGCGGCAATTCTGCGGCTGGGGATTCCGGCCTATGATTTCTGGAGCGAATGTCTGCACGGCGTCGCGCGCGAAGGCAACGCCACGGTTTTTCCGCAGGCCATCGGGATGGCGGCGACGTGGGACGCGCCGTTGATTCATGACGAGGCGGACGTCATCGCCACGGAAGCCCGCGCGAAGTTCAACGATTTCATCAGCCAGCATGACGGCAGTTCGACGCGCTATCACGGCCTGACTTTTTGGACGCCGAACATCAACATCTTCCGCGACCCGCGTTGGGGACGCGGCCAGGAGACATACGGCGAAGACCCGTTTCTTACCGCGCGGATCGGCGTGGCATTCATCCGCGGCTTGCAGGGCGACTATCCCGGATACGTCAAGGCGATGGCTTGCGCGAAACATTTTGCCGTCCACAGCGGGCCGGAATCGGAGCGGCATCGCTTTGACGCTGAACCCGGCGAACGCGATTTTTACGAAACGTATCTGCCGCAATTTGAAGCCGCCGTCCGCGAAGGCCATGTCGGCGCGGTGATGGGCGCCTACAATTCCGTTTATGGCCAGCCGGCCTGCGCGAATCCGCTGCTGCTCACCGACCTGCTGCGGCAGCAATGGGGCTTCGACGGCCACGTCGTTTCCGACTGCGGCGCGATTTACGACATTTACGCCAACCACAAATTCGCCGGCTCACCCGAAGAAGCCGCCGCCGATGCGGTGAAGGCCGGCGATGATTTATGCTGCGGCACGGATTATAATTCGCTTTTGCGCGCGGTCAAAAAAGGATTGATTTCGGAAAAGGAAATTGACACGGCGGTTTCGCGCTTGTTTGAAGCGCGCTTCCGGCTCGGCTTGTTTGATCCGCCGGAAAAAGTCCCGTTCGCACAGATTCCCATTTCCGCCAACGACACGCCCGAACACGAGACGATGGCGCTGCGGGTCGCGCGCGAATCCATCGTGCTGCTGAAAAACAACGGCGCGCTGCCGCTCAACCGCGCGAAGGTCAGGCGCATCCTTGTCGTGGGCGCGAACGCGAATTCGGTGCCGGTGCTGCTCGGCAATTACAACGGCACGCCGTCGCGGCCGGTCACGATTCTCGATGGCATCAAGGCCGCCGCCGGCCCTAACATCGGGGTGATTTATGAGCCGGGCTGCCCGCTGGCGATTCGCACGAACGCCGCCCTCGAAATCAGCGGTGAAAAATGGGCGCGTGCGGCGGATGCCGCGTGGAAGGCGGACGTGATCATTTACGTCGGCGGCATCAGCCCGCAGCTCGAAGGCGAGGAAATGAAGGTGAATTACGATGGCTTCAGCGGCGGCGACCGGACGCGCATTGAACTTCCGTCGCAACAAACTGAAATGCTTAAAACTTTGAGCGCCACCGGCAAACCGGTCGTGTTCGTGAATTGCAGCGGCAGCGCCATCGCGATGCCGTGGGAGGCGGAAAATCTTCCGGCGATTGTGCAGGCGTGGTATCCGGGCGAACAGGGCGGTCGCGCCGTCGCGGACATTTTGTTCGGCGACGCAAATCCCGCCGGGCGTTTGCCAATCACGTTTTATCGTTCGACCGAAGATTTGCCGGCGTTTGAGGATTACTCGATGAGCAACCGCACTTACCGTTACTTCGGCGGGACACCGCTGTTCGCGTTCGGCCACGGTTTGAGTTACACGAAATTCGATTACCGCGGCGTGAAACTGAACGCAACCGATTTCCACGCGGACGACGCGGTGAAAGTTTCCTTCACCTTGAAAAATTCAGGCGTCCGGGACGGCGACGAGGTGGCGCAGATTTATTTTCGCCACGTCAATTCGGGCGTGCCGCAGCCGAAACTCGCGCTGTGCGGCTTCACGCGGCTTCACCTGCAACCGGACCAAACCGTCAATCTCACTTTGAACATCCCGGTCGAGCGGTTCCGCTATTGGGACGTGAACAAAAAACAATACGCCGTCGAGCCGGGCGATTACGAACTGCTCATCGGTGCGGCCTCGGACGACATCCGGCTGCGTGTGCCGTTGAAAATTGTCACCCCGAATTAAGTCAAAGACACATGCAAACAAACCTTCAAAAATTCCTGGCTCTGTTTGGCGCGATTTTCATCGCCGCAAACATTCCCGCGCCCGCCGCGCCGATCTTGGCTCAAATGAAAGGCGACGACGTTTTGCTGACGACGCCATCCGGCACGCTGCGATTGCAGGTGTGGTCGGACCGGATCATCCGCGTGACGTTCTCGCCAGGAATCAAATTGCCGGAAAAAAAAGTTTCAGCGTCGTCGCCAAACCCGTGAAAGCGAAGTGGGAATTGAGCCAGACTCCGGACACCGTGATTTTGGACACGGCGGCGGTGCAGGTGCAGGTGGATAAAAATACCGGTGCGGTGGGATTTTTTGATTTGAACGGCAAACCGGTTTTGCAGGAGGCGGAAAATGGCAGGGAGTTTGCGCCGGCAACCGTGACCAATTTCAACGGCACGGGCGTGCAACAAAAATTCGTGTTGCCGCCGGATGAAAGGATTTACGGTTTGGGCCAGCATCAAAACGGCGTGTGGAATTATCGCGGAACGACGGTTCATTTGCAGCAGCGCAACATGGAAGTCGGCCTGCCGGTGCTGGTTTCAAGCAAAGGTTACGGCGTGCTGTGGGACAATCCGGCGGTGACGGATGTGGACGCGGGAAAAACCGACGGGGAAATCCTTTCGTGGAACTCCGAAATCGGCAATGCGGTGGATTATTATTTCATGTTCGGGCCGTCGGCGGACGACGTGATCCGCGATTACCGTGAATTGACGGGCGTTGCACCGCTGATGCCGAAGTGGCTTTGGGGATTCTGGCAGTGCAAGGAGCGTTACCAGACGCAGTCGGAAATGACCAACATCGTGGCCGGATACCGCAAGCTTGGCGTGCCGCTCGACGGCATCATTCAGGACTGGCAATACTGGACGAACGGCGGCTGGGGTTCGCACCAGTTCGATCCGGCGCGCTATTCCGACCCGGCGGAAATGGTGAAGGACTTGCACGCGATGAACGCGCACGTGCTCGTCTCGATCTGGCCGAAATTCGATCTGGGCACGGAAAATTACAACGAACTGGAGAAGGCCGGGGCGCTTTATCCGGCGATTGTGCCGAGCGTTTATCCGAAAGGGCGGCAGAAATGGTATGACCCGTTCAGCGCGGTCGGACGGAAAATTTATTGGGCGCAGGTTTCAAAAGATTTGTTCAGCCTTGGCTTTGACGGCTGGTGGCTTGACGCGTCGGAGGCGGAATTCAGCGGCAAGTGGGGCGAGTTTCGCACATACCAAACCGCCGCCGGGCCGGGCGCGGAAGTCTATAACGCTTATCCGCTCCTGCACACGTCCGGCATCGCGCAAGGCCAGCGCGCGCAGACGGACAAGAAACGCGTGGTCATCCTGACGCGCTCCGCTTACGCCGGGCAGCAACGCAACGGTGCGATCACCTGGTCGGGCGACATTCATGGGAATTGGGACGTGTTCGCAAAACAAATTCCCGCCGGGCTGAATTTTTCCATCAGTGGCATTCCGTATTGGAACACGGACATCGGCGGATTTTTCAGCGGCAAGCCGGCCGACAAAAATTATCAGGAATTGTTCACGCGCTGGTTTCAATTCGGCGCGTTCAATCCGATGTTCCGCGTGCATGGCTCGCAGGTGAACAAGGAATTGTGGCGTTGGGACGAACCGACGCAAAAAATTCTCACCGGCTACATCAAGCTGCGCTACCGGCTGCTGCCCTATATTTACTCCGCGTCGTGGCAGGTGACGAGCGCTGGCGGAACGATGCTGCGCCCGCTGATGATGGATTTTGGCGACGACACGAACGCGCTGGACGTGGGCGATCAATTTTTGTTCGGCCCGGAAATCATGGTCAGTCCGGTGACCCGGGCGCACGCGACCACGCGCAGTGTTTATCTGCCCGGTCACGGCGATTGGTATGATTTCTGGACCGGGAAGCGAATGACCGGCGGACAACGCATCGAAGCCGCGTCGCCGGTTGAAACGCTGCCGCTGTTCGTTCCCGCCGGAACCATTCTGCCGCTCGGCCCGGTCGTGCAATACGTTTCCGAAAAACCCGCTGACCCGGTTGAACTGCGGATTTATCGCGGCGCGGACGGCGCGTTCTTGCTTTATGAAGATCAGGGAGACAATTACAATTATGAAAAAGGTGCGTTCGCAACCATTCCGCTGACGTGGATCGAAGCAAGTGGAACGCTGACGATTGGCGGACGCAACGGGAAATTCCCGGGCATGTTGAAGGAACGGACTTTTCGCGTGGTGTTCGTGGACGAAAGCCATGGCATCAGCGGTAATGAAACGGAGCGCGCCGATGCGATTGTCAAATATGCCGGGAAAACCGTGGTGGTGTATGTCGGTGCAAATTCAAAATGATTACGAAGCATAAAATCAAATCCGTCTTGTCCGCCGGCGTCACGCTGGCGGCGCTCGTCATCCAATCCAGCCGCGCGGCGGAAACCACTTCGCCGCTCACGCTTTGGTATGCCAGCGCCGCCGTCAAATGGACGGAGGCGCTGCCCATCGGCAACGGCCGGCTCGGCGCGATGATTTTCGGCGGCGTCGAACGCGAGCATCTCCAACTCAACGAGGACACGCTCTGGGCCGGCGGGCCTTACGATCCGAACAATACGAACGCGCTCGCCGCTTTGCCCGAGGCGCGCAAGCTGGTGTTCGACGGCAAATACGACGATGCGGCAAAATTGATCAGCAGCAACATGATGGCCGTGCCGCTGCGCGAAATGCCTTACGAAACACTCGGCGATTTGTTTCTGGATTCTGCCACAAATGCGCCAGCGGAAAATTATCGCCGCGACCTCGATCTCGACACGGCGGTTGCCACGGTGAGTTACACGGCGAACGGAATTCACTTCAAACGCGAAATTTTTTCCAGCCCGGTGGATCAAGTCATCGTCGTGCGATTGACGGCGGACAAGCCGGGGCAGATTTCTCTCGCCGCCGGAATGACCACGCCGCAAAACGCGACGGTGAAAACCGAAGGTGCAAACACTTTGGTGATGCGCGGCGTCAACGGTGATGCGCGCGGCATCAAGGGCGCGCTGAAATTTCAGGCGCGCATCCGCGTATTGCCCGTCAATGGAAAAATTTCGGCGGGGACGGACAAGATTTCCGTCGCCAACGCCGATTCCGTCATGCTGCTCATCGCCGCCGCGACGAGCTATAAAAATTATCACGATGTCAGCGGCAATCCCGAAGCCATCACCAAAAAACAGATTGTCGCCGCGTCCGAAAAATCTTTTGACGATTTGCTCGCCGCACACATCGCCGAACACCAGAAATTATTCCGCCGCGTCCAATTGACTTTGGACACGGACGAGCCGTTGAACCTGCCGACGGACGTGCGCATCAAAAATTTCGCCTACGGCAACGACCCGCAGCTTGCCGCGCTGTATTTCCAGTTCGCGCGGTATTTGTTGATCTGCTGCTCGCGTCCCGGCGGCCAGCCCGCGACGTTGCAGGGTTTGTGGAATGATTCCATGACGCCGCCGTGGGACAGCAAATACACCATCAACATCAACACCGAGATGAATTACTGGCCCGCCGAGCCGTGCAATCTTTCTGAATGCGTCGAGCCGCTCACGGCAATGGTCCTGGACATGGCAAAGACCGGCGCGCGCACGGCGAAAGTCCACTACGGCGCGCGCGGCTGGGTGGCGCATCACAACACGGACTTGTGGCGCGCGACCGCGCCGGTGGATGGCCCGAATTCCGGCATGTGGCCGATGGGCGGCGCGTGGCTCTGCCAGAACCTGTGGGAACATTATCTTTTCACCGGCGACAAAAATTATCTCAAGAAAATTTATCCGGCCATGAAGGGCGCGGCGCAATTCTTCCTCGACACGCTCGTCGAGGAGCCGGCGCATCACTGGCTCGTGACGTGCCCGTCGCTCTCGCCGGAAAACAAAAATCCCGCCGCAAAAAACACCAGCATCACCGCCGGGCCGGCGATGGACCTGGAAATTTTGCGCGACCTGTTCACCAATTGCATCGTGGCGTCGGAAATTCTCGGCACGGACAGGAAGTTTGCCGCGCAACTCGCCGCCGCCCGCGCGCGGCTCGCGCCGCTGCAAATCGGCTCGTCGGGACAGCTTCAGGAATGGCTGCAGGATTTGGACCTGAAATCGCACGACCTGCATCACCGTCATGTTTCGCATCTTTACGGGCTTTTCCCGAGCGACCAGATTGATTTTTACGGCACTCCGGAACTCGCCGCCGCCGCCAAGAAATCCCTCGAAATCCGTGGCGACCAGGCGACCGGCTGGGCGACCGCGTGGCGCATCAACTTGTGGGCGCGGCTGCACGATGGCGATCATGCGTTCAGCATTCTGGAATTTCTGTTGAGTCCGGCGCGCACGTTTCCCGACATGTTCGACGCGCATCCGCCGTTCCAGATTGACGGCAACTTCGGCGGCGCCTCGGCCATCGCCGAAATGCTCTTGCAAAGCCGGGTCATCGAACCGGAAATCAAGCATGACGGCGTTGCGCGGCCCTGCTTTGAGATCGAGCTTCTGCCCGCGCTGCCCAAAGCGTGGCCGGACGGCAGCGTAAAAGGACTGTGCGCCCGCGGCGGATTTGAAGTGGACATCGCGTGGAAGGATGGAAAATTGTTGTCGGCCATCGTCCGGAGCCAGAAAAAATCCATGTTTAGAATCCGTTACGGCGACAAACAATTCGATGCCACCGTTTCGCCGGGACAGCCGGACGCCATTGATTCAAACTATGAAATGCACTGGCGCGCAATGACGCCGGAAGAAATCTTCGGACGGCATTGATCAGGCGGCTGCGATTGAATCCAGCGCCTCGCTCTCGCACGCGGCATATTTTTCCACCAGTTGGTCGTAGATCTTCACGGCCTTTTTGTCCGGGCGGACTTCACTGCCAGGCACGGGCTGGGTGAAACCGGCGACGAGCTTTTCCCACTGCGGATTTTTCCCCGCCGCAGTGAGCCAGCCGTGCGCGGCCTGCAACGCCGCGCCAAGCGCGGCACTCTTGGAAACTTCAATCCGTTCAACCCGGCAGTTCATCACGTCGGCCAGCACTTGCAGCAGCGCGCGGTCGTTGGACGCGCCGCCGGTGGCGAGGATTTTTTCCGGCGCGGCCTGCATCCATTGCGAGTGCAGCCGCATGGACATCATCTGCGCCTCGAAAATGGCGCGGCAGTTGGCGGCGGCATTCTTCTCGTCCAGATTGAAACGATGAATTCCCGGCTTGTTGACGCGCGGGACAATTTCCGCCTCGAACCACGGCAGCAAAATCGCGCCGTCATTGCCGGGCCTGGTCTGCGCGACAAGTTCGCCGAATTTTTTCCAGTCGGGAATTTTGTAGTGTTCGCGGATTTTTTCACGCGCGAGCGAGCCGTTCTTGAAACAGATGAGCGTCATGTAATCGCCGGTGGGCGAACCGAAGACGTGGCCTTCACCCTCCGCATCGGTCAGGCATTTTTTCATCGGGCCAAAAAAGGTGTCGCTCGTGCCGAGGCTGATGGCGGCCTGGCCGGACTTGATGAGGCCGAGGCCGATGACGCTCGCGGGATTGTCGCCCGTCCAGACCGTCGCCAGCGCTTCGGGATTCAGGCCGTATTGTGTGACGAAATACGCGCTGGCCGGGCCGATGGCTTTGCCGGAGGCGGCGAGCGGCGGCAGTTTTTTCTTCAGGTTCGGCGCGGTCGCCTTGAGCGCGTCCATGTCCCAAACCTTGTGGCGGATGTCCATCAGGTTCATGCCGGCGCCGTCGCCGAAATCCATCGGCGCGATTTTCCCCGCGAGCAGCGAGGCCATGAACGAACTCACGAGCGCGATGCTGGAAGTTTTCACATAGGCGTCCGGTTCGGTCTTGTGAAACTTGCGGATCTGCGGGCCGGTGAAACGTTCGAACGCATCCGAGCCGGTGCGCGATGCGGTGTATTTGATGCCGCCGAGTTTTTTGCGGATCTCGGCGCATTCGGTCGCGGTCGAGGAATCCATCCAGATCGGCGAGGTCTTGCGCGCAAAAACGCCGCGCAGATTTTCAACCAAAGATTTTTGCGGATTCAAATTCGCCAGCGCATCAGTGGCACGGTCATTCAGATAAACCGAGCCGTGCTGCTGGCCGCTGCCGCTGATGGCAAGGATTTTTCCCAACGCCACGCCGTCCTTTTTCATGGCGGCAAAAATCAAGTCCAGCGTTTCGGCCCACATCAGCGGCGGACTGTGTTTGACCAGCGGGTCGCGGTTGGGCAGCACGCCGTTCCGCGTTTTGTAATGCGGCAGCGCCTGGTCAAAGTTCAGTGATTTTTCATAAATCACTTTGCGCGTGTCGAGGTCAATGACCACGGCGCTCAAGCTTTGCGTGCTGGAATCGAGTCCGAGAAAAAGTTTGGCCATGTGATAAAAAGATTTTAGTCCGCGACTGATTCAGCAAGATACCGGAAAACCAAGCCAATGAAAAGCACGTTGCACGGTTGCCTGCATGGTTTTGTCCTGCTTTTCTGACTTCTGCCTTCGGGCTTCTGCCCTTCAACTTCGATGCTCAACCAGCCGCCCTCAACTTTTGCTCGCCTCCGCCGGTCTTCCCGCGCACACTCGCCGCCATGCCGACCGGTTGGAACGAGGCTGAATGGCTGACCCGAAAGCTGCGGATTGACACCCGTCTGCGTTCACTCAATCCGCAATGGCAAATCATTCCCTGGGTCGCTGGACTTGACACGTCCAAACTCGCCTGCCACGCCGTCACCGAATTTCCCACCGAGAACGGCCCCGCCGACTATGCCTTGTTCGTGGATGGAATTTTGATCGGCATCATCGAAGCGAAAAAAGTCACGGTGAATCCGCAGAATGTGCTCGAACAGGCCAAGCGGTATTCGCGCGGCTCTGCAAACGGTCCCGGCAACTGGAATGGCTTCCGCGTCCCGTTTCTTTACGCCACCAACGGCGAAATCATTTGGCACCTCGATGTCCGGTCCGATAAATCCGTTTCCCGGACTATCTCGAATTTTCACACGGCTCCGGCCATGGAAGAAAAATTCGCCTTCGATGACAGCCGGTCGCGTCAATGGCTCCTGGACACGCCGCCGGAAAAAATCACCCGCTTGCGCCCGTATCAGGTCGCGTCCATCGTCGCCACGGAAAGTGCCATGCTCGCCGGCAAACGCGAACTGCTCATCGCGATGGCCACCGGCACGGGCAAAACATTTCTCACTGTCGCGCAGATTTACCGGCTGCTGGAGAGTAAAAAATTTCGGCGCATCTTGTTTCTCGTGGATCGCAAGGCACTCGCGGCGCAGGCCGTCCGCACGTTCAATGCCTTTGATACCAACCAGGGCAACAAGCTCACGCAGGAATACGAGGTTTACAGCCAGAAATTCCAAAAGGAAGATTTTGGCGACGATGAACCGTTCGATCCGAAGGTGTTGCCGAACGAATACCTGACCAATCCCAATTCGACGCATACCTTCGTTTACGTCTCCACCATTCAGCGCATGGCGCGGAATCTATTTGGCGCGGAAGGCTGCTTTGTCCAAAGCGGTGGGGATACGGAGGCTGAAGCCGATGCCGACAAGCTCGACATCCCCATTCACGCCTTCGACCTCATCATCGCGGACGAATGTCATCGCGGCTACACGATGCAGGAGTCGAGTCTGTGGCGCGACACCATCAGCCACTTCGATGCCGTCAAAATCGGTCTCACGGCCACGCCCGCGCCGCACACCACGGCGCTGTTTGGGCCGCCGGTGTTCCGTTACGATGTCGAGCAGGCCATCCTCGATGGTTTTCTGGTGGACTACGAGGCCGTCGCCATCAAATCCGAGGTGCGCATGAACGGCGCGTTTCTCAAGGAAGGGGAAGAAGTCGGCTACATTGACACCGCCACCGGCAAGGAGCATCGGGACGAACTGGAAGATGAACGCAACTTCCCCTCCGAGGAAATCGAGCGTCGCATCACCGCACCGCAGAGCAATCGCAAAATCATCGAGGAAATCGCCCAGCACGCCTACGCACACGAAACCGAGACCGGCCATTTTCCGAAAATCCTCATCTTCGCCGTCAATGACATCGCGCACACCTCGCACGCCGATCAACTGGTGAAAACCTGCCGCGAAGTGTTCGGCCAGGGCGACGACTTCGTCCAGAAAATCACCGGCAACCCGAACGTGGACCGCCCGCTCCAGCGCATCCGCGAGTTCCGCAACCGCCCGAATCCCAAGGTCGTCGTCACCGTGGACATGCTCTCCACCGGCGTGGACATTCCCGCGCTGGAGTTCATCGTCTTCCTGCGCCCGGTCAAGTCGCGCATCCTCTGGGTGCAGATGCTCGGACGCGGCACGCGCAAATGCCCGGAGATCAACAAGACCAGGTTCGTCGTCTTCGATTGTTTCGACGGCACGCTCATCCAGTATTTCAAAAACACCACCGATTTTGAAATCGAGCCGCCCACGAAAACGCCACTGACGCTGCCGGAGATCATCGAAAACATCTGGCAAAACGTGGACCGCGATTACCATGTTCGCATCCTGGCCAAACGCCTGCGCCGGATTGAAAAGGACATGAGCGGCGAGGCGCGGTTGGAATTTGCCAAGTGGATTCTCGACGGCGACATCGGCGCATTCGCCGGCCAACTGCCGCAGAAAATCAAAACGGATTTCACCGGCACGATGAAGCTGCTGCGTAATGAGGAATTTCAAAAGCTGCTGCTGGAATACAAACGCGCCTATGTTCCGTTCCTCGTCGGCTACGAAGTGCAGGACACCGTTTCATCCAAGAAACTGGACCGCTTCGGCAAATACGAAACCGCCGAAGGCTACCTCGATGCCTTCTCGCGGTTCGTGAAGGAAAACGCCGACAAGGTGGACGCCTTGGGCATTCTTCTGAAACGCCCGCGCGACTGGCGGCCCAAGGCCTTGGAAGAACTCCGCCGCACTCTCGCGCAAAACCAGTTTGACGAGCGCAAGCTTCAGGAGGCGCACCGGATCGCCAGCCACAAGGCGCTGGCCGATGTGATTTCCATCGTCAAGCATGCCGCCACGGCGCAGGCTCCGGTGCTGACCGCCGAAGAGCGCGTGAACCTCGCCATGGACGCGCTGGCGGCGAAACACAAATTCACCACCGAACAGATGCAATGGCTCTCGCTCGTCCGCGAGCAGCTCATCAAAAACCTCACGATTGATGAGGATGATTTTGACAACACGCCGTTGCTGCAAGGTCGCGGCGGCGCGGCGCGAGCGCGACAGGTTTTTGGTGAATTGAATTTATTGGTGGCGCAATTGAACGAAGCGGTGGCAGCATGAGACCGAGTTTCTTCACTTTATTTAAGCGGGGACGGTATTTAAGCATGCCGGAAGAAGGAGACAGTTCTGGTGTGGCCACAATTTTAAGACAGGAGCGGGAAAGGTATGCCGTGGCAGTGCTGGCGTTTTGTTTGCGACACGATGAGAATTTCCGAAAGCACTTTTGGGAAAAGGTTTGTCGCGTGCCGGACGACCCGGAACAAATGCCACCAATCAACGCTGACGGAATTGCCATTGAGCCGCCTGAATGGGCCGATCTAAGCCTGACCTCGGATGACCGGAAAAGCCGCTTCATGTGGGTGATAGAAGCAAAAGCCGGCGCACCACTTCAGCCGAAACAGAATCCTGCAAAACCGGAATTCTTGGCAGAGAATGGCTATGGTGCATTGCTAACCGCTCACGAAACAACAAGCGGGACGAAATTGCGCTACATCGTTTTAGGTGCAAACGAACCACTAGGAATTAGCGATGGTCAAACTCGGCTTGGAATTTCTGTGCAACAGCGAACTTGGGCTTGTCTGCTCGAAGGCATGTCGCGTGAGGGGATTGTCAAAGATTTGATAGATACATTTGCCCAGCTTCGGATTGGAGAATTCTATATGGAAAAAGCAAAAAAAATAGTGGTGACTGGTGGAATCCAAGATGCCGTTAAAGCGTCAATCGTGCTGGTCGCAATTTGCGAGCATTTCGGAATAGGGCAAGCTAGACGGCATCTACAATCTGACTCATTCGAAGACGGAAGCGGTGGCTTCGGTTATTTCGTCAAACAGCCTCCTGAAAAAGCGACTGAAAAGTATCTCAAGCTGCAGGAAGCAACTAGAACGAGCGGATGGTGTCTGGCTTGGTTTGGATACGAATTCAACACAGCCGGAGAAACAAATAGGGCGGTATGGTTCTATTTGGACTCGGAAAAGAAGCAAGTTTCTTTGAAGGAGAAGCTGAGAAAGCAATTCCCGTCGGCTGAACTAAAGCGAGACGAAGCCTATTGCGCATACGTTTCTTCGCCTCTAAATCAATCCCCAAACGATTTTGCGTGGTTTCAGTCGGTCGTAGATTGCGCAATCGAGAAGTAATTCAAATCGCGTTTTATCACCCTATGTCCGACATCGTCCAAAAACTCTGGGGCTTCTGCCACACGCTGCGCCATGACGGCGTGGATTACGGTGACTATATTGAGCAGTTGACGTATCTGCTGTTCCTGAAAATGGCCGAGGAACGCGGCGCGGCAGTGCCGAAGAATTTTGATTGGGCCAGCCTCAAGGCCGAGTCCGGCACGGCGTTGACCGATCATTACGCCGACATCCTGCGCAAACTCCGCGAGCAGGTCGGCATCCTGGGCGACATCTTTGCGCAGGCCACGCCGCGCTTCAACAATCCCGTCAACCTCAAGCGCGTCATTGCCATGATTGACGAGGAGGACTGGTCCGCGATGGACGTGGACGTGAAAGGCGCGGCGTTCGAGGGCCTGCTCGAAAAGGCCGCCAGCGAAGGCAAGAAAGGCGCGGGCCAATACTTCACGCCCCGACCGCTTATCAGAGCCATCGTCCATGTGATGAAGCCCGATCCGCGCGGGAATCCCGACTTTCGCCTCTGCGATCCCGCCGTCGGCACGGGCGGCTTTCTCGTCTGCGCGTGGGAATGGCTCATCTCCAAGCCCGTCTCCGGCGGCGTATTTGACCGCGCGGATTATTTCATCCGCAAAAAAGTCTATCACGGCCAGGACCTCGTGCCGCGTCCACGCCGGCTGGCGCTGATGAATCTGTTTTTGCACGGCGTCGAACCGCACATCACGCTCGGCGACACCATTTACGAACCGGATCGCGGCGACCGTTTCGATTGCGTCCTCACCAATCCGCCCTTCGGCACCAAGGGCGCGAACCAGGCGCCCGACCGCGACGACTTCACCATTGAGACCAGCAACAAACAACTCAACTTCGTCCAGCACGTCCTCACCATCCTCAAGCCGGGCGGACGTGCCGCGCTGGTGCTGCCGGACAACTGCCTGTTCGAGGGGAAGGCCGGCGAGGTGTTCGAGATTCTTATGCAGGACTGTAGCCTGCACACTGTCCTGCGCCTGCCGCGCGGCACCTTCACGCCTTACAGCCAGGGCGTGAAAGCCAATGTCATCTTCCTCCAGAAAGGTAAGCCCACGGAAAACGTCTGGATTTTCGACGCGCGTTCCAACGTGCCGGGCATCACCAAAAAAGACCGCCCGCTCACCGCGGCGCACTTTGAAGAATTTGAAAAAGCCTACGGCAAAGACCCCAATGGATTAAGTAAGCGCGTGGACGGTGGAGAATTGGGGCGACTGCGTCGCTTTCACATCAGCGAGATCAAGGAACGCGGCTACAAGCTGGACGTGACATGGCTCAAGGACGACTCGCTGGAAGACAGCGACGAACTGCCCGAACCGCAGGACCTCGCCAGCGAAGCCATCACGGAACTGGAATCCGTCGTGGACGATTTGCGCGAAATCATCACGCTGCTGGAAAAGGAAGAAGGCGTGGAGAAATGAAACTGGGCCCCATGATTTGCTCGCTCAAAGTTGACCGGCCCGGCAAAATTCCGTCATGCACCTGATTTACCTCGACGAATCCGGCCAGACCGGCACGAACCTGCGGGACACCGTCCAGCCGGTTTTCGTGCTGGGCGCGTTGGTGGTGCCGGAGTCCTGCTGGCTCGCACTGGAAAAAGATTTGCAGGCCGCCATAGAAAAATCATTTCCATCACCCCGCCCGGAAGACTTCGAGATTCACGCCACCGAAATCAGCAACCCGCGCAACGGTTATTTCAGGCAATTTCCCATTGCGCACCGGCTGGCATTTCGCGACGAATGGTTTCGTATTGCTCACAATCATTCCTTGAAATTTGTCTATCGCGCGATTTCCAAGAAACGCTTCGCCGATTGGAGCCATCACACGTTTGGTTCCGGCGTGGCCATCAATCCGCACGTCGCGGCCTTCCCGCTGGTGGCCCGCGTGGTGGATGACCTGCTCAAATCGCTCCCCGGTTCGCCGCTCGGCATTTTTATTTCGGACGAAAATCGCGAGGTCGTCGGCGATGTCGAAAAAGCCATCCGTTTCTTTCGCGGCGCGGAAGGCGTCCTGAAACTGGGGCAGATCATTGAGAAGGGATTTTTCATCGAATCGGAAAAAAGCCTGGTCCTGCAATTGTGCGACCTGTGCGTCTATACCGCCCGGCGGCGCGAGGAAAAGAAGGCCGGCCTGCCGGTGAAACCCATTGACGAAGGCGGCATTGCTTTGATTGAACCGCTCATCCACGTTGGCGATGAACGGCTCCGCGACGTGAATGCCTGGCTGGAACAAGAGCAAAAAAAGGGGCGGCCAGGGAAATAAATCACGGAGTCGGAAAAGGTCCGGCCCGCTCTGGTCGCCGACAAGAATATGCTGGAAAACCGAATGAATTGCAAACCCGAATTTGCCGCCGCTGAATCCGCCTCTGGGCCAGCCGAAAGTGGAGGCGTGGAGAAATGAGCGACGAACTGCCAAAAGGGTGGGCCGCTGCTCGCATCAGCGAGCTCTGTGATATTCCAAAGGAAAAAGGACGTGAAGGCGTCGTTTCATATTTGGAGATCGGCAATGTCGATATCGTCTCTAAAAATTATACACTAACTGATAAACCGTCCGTCAAAGGTTGCCGCGTTGCAAAGAAGAACGATGTTTTGGTCTCAAAAGTTAGGCCTACGCGTGGCGCAATAGTTTGGATTCGCGAAAATGAGCTTGAGGTTTCGTCGGCATTCACAGTGTTGCGAAACAAAGGCGCGCTTGCCGAAAAATGTTTATGGCAGTTCTTGGCTTGGAATCGTGCTTATCTCAATCACCTTGGCGAGAATTGCACGGGCACGATGTATCCCACGACTTCGGATGAAGTCATCACAGATTTTGAAATGCCAATTGCACCGCTGGCCGAGCAGCGGCGGATTGTGGCGAAGCTGGAGAAGCTGTTGGATCAGGTGGACGCCTGCCAGCAGCGGCTTGAAAAAATGCCGACGCTGCTCAAACGCTTTCGCCAATCCGTCCTCGCCGCCGCCTGCTCCGGCCGCCTCACCACCGACTGGCGGGAGAAAAATGGTGGCGATGGTTACGAATCCACCACAGTTGAAGCTGTCGCTGAATACGTCGGCGGCTTCGCCTACAAAAGCCCGACATTTATTGAATCCGGCAAGCATCAAGTCATCCGCATCGGCAATGTCCGTCCGCTCGCTCTCAAGCTCGATGCTTCGCCAGTTTTTATTCCTGATGACATCGCGGAACAAACGCAGCGTTTCAAACTTTTGCCCGGCGACATTGCCATTTCAATGACCGGGACGAAATACAAACGCGATTACGGTTTTGCGTCGTTGGTCACTCAATCCGATGGCAGTCTGTTTCTGAACCAACGCGTTGCTCGCGTTCGTTGCGGAAAAGCCGTGCTGCCCAAGTTTCTTTTGTTCTGGTTTCAAACTGACCTCTTCCGTGAGTTCTTTTTCAGCGGTGAAACTGGCAATGTGAATCAAGGGAATGTCGGCGCAGGTGGAATTCACCGCGCACCGATAGAATTGCCCCCACTGGCCGAGCAACAGGAAATCGTGCGGCGAGTGGAGGGCCTGCTCGCGCTGGCAGATCAGCTAGATTTGCGGTTGGCGCAGGCGCGTGGGCAAGTGACCAACCTCACGCCGTCCCTCCTCGCCCGCGCCTTCGCCGGCAAACTCGTCCCCCAAAATCCAACCGACGAACCGGCAGAAGAATTGTTGGAACGTATTCGGAAGGCAATTTGTTAGCCAAATACCTACTTTATGAAAACCAAGGAACTTCAAACATGGTCAGAATTAAAGGATTGGTTGGGAGACACGCGATGGAAGCAGAAACAGCATAGCAAGCCGCGTTTCGCTTTTCGAGGTCAAGCAGACAGTGGATGGCCTTTACAGACCAGCCTTGCGAGACATTTTTCGAAGCATCTTAACGATCGCCAAACGGATCAGTGGAGAACGCGTGAACTCAAAATGTATCAATTTTTTCGCGAACGCTTACTGCAATTATGCCCGGATCTTTATGATAAATGGGATAAGATGGGAATCTTGGCACTCATGCAACATTACGGCGCTCGCACTCGTATGCTTGATTTTACTTACTGCCAAAAGGTGGCGGCTTGGTTTGCCTTGAAGGATGCTCAAGGTTCTAGCGCAGTCTGGATTGTTGATCGTGTTGCTCTCGAAAAAAGGCGACGTGAGTTAGGCATGACAGACTATTGTGGCCCTGATCACGATCCAGAATACAAGGTGTTCAATAAGGAGAAGCACACTGATTACAGGAAAATTGGCTTTATATCCGACGCACAGCAAAACGAACGTCTGGCGGCACAAAAAGGCTGTTTCTTCGTCGTAGGATCGATTTCCAATGAAGTGGATGAAGCCTTGGTGTATGAAAAGGTAATCTTCGCGGAGCGAATCACTCTTGAATCTCGCGAACGATTGTGGGAGTTAGGCTCGGATCAAAGATTTTTGCCCAACCTCAGCAGGCTAGGCGATGAAGCCAAGCATTTTGCCGTAGCAGGTGGGGAGCATTATCCTATTCTTTGAGGAGACGTATGGCTCGAATGAGAACCGATCAGCAAGGAATCGTGAGGCGAATGGAGGGCCTGTTCGCGCTGGCCGACCAGTTGGAGTTGCGGCTGGCCCAAGCACGCGGGCATCTGCGGATCCCGCCGCCGCCGGTCACGCTTGTCTTCGGGCCGGCGATGATTCATTTTGGCCGCCACCATTCATGCAAACCAGAATGCATCCGGGCCTCCGTTTGACCGCCATCTTCCTGCTGCTGGCCGCGACGGTTCACTCCGCGCCGATTGACCGCCACGCGCTCGTCACGCGGCACGACGTGGTGCTGACGAATTTTGACGCAACCAATCCGCTGTCCGTCGGCAACGGCGAATTTTGTTTCACCGTGGATGCGACCGGGTTGCAGACGTTTCCCGAGTCGTTTGAGAAAACCACGCCGCTCGGCACCTTGTCGGACTGGGGCTGGCACACGGTTCCGAATACGAACGGCTGGGACATTGACCATTTTCAATTCAAGGAATACACCGACCTCAACGGCCGCCAAGTGCCTTACGCGGATGTGCCGCACAACCAGCAGACGCCGGAAATCAAATGGCTGCGCGCCAATCCGCACCGATTGCACCTTGGCCAGATTGGATTCGTACTGCGCCACGCGGACGGCTCGCCCGCAACGACAAATGACTTAACCGGCATCGAACAAAAACTGGATTTGTGGAACGGCAAGATCATCAGCCATTTCAATTTCGACGGCGAGCCGGTGGACGTGGAAACGGTTTGTGAACCAGGCCCCGATGCCGTTGCCGTGCGCGTGCGATCGCCGCTGCTGAAATCGCAGCGGCTTGCGATTCAAATTCATTTTCCCTACGGCACGGGTGAAACGACGACGGCGGACTGGAGCAAACCGGACGCGCATGAAACATATTATGTTTTTCCAAAATCAGACCGCGTCGAGCTGACGCGCAAGCTCGACAATGATTCATATTGCGTCGCCGCAAAATGGACGCGCGGCGCGAAGTTTGCATTGCTATCAAAGCATCAATGGACGGTTTTGCCGGGCAAGTCCATGGACGCGCTGGAGTTTGCCTGCGCATTTGCCCCGACCCGCTTGGCGGCAAAGAGCCTGCCAACCTTCGCGCAATCGCAACACACGGCGCAAAAATACTGGAATGATTTCTGGCAGACCGGCGGCGCGATTGACTTGTCCGGCAGCAAAGACCCGCGCTGGTTTGAACTCGAACGGCGCATCGTTTTGTCGCAATACCTCACGGCGATTCAGAGCGCCGGCAAAAATCCGCCGGCGGAAACCGGGCTGACTTACAACACTTGGGAAGGCAAGTTTCATTTGGAAATGCACTGGTGGCACGAGGCGCACTTTGCGTTGTGGAACCGGCTGCCGCTGCTGGAAAAATCGCTCGGCTATTACCAAAAAATTCTGCCGCGAGGGGAAGGCACGGCGAAGAAACAGGGCTACGCCGGGGCGCGCTGGCCGAAGATGACAAGTCCGAGCGGCGCGGAATCGCCGTCGCCGGTCGGGCCTTTTTTGGTCTGGGAGGAACCGCATCCGATTTTCTACGCGGAGCTTTGCTGGCGCGGGCATCATGACCAGGCGACGCTGGAAAAATACCGCGACATCGTTTTTCAGACGGCGGATTTCATGGCGAGCTACGCGACGTGGGACACGAACACCAGCCGTTACATTCTCGGCCCGGTGTTGCAATGCGCACAGGAAATTTTCCCCAAGGACAAAACTTTGAACCCGACGTTCGAGCTGACCTACTGGCGCTGGGGTCTGGAAACGGCGCAGCAATGGCGTCAAAGACTCGGATTGCCGCGCAATGAAAAATGGGACGACGTGCTGAACGGCCTTGCGAAACCTTCAGTCGCAGATGGCAAATATCTTTTCACCGAAACGACGCCGGATTCCTACACGAACCCAAAATGGAACGCCGACCATCCGGCGGTGCTCGGCGCGTTGAGTTTTGTGCCCGGTCCCGGCGTGGACGCGGAAACGATGCGGCATACGCTCGACTGGATTTGGAACAACTGGAACTGGCCCGACACGTGGGGTTGGGATTATCCGATGCTGGCGATGACCGCCGCGCGGCTCGGCGAACCGGAACGCGCGATTGACGCGCTGCTGCTCGACACGCCGAAAAATCATTACGGCCTCAACGGTCACGTTTACCAGCGCCCCGGCCTGACGATTTATCTGCCCGCGAACGGCGGTCTGCTCTACGCCACCGCATTGATGGCCGCCGGCTGGGATGGCGCAGCCAAACGGAACGCGCCGGGTTTCCCAGACAACGGCCAGTGGAACGTGCGCTGGGAAAATCTGTCGGTCGCGCCATAACCAGAAATGGTGATTGTTTGCACCACCGCAATTTTCAGATAGTTTCCGGCGACAAAATCCCGTTTAATTCCTGTCTGCGATGAGCAACAAAATTGAAAAGTCATTTTCTCTGGCGCAAGAACACTACGCCGCGCTTGGCGTGGACGTGGAAAACGCGCTGAAAATCCTGCCGACGATTCCCATTTCACTCCACTGCTGGCAGGGCGACGACGTAGGCGGTTTTGAAAATTTCGGCGGCACGCTTGGCGGCGGACTCGTGGCCACCGGCAATTATCCCGGCAAGGCGCGCACGCCGGATGAACTGCGCGCGGATCTGGAAAAAGCGTATTCGCTGATTCCCGGAAAACATCGTTTGAACCTGCACGCGTTCTACGGCGAGTTCGGCGGCAAAAAAGTTGACCGCGATGAAATCGAACCGAAACATTTTGCCAATTGGATTTCCTGGGCGAAGAAAAATGGGCTCGGTTTGGATTTCAATCCGACGTGCTTTTCGCATCCGAAAGCCGCCGACGGTTTCACGCTCTCGCATGCGGATAAAAACATCCGCAAGTTTTGGATCGAGCACTGCATCCGCTCGCGCGGAATCGGCGCGACGATGGGCCAGGCGCTTGGCAAAACCTGTGTGACAAATGTCTGGATTCCCGACGGCATGAAAGACACGCCCGCCGACCGCAAAGCGCCGCGCGCACGGCTCGCCGAATCGCTTGACGCGGTTTTTAGAAAAGCGATTTCGTCAAAGTTAAATTTGGATGCGGTTGAACCAAAGCTGTTCGGCATCGGCAGCGAAAGTTTCGTGGTCGGCTCGCATGAATTTTATCTTGGCTACGCCGTCAGCCGCAAAAAATTGTTGACGCTCGACGCGGGCCATTATCATCCGACGGAAGGCATTGCCGACAAAATTTCCAGCGTGATGCAATATCTGCCGGAGATTCTCCTGCACGTCAGCCGCGGCGTCCGCTGGGACAGCGACCACGTTGTCATTCTCAACGATGATCTGCTGGCCATCGCGCGCGAGATCGTCGCGAACGGTTTTGAGAAGCGCGTCCACATCGGCCTGGATTATTTCGACGCGAGCATCAACCGCGTTGCGGCGTGGACCATCGGCACGCGCAACATGCTGCGCGCGCTGCTCATCGCGCTGCTCGAACCGCCGGCGGTCAAAGTTGCGGAGGCAATTGGCGATTTCACGTCGCGCCTCGCATTGCAGGAAGAGGCCAAGTCGCTGCCATTCGGCGCGGTCTGGGATTTTTACTGCGAAAGCAGAAATGTTCCTGCCGGCGAACACTGGCTGGCAGAGGTGAAAAAATATGAAAAGAATGTCTTGTCGAAGCGGGGATAAATTTGCAGCTTAACGGCCAATTCAATCTAAATAATTATGGGCAATCCTTTTCTCGGCGTATTCCTGCACTGGTGCGGCGGTCTGGCCTCCGGAAGTTTTTACGTGCCTTACAAGGGCGTTAAAAAGTGGTCGTGGGAGACCTACTGGCTCGTCGGCGGCTGCTTCTCGTGGATCATCTGCCCGTGGTTGTTCGCGTATTTCATGACGAACGACCTGTTCGGCGTCTTGAGGCAGCAATCCGCCGGCACCCTCTTTTGGACTTATTTTTTCGGAATGCTGTGGGGTTTCGGCGGTCTGACGTATGGGCTGACAATGCGCTTTCTGGGGTTGTCGCTCGGCACGGGCGTGGCGCTGGGCTACTGCGCGGCGTTTGGCACGCTGGTGCCGCCGATTTTCAAATATTTCAAGCCGGATTATTTTGTGTTCGCGAACAGCCCGAGCATTGTTGACATTGCCCAGTCCACCTCGGGGCAGGTTACGCTCGCGGGCGTCGCCGTGTGTTTGTTCGGCATCGCCATCGCGGCGCTGGCCGGCTTCACGAAGGAACAAGAGATGCCGGCCGAACAGAAGCAGAAATCCATCAAGGAATTCAGTTTCAAAAAGGGCATCGCGGTCGCCACATTTTGCGGCATCATGAGCGCTTGTTTCGCGTTTGCGCTTCAGGCCGGCAAGGACATAAACGCCGCCTCGCTCGCCGCCGGCACCAATAAAATTTGGACCGGCCTGCCTGCACTCCCTGTATTGTTGCTGGGTGGTTTCACCACCAATTTCATCTGGTGCGTGCTGTTGAACATCAAAAACCGGAGCGGCTATCAATATTTCGCCTCGCACGTCAAAGCGGAACACGCGCATCACGGCGGCACCGGCAGCGGCGAACACGGCCCGGCGGATGTCGCGGCGGGCGGCACAAGCACGGATTTAAAAATCCCAGTGCTGCCAAATTATCTTTTTTCTGCGCTCGCCGGCACCTGCTGGTATTTCCAGTTTTTCTTTTACACGATGGGCGCGACGCAGATGGGCAAATACGATTTCGCCTCGTGGACGCTGCACATGGCAAGCATCATCATCTTTGCCACGATGTGGGGCTGGATTTTTCACGAATGGAAAGGCTCCAGCAAAAAGGCGCACCTGCTCATCGCCGGCGGTATCGCCACGCTCGTGCTTTCCACCTGCGTCATTGGTCTGGGGGCGGCCATGAATGGCGGCAAAACATTCCACGACATTCTCAACTTGCTCTTGGGACAGTCATAAAATGCAACGCCACGCGTTCAAGATGAAGTTGAAACCGGGCGTCGCGGCGGAATACAAAAAGCGGCACGACGAAATCTGGCCGGAGCTGGCGGCGGAATTGAAAACGGCGGGCGTTTCCGATTACTCGATTTTTCTCGACGAGGAAACGCTCATACTTTTCGCCGTCCAAAAGTTAAGTGACAAAAACTCCGCCGCTGAATTGCCAAATTCTTCCGTTGTCCGCAAATGGTGGGATTACATGGCACCGTTGATGGAAACGCATCCCGACAATTCACCGGTTGCCAAGCCGCTCAAGGAAGTTTTTCACCTCGACTGAATTTCAAACGACTTCGCGATAAACATCGGGATGCGGACGGGAAAGCACAATCGCATTTACCAGCACGCCCGCGTCGGCGAGAACCTGGCGGCCAGCGGCAACGGCGGCATTCACGGAAGCCACGTCGCCAGTCAGAGTACAGAACGCCTTTCCGCCAAGCGCCATCGCCAGACGGATTTCCAAAAGTTGGACGGCGGCGGACTTGGCCACGGCATCGGAAGCTTGAATCAATGTTGCGACGTTGAATGATTCAAGAACACCGAATGCGCCGTTTGGCTCGACCGGTTGCGTGCGTCCGAGCGCGACAAAAACATCAGGATGCACGTTGGCGATGACGAAGCTGTCAATAAGACAGCCGTTCGCGGCTTCGACACCGGCATTGACGGCGGCTTCGACACCGGCGGTCTCGCCGCCGATGAGCACCATGTATTTGCCGGAGCAGATCGAGCGCGACAGAATCAGCCGCACGTTGCCAGCCTTGAGCATCGTGTCGGCCACCTGAAAACCGGCGGCGACGCTGGAAAGTTCAACGAGTCCAATGGATTTTTCGGGCATAATTAATTCTCCAAAATGATTTCTTGTTCGGTCACTTCGCGCACCGTGCCGCTCATCGGCGCGTGCAAAATCGCGCCAAGTTGATTTGGCGCGGGTTCACCGATGATTTGTCCAAAGCTCACACGGTCGCCGGATTTCACCTTGGAAATACAAGGTGTTCCCGCGCTTTGCTTGAGCGGCAAGATGAGCCGGTTCGATGAAATCTCTTTTCCAACGAGCGGCGCGGGCAAATCGTAATCGAGGACGTGTAATTTTTTCGCGAGCGTCTTGATCGGCACGCGGCGGCCGTCGGCCATCGCATGAACTTTCGGATTCATCGGGCCGGTCCACTTGATTTGTTTCGCGCGCATGACGGCCTTCGCGTCGTCGCAAGCTTCCTTGGGAAATAATTCTTCCGGGCACGCATACAAAGTGCAAAGTCCGCACGAGCAGCACATCGCCGCCCATTGATTGAAATAATCCACGCCCGTGCCGGTGAACGCGAGCGTGCGCATGACTTGATGCGGCTCGACGGAGTAGCCGAGCAGAAAGCGCGGGCAAAACTCGGTGCAATAACGGCATTGGTCGCACGCGGATTTTCCGATCTTGGCCTGGTCCTTGTTCGGCTTGAGCTTGCGTTCGATGACGTGATGCGTGCGCGGCAAAATCACAACGCCGGTGGAAGTTTTCGTGACCGGAGTGTCGAGATTGTCCGTGTGCGTGCCCATCATCAGACCGCCGATGACCAGCACCGGATCATCCGTAGTGAGTCCACCAGCGTATTCAATACACTCACGAAATGTCATGCCAATCGGCACTCTTAAAGTCGCGGGCGATTTCACCGCTCCGGCAATCGTCAGCATTTTGTGCGTGAGCGGTTTGCCGTCGTGCGCGGCCGCGATGTTGACAAATGTCTCGACGTTGTTGACTACGACGCCGACGGCGATTGGAATGCCGCCCGGTGGAATCAATTTGCCAGTCACGTTGTAAACCAAATCATATTCATCGCCTGCCGGATAATAATCACCGAGCAACTGCACGCGAACGTTCGTGCCCTTGCTCGCGGCAGTGACAGCTTCGACCGCGTGCTTCTTTTTGCCCTTGATGCCGACGACGCCTTCCTTCGCTCCGACGGCTTCCATCGCAAGCTGGATTCCGCGCACCAGTTCGACGGGGCTTTCTTCCATGATTACGGCGTCTTTGTGCAACAGCGGTTCGCACTCCGCGCCATTGGCGATGACGGTTTCGGCCTTGGCGTTGAGCTTGACGTGCGTGGGAAATCCGCCGCCACCCGCGCCGACGACACCGGCCTGCCGAACTTTTTCTGAAAGATTCATTTTGAATTTTATTGGTGATGAATTTTATTTGCCGCGATTTCACCGTTGCCGTGCGCAATTGGCGCGACGATAACTTCAACTCCGTGCGAACGCAATGACGCGACGAGTTCATGCGGCGCATGGCTGTCCGTGACAATTGCGTCCACCATGTCCAGACCGCACAAAGGTGAAACGGATTGCCGGCCAAACTTCGAATGGTCGAGGCAAAAAATGATTTTCTGCGCCGCCTTCAACATCGCGCGCTGGATGTCAATCAGCAGCGCATGCGAATTCGTGATGCCTTCCAGCGTGATTCCGCCCGCGCTCATGATGGCGACATCGGCACGCATTTTGGAAAATGCTTCGACCGTCATCGGCCCGACCAGAACGCCAAGCCGCGGATAAATCACGCCGCCGGCCAAAATCACTTCCACTTTGTTCGCCGAGGCAAACAAGTTTGCTACCGGCAAAGAGTTTGTCACGATCTGCGGCGCTTTTTCTTCGAGATGCCGGGCAACGTGATAAACGGTCGTGCCCGCGTCCAGAATCACGCTTTGATTTGCGCCGATCAATTCCGCACACGCTTTGCCAATCGCTTCTTTTTCCGAAAGCTGATGCGCATCGCGCGACGAGAACGCAAATTCATCCGTCTTCGGTGTGATGATTCGCGCCCCGCCATGCGTGCGCCGCAAATTTCCCGACGCCTCAAGCGTCGTCAAGTCGCGACGGACGGTGGAAATGGATGCCTCCACGTGCCTAGATAACTCTTCAAGCGACGCGAATTCAACACGCTGAAGATATTCTTCAATGCGATGTTTGCGCTCTTCTGCCGTCATGTTTCCAGCAATTTGACAGATGTTGAAACTTTTTGCAAGAAAAATGTTGACTTAAATTAAAAATCTGTCAAATTCAGTCAAAGTTTATGTCTGTTGCTGCTCCAGCACCACATCGCGCTGTCGTCGAACATCTGGTTCGGCAGGCCGTTTATGCCAAGCTTGGCAAGCCATTGCCGCGCACCGCGAGCGGAGTAAATCCGCTCGTCGTCAACATCAGTGCGCGTCACTGCCATCTCACACCCGAAGCAGTCGAGGCGCTTTTCGGCAAAGGCCGCCAGCTTCAAGTTCACAAATGGCTTTATCAGGAAGGCCAGTTCGCCGCGAAGGAAACGGTCACGCTCATCGGGCCGCGCAGCCGCGTGATCTCTAATCTGCGGATTCTTGGCCCGTGCCGGAATTTAAATCAAGTCGAACTGGCTTACACGGATTCCATCGCACTCGGCTTTGATATTCCGTTGCGCGCGTCCGGCAACATCAAAGGCACGCCCGGCGCGATGCTCATGGGTCCGGCGGGATTTTTTGAAATGTCCGATGGGGTCATCCGCGCGCTGCGGCACGCGCATTTGAGTCCGGCGGACGCGGATTTTTACGGCGTGAAACATGGCGATTTCATGAAGCTGAAAATCGGCGGTGATTGCGCCATCGCGCTCGACAAGATGCTTTGTCGCGTGGATAAAAGTTTCAAACTGGAAGTCCACATTGACACCGACGAAGGCAACGCGTGCAACTTGCAGCCCGACACACCGGTCGAACTGCTCAAATAATTTTTCCATCAACTGTCAACCAACAACCATCAACTAAAAATTATGAGCGAAGCAATAGGAATGATTGAAACCAAGGGCTACGTCGGCAGCGTGGAAGCCAGCGATGCCATGGTCAAGGCGGCCAACGTCACGTTGGTCAAAACCATCGCCATCGGCGGCGGACTGATCACCGTCCTCGCCCAAGGCGACGTCGGCAGCATCAAGGCCGCCGTGGATGCCGGAGCGAAAGCCGCGGCCAAGGTCGGCGAACTCGTCAGTTCGCACGTCATCGCGCGACCGCACGAGGAATTGCTCGCCGCTTTTCTCGGCAACGGCCCCAAAAAATGACCAACCTCAACTTTCAACCACCAATATATTTATGGCAAAACAAGCAGTAGGAATGATCGAAACAAAAGGTTTCTGTGCCGCCATGGAAGCCGCTGACGCCGCGCTCAAGTCCGCGAACGTCACCATCACGGGCTGGGAAAAAGTCGGCAGCGGATACGTCACCGTGTTTTTCCGGGGCGATGTCGCCGCCGTCAAGGCCGCGACTGATTCCGGCGCCGCGGCCGCCGCTCAAGTTGGCGCGGTCGTCAGCGTCCAGGTGATTCCGCGTCCGCATGACGGATTGAGCGGACTGGGCAAGTGGCTGGAGTAAAATCGCCAAATCGTAAATGGTTGAATCGTTGCATCGGAACACGATTCACGATTCAACAATGTAACGATTTAACGGTCTAATAAATGAAGATTCTCGTTGCCAACATCGGTTCGACTTCGCTCAAATGGCGGCTGTTCGATTTTGCGAACAGCACCGAACGCCTTTTGCACAAGGGCGGCTTCGAGCGCGTTACCGATTATTCAAGGGCGATTGAGGACTGCCTTGCCGAATTGAAAAAGGCGAACGCCATCCAGAACGAAAGTGAATTGAGCGCCGTCGGCTTCAAGACCGTCATCGCCAGGAACGTCACCGGCTGCGTGCGGCTGGACGAGCGCGTGTTGCAGGCGATGACTGATTACAACGGCCTCGCACCCGCGCACAATCCGCCTTACATCACCGGCATCAAACTGTTCGCGCGGCGTGTGCCGACCGTGCCGCTCATCGCGCTGTTTGAAACGGCATTTCACCAGTTTGCGCCCGAAGCTTCGCAACGCTACGCTGTGCCGGAATCGTGGAATCAAATTGGTGTCCGCCGTTTTGGTTTTCACGGCGCGAGCCATAAGTTCATTGCCGAACGTTCGGCGGAACTGCTCTGCCGTCCCGACGTGGCCGAACGCGCGCGGCAGCTTTACGTCAACCAAGGCGCGACGAAAATTTCCGGCGCGCCGCTGCGTGTAATTTCCTGCCATCTCGGCGGCAGTTCGAGCGTGACAGGCATTTTGAACGGCGCGTCCATCGGCACAAGCATGGGCATGAGTCCGCAATCCGGTTTGCCGCAGAATAATCGCGTCGGCGATCTCGACGCCGAGGCGTTGCCTTATGCGGTAAAGACACTCGGAATCAGCGTCGAGGAAGCGCAACGCCAGCTCACGAAAGAAGGCGGACTAAAAGGTTTGAGCGGCATTTCCAACGACATCCGCGACATCGCCGAGGCGGCACAAAAAGGTGACGCCAGGGCAAAACTTGCGTTAGATGCTTATGTCGCCAGCGCCCGGCACTGGATCGGCAGCTACTTTTTGCAGTTGAACGGCACGGACGCAATCGTGTTCACCGCCGGCATTGGCGAGAACCGTGCCGATTTGCGCGCCGCGATTTGCGCGAACCTGGAAAATCTCGGCATCAAGATCGACGCGGAGAAAAATAAATCCACGCGCGCGACCGAGGCCATCATCAGCGCGGCGGATTCGGCGGTGAAAATTTTTGCGATTCCCACGAACGAGGAACTTGTCGTGGCGCGCGAAGCCAAACGATTTTTGGAAGCCAGGCGAAACTGATTTCTTAACCATCAACGATCAACATTCAACCATCAACCAATTATGCCACATCAAGCAATCGGACTCATTGAAACACGCGGACTCGTCGCGCTCGTCGAGGGCACGGACGCCATGCTCAAGGCCGCGAACGTCGAACTCGTCGGCCCGATGACGCAGGTCGGCAACGCGCTCGTCACGGCGTGTGTCGTTGGCGACGTCGCCGCCGTCAAAGCCGCAACGGATGCGGGCGCGCAGGCCATCAAAGCCATCAAAGGCGAACTGGTTAGCGTCCACGTCATCGCCCGCCCGCACAACGATGTCGAGGCGGTGTTGCCGAAAAAGAAGTAAGCAGATGGAAGTTAGGGCATTGTTTTCCTAGCTCCCAACTCCAATCTCCTAACTCCTAATTTTATGTTCCTCGCCAAAGTTGAAGGCCAAGTGGTCGCCACCAAGAAAGACCCGAATATGTCGGGTCGCAAACTGTTGCTGCTCCGCCCGCAGCTCGTGGACGAAAAGGACCCGGCGAAATTCCGTCCGGGCCAGAACACGATTGTGGCCGTGGACAGCGTCGGCTGTGGCGAAGGCGAGATGGTCCTGTTCTGCCAGGGCAGCAGCGCGCGACTCGCTCCCGGCATGAAGGAAGCGCCGGTGGACGCCGTCATCATCGGCATCGTGGACAGCGTGGATGTTTTTGGAAAAGAAATTTTCAGCGCAAAAATTGTCAGCCACAGATGAAACACAGATTGAACACAGATAGGAAAAAATCCGTGTTTCATCCGTGTTCAATCCGTGGCTGGAAAAAATATTATGAGTGCCGTGAATGAAAATCTAATCCGTGACGTGGTGGCCGAAGTGCTGGGCAAACTGGGCGGCACGGCGACCGCGACCAACCAACCTTCCCCTGCTCCATCCGCGCCGACGCCTGCGCCGAAATCGGATTCTTGCGGATGCGGAACAAAAAAAACTTCCGCCGCAAATGTCGCGTTGCGCGGAAAGTTCGGCGTGTTTCAGGATGCGAACGAAGCTTGTGCTGCGGCGCAGGAAGCCTTTTTGCAGTTGCAGCAAAAGGGTGTCGCCGCGCGGCGCAAAATCGAGGAGATCGTCAAGTCGCTCGCCGAGAAAAACGCCGAGGCCTGGGGCAGGCTCGAACTCGACGAAACAAAAATCGGACGGCTCGACCACAAGATCGCCAAACTGCAAATCATCAAGCTCGTGCCCGGCGTGGACTGGCTGAATCCTTACGGCCGCAGCGGCGATCACGGCATTACGCTGGAGGAATACACGCCGTTCGGCGTCGTCGGCGCGGTCACGCCCAGCACCCATTCCGTCCCGACTTTGAGCGGCAACATCGTCAACATCGCCGCCGCCGGAAATTCCGTCGTGTTCAATGCGCATCCGAGCGCCGCGCGCTGCGCCGCCGCCGCCGTGCGCGCCTACAACGAGGCGATTTACCGCGAGACCGGCATCGAAAACATCGCGTGCATGATCGAGAAGCCAACGCTGGATTCGTTCAACGCGATTTGCAAAAACGAAAATGTCCGCCTGCTGCTCGTCACGGGCGGACCGATGGTCGTCAAGGCCGCGATGCAAACCGGCAAGCGCGCGATTTGCGCCGGGCCTGGAAATCCGCCCGTCTTCGTTGACGATACCTGCTGTCCGACGCGCGCCGCCAAGGCGATCATCGAAGGCGCGGCGTTCGACAACAATCTTTTGTGCATCGGCGAAAAAGAAGTGTTCGTGCTCGACCACGTCGCGGACAAGCTGATGCAAAAAATGTCCGAGAACGGCGCGGTGAAATTGAATTCCGCGCAACTCGAACGCTTGACGAAGGCGGCGTTCACTTTCAAGGAAGGCCAAGGTGGCGGTTGCGCGCACGCGAGCGTGAACAAGGATTTCATCGGCAAAGACCCGTCCGTGCTGGCGCAGGCGGCGGGAATCAATCTCCCCGCCGGAACGCAGTTGCTGTTTGCCGAAACAGACGCGAAACATCCGTTCGTCGAGGAGGAACAGATGATGCCGATGCTGCCCATCGTGCGCGTGAAAAGTGTCGAGGAAGGCATCGAACATTCGCTCGAAGCGGAGCATGGCTACAAGCACACGAGCATGATCCATTCGCATGACGTGGAAAACATGACGGCGATGGCACGCGCGCTGGACACGACGATTTTCATCAAGAACGGCCCGTGCATGGCCGGCCTCGGACTTGGCGGCGAAGGGTATTTAAGTTTCAGCGTCGCCACGCCAACGGGCGAAGGCATCACGAATCCCCGCACATTCACGCGCGTCCGCCGCTGCGTGATGGTGGACAACTTGAGGATCTATTAGGAGTTAGAAGTTAGAAACTAGAATTTAGAATGAAAACACCGGCGCGAAGTTTCAGAGAATTGATCGTCTGGCAAAGGGCGCATCAGTTCGTGTTGGAAATTTATCGCTTCACGCGTGCGTTCCCGTCGGATGAAAAATTTGGGCTGACTTCGCAAATTCGCCGGGCCGCTGTTTCAGTTCCGGCGAATATTGCGGAAGGCTTTCCGAAACGCGGTGCGAATGACAAAGTCCAGTTTTTTAACATCGCGCAAGGTTCGCTGGAAGAAGTTCATTACTATTTGATTCTGGCGAAAGATTTGGGTTACGGCGACTCGGCAAAGTTACTTAGATTATATGGTGAAGTCGGGAGGTTATTGAACGGCTACGCGTCGGCCATTCTAGCTTCTCGCTCCTAACTTCTAACTACTATGTTATTAGCTCGCGTCGAAGGAAATATCGTGGCGACCCGGAAACATCCGAGTCTCGACGGCTGGCGTCTGGTGATCTGCCAGCCCATCGGTGCAAGCAGTGAGGCGGAAGGCCCGCCGACCATCGCGATTGATTCGCACGGCGCGGGCATGCACCAGCAGGTGATTATTTCGTCGGATGGACTGGCGGCACGGCGCGCGGTCGGCGTGGAAAAAAGTCCGGTGCGCTGGCTGGTCGTCGGCATTGTGGACGAACACGAGCCGGGAAAACGAATTTAATGAAACTTGGAACTGTCATCGGTCGCGTGACCTTGAGCCGCAGCGTGGATGCGCTGAAAGGCGGACGTTTCCTCGTCATCAGCCCGTTCAGCCGCGAACAGTTCGCCGCCGGACTCGACGCGCCCGCCGGCATGGGCAAAGACCCAAGCCTCGTCGTTTATGATGACCTTGGCGCGAACGTCCGGCAAATCATCGGCTACGAGGAAGGCCGCGAGGCCGCGCAGCCATTCGACCAGCCGACGCCGGTGGACGCCATCAACTCCGCGCTCGTGGACGAAATGTTTTACAGCCCGTGGCAGGGCTAATTGGAATTTGAACATGAAAAATGTCATCAGCATCCGGGATTTGCAGGAAATGATCCGCAACGGCCAAAGCGTGAAGAATCTTCCCGCCGACGCGCTCATCACGCCGTCCGCGCGCGATTATTTGCATGAACTGGAAATGAACGGCGGCGCGAAAAATTCGGCGGTCACCAATTCCAGCAACGACAAATTTTCTCCGCCGGCGAAAAAATTGAATTCCAAATCGTCCAAGTCGGAACTGGAGGCGTTTTTTAATTCGCCCTACGCGCAGAATTTGAAAGAGCAGCTTTGCGACGTCGGGCGGCGGTTGTGGCAGCGCGAATATGTGGACGGCAATGGCGGCAACATCGCCATCCGCGTCGGCGACGACATCGCCATCTGCACGCCGACGCTCGTGAGCAAGGGCTTCATGAAGCCGTCGGACATGTGCCTCGTGGACTTCGAGGGCAACCAGCTCGCCGGCACTTTGCGGCGCACGAGCGAAATTTTGATGCACCTGCAAATCATGAAGCGCCAGCCCAAGGCCGTCGCGACGTGCCATTGCCATCCGCCGTATTCCACCGGGTTCGCCGTCGCGGGCGTGCTGCCGCCGACGTGCATGATTCCTGAATTTGAAGTGTTCGCGTCCGTGGCCATCGCGCCGTATCGCACACCCGGTTCGCCGGAGATGGGCCAGCTCGTTGCCGAACTTGTGGACAAACACAACACGATCTTGATGGCGAACCACGGCGTCGTCTCGTGGAGCCACAACAGCGTCGAGGACGCCTACTTCAAGATGGAAATTCTCGAAGCCTATTGCCGCACGATTCTCGTGACCGCGCAACTCGGCGTGCCCGCGAAGACGATGACCGCGCCGCAACTTCAAGACCTGCTCAAGATCAAGCAGAGCCTCGGCATTCCCGACCCGCGCCACGGCCTCAAGGAATGTGAACTCTGCGACAACGACGAATGGCGTCCGGGTGTTTCCTGTCAAGTGCCGGAAAAAGCGGAATCCGTCATCGGTCTGGACGCCGACGCTGAAGCGGCGGTGAAAGCCATCACTGAACAGATTCTGGCGCAGATGAAGTGATTTTTCCGCGCTTAACTTAAAATGGGAGACGAACTTCGTATAAAGTTCATTGTATGTTCATGTTTCATTTTCTCCTCCGGCTTCTCCGCTTGCTGCCTCATTTTTTCCAAATTACGAAGCAACTTTTCTCTGTCAACTTTTGACAGTGAAATATCGAACCGGCAGGCTGTGCCGAGTTCCACACCATTTTCGCACTTTCTGTTTTTGTGAACTGGAATATTCCACCGTTTGTAGTAATTGGCATAACTGCCATGTTCTTCAATAAGGCAACGTGTCCCCTTTTCAGAGGCTAATTCCTTTCCCATTCTTGCCGCTGCCGAAGAACAAAGCACAAATCCACCCCAGTCGCATTTTTCAGAAACTTTACATGCCTCAACGAGTGCTTTACCAAAAAAGATGCCAGAATCTCTGTCGGCATAAAATTTGCCAAATGACATAGCTCCTCGAACAGGAATTTCATTTTGAAACACGGTTTGGGTAAACAGCCGAGAAACTTGCTCAATCCCTGCAAACGTCGGAGTGTTTTCTTCTGGATCGTCGAACGGACGAGTAAAAATTATGAATGAATCGGAGAAGTGAAAGAATTCGAATCGCGACCAATCGGCCCATTGCTTTTTATATCGCTTTTTCAATTTTTCGCGGCACTCGGCAAGTTTGTCAAAAATTTCCTTGGGGCTATTTTTCTCACACATTTTGCTGAAACCTAAAATGTCAAAATATGATAACCAGCGATTTCCATCTTTTTCCGAGTTGAACTGATTTTCTTGCGGCATAATTTTCCCCTTCCTTCAACACTTTGCCAAAGTTAAATTGTTGCACAATCATAAAATCTTCCATGACTTGGGTTGCTTCTCCGGCTCATCCGTGCGGAACGGTTCGGCGGGCAGGCCGGCTTGATTGAAGAAATTCGGCTGCGCGGTTTCCGCCCACGCGAAACGGACGGCCACGGGCTTTTCAATTCCGGCGGCGGAAACTTCCATGGTGTCGCCCACAATTTTTGCATCGGCAGGAACAAATTTTCCGTCCGCGCCCGCAATCGTGAACCACGTCAACGGCTGGCCGTCCTTGCTCATCAATCCGCCGTCCGCGTGATCAAATTTCAGCACGGCCTTGTTGCCGGAGATTTTCATTTTCTTAAACACCGGGCCGGAACTGACGACTTCTTTATCGTAAGTTTCATCCAGCGCGAGCAACGCGAGGCGATGGCCGACGCTGGACTTGTCGCGCGGATGGATGTCATCGAGATTGTCCACGAGGTCGGTGGTCACGGCCATGCCGGTGTTTTTGATGCGGCGCGCCGAGCGAGATTGGAGCGTCCAGAATTCCGGCAGCATTTCCGGCGAGTTCACGCGGTGTATTTTCCCGCCGTAGTATTTAAACGGCGCAATCTGCACGAAGTAGAACGGGAAATCGCCCTCGCCCCATATCTGCCGCCAGCCGCCGACGAGCGCAGCCATCATGTCCGGGTATTCCTGATAATTGTTGTCGGCGTTGGTGCCCATCAAGTTCGATTCGCCCTGATACCAGAGCGCGCCGCGCATCGCGAAGCCGGCGAGCGGCGCGATCATCGCATTATAAATCGCCATCGGCCGGGCGGGGGAAAGCTTGTTGGTGGCGAGCTTCGTCTGCGCCAGTTGCGCGAGCGAAGGAATTTCCTCAAAACCAACCGGCGGAGTCCACGGCTCGATGCGCGTGCCGCCCCACGACGATTCAATCAGCCCAACCGGCACGTCCAGGTTCGTGTGGATCTCGCGGCCAAAGAAATAGGCGGCGGCGGAAAAGCTGATCGAGTTCAGCGCATTAGAACTGCACTCCTGCCAGCCGTGGTATTTTTGCAAGTCGTCGAGAGGCGTGGCGGCCAAGGTTTTCTCCACCTGAAAAATGCGGATGTTCGGATAATTCGCGCTCGCGAGTTCCTGCTCGTAATTGAGAACGGGCTTTTGTCCCGGCTGCTTGCCGATGGGTTTCTCCATGTTTGACTGGCCGGAGGCAAGCCACACTTCGCCGACGAGGATGTTGGTGAACATTTTTGCTTCCCCGGATTCGACGACAAGCGTTTGCGGTTCGGCAGACGCCTTTAATTTTCCGAGCTTCACAAGCCACTTGCCGCCCGCATCAGCGCGGGTTGATTTTGTTTGTCCACCAATACTCAACGTCACTTCCGCACCCGGCGACGCCCAACCCCAGACCGGCACGGACTGCTGTTGCTGCAAAACCATGTTGTCGCCGAAAATGGCGGCGAGCTTCAAATCCGCGCGGGCGGAAAGATTAAGCAAGAAAACTGCGACAGCCAAAAGCGGCGTCAGGGAATTGCGAAAGAATTTCATCCGCCCATTTTGGGAAAACTGGCGGCGGCGGCAATTTTATTCGCGCGAAAAGGCGGATTTCCGCGTTAGAAGCTGTAGCTGACGCCGACCTTGACGAAAACCGACCGACTCAAATCCAGTTCCGCAGTGCGTCCGCCGAAGTTGTGGTCGTAGGTGCCGAGGTCCTGAAATTGCACGCCCGCCGCGACGCCCCAGCGCTCGCTGATTTGATAGGCCGCGTCGAAACCAACGTAGCCACCCCACAACACGCTTAAATCATTGCCGCCGCCGGAAGCGATCGTGCTGCCGCCGCCATTCGGCACCGTGTAGGTTTCCTGCCAGGATGCGCTGGCGTCGAGCAACCCGGCGGCCAGGCCGGCGGAAAGGTGCAGATTGAATTGATCTTTTTTGCCAAACGGAATTTCGACATACGGCCCGAGGCGGAATCCCCACAGGTTGAAATCGAAGTTGTCCTGCACCAGCAACGTCGCACCCGGAAGCGGTGTCATCGTCGAGGCGCCGGAGGGCGTGCTGCCGATGACAAAACCGGGGCCTTCATAACTGCCCTGGTAGGGCAGTTCGGACGGCTGATTGTATCCCGGCGGTGTGGTGCCGGCGGTGAAGGAATAGGGAGTGGAAACGAGTGTCAAAGTCTCGTTGAAGACGCCGTCCACGTTGAACGAAATCGGCATGTAATTCACCGCGGTCTCGACGCCATAGCGCAGGTGATGCCAGTTTTCCTTGACGCCCAATTCACGATTATAGGTCAGTTCAAAACCGGGGCTTAGATCCGTGTCCCCGGATTCCTCGGAAGGAATGCCGTTTGCCGTGGTACGGTCGAAGGTGATGGTGTCGTTCGCAAGGTTCACCTGGCTGGCGCTGTCATAACCCCAATACCACGTCTGTCCATCATGGCTGCCGCTGATGTCGGGATAAACGTAGCCGTTGTCGTAATTGTAGGGATCGCCATGCGGCGTGGTGCGCGGGTTGCCGTTTGGGGAAAACGCGTTCAAACCGGTGCCGATGCCCTTGACTTTGCCGGAAATGTTCAGCCCGAACCGCAGCGAGAGCGTGAGACGATTGGTCGGATCCAGATACACTTGCTGATCCTGCTGCGCCGAAGCCGCCGTCGCGCAAAGCAGCGCACCGGTCATGGGATACGCCCAGTTGTTTTGATTTTTTTTCATTTCAAATGCAGGGTTGAAATCAATTTTGAATCACCCGGTAAAACCGGCTGACAGTGGAGGCGGGTTGGCTGGTCGTCTTGGGCGGGCCGTCGTCATACCACTGCGTAATGTTGGCGTTGGCCGTGATGGAGGGCGTGGCAACCAGCCAGTTGGTCGCCGTAAGACTGTCCTTGTAAATGATGGTGTAGGTCGCGCCCGGAACCGAGGAGAACTCGATCACAAAGCGCGTGTCTCCCGCGATGCGCGTGTCCATGAAGACGTTGGTGACGGCGACGCCGTTGGTGCCGGAGAGCACCACGGCCGGCGGCAAAATCGCCACCACTGTCAACGTGTTCGTGAACGGCACGCGAAGCGGATCGTAGAATTCCAGCGCGAACGTGACGGCGAACGGCGGCACCGTGTTGGTCGGGTTCAACGGCCCGTCATATTCCGCGTAAGGCGTGCCGGCGTTCGTGCCGGTCGCGTTGTAGAGCGTCACGCCGCTGCGCAACCCGCTGACCAACAGGCGAACGCCGGCAACAGTTGTCGTGCCGGTGTTGGTCACGGTCACCGATTCCTCGTAAAGCCCGGTCTGCGGATTGAACGCGTTGGTGGTGACGCGATAAGTGCTGGCCGCAATCTGCGTCACGTTGGTTCCGGCGGTGATGCCAAACTGCACTGGTGCCACGACCGTCTGCGCCTGCGCCGCGGACAGCGTGCCGTTGTTGTTCGTCAGATCGGGATCAAACGTGGCCGCCGAGGCAAACGCAATGTTCGTAATCACGCCGCTGTTGGTCGCCACGACGGTGAGGGTGAAGTTCGTCGAACCGCCGTTTAACAACGCCGCAAGTGTCGGCCAGGTGACAGTGCCATTTGCGTTCGTGCCGCCACCCGTCGCACTGCTGAAGACAAGGGCCACTGGGAATGTGTCTTCGACCACCACGTTCGATGCCGTCGAAGGCCCGGCATTGGACACGGTGATGGAGTAGTTGATGTTGCTGCCCAGCGGCGCGCTGGCCGGACCGGACAACATCACGATCAAGTCCGCCGAAGGTGTCACTATCGTGCCGACTTTGGAACCAGCGGCGGAACCATTGTTGTTGTTGGTGTTCGGGTCAGGCGTGTCCGAGGTGCTCAAGGCCGTGTTCATGAACGAACCACCGGCCGGCGCAGTCAAGGTCAGCGTGTAACTTACCATCGCACCCTTCGCCAGTGTCACGCCCGACCACGTCACCACGCCGTTGTTCGTCGTATAAGTGCCGGACGCGCTCTGGAACGCCGTGCCGGCGGGCAGGTTGTCTTTGACGACGACATTCGACGCCGTGGACGGACCCGCGTTAGTGGCGGTGATGGTGTAAGTCATCGCGCCACCCGCCAGGACATTTGTGCCACCGGTCTTGAACACCGCGACATCAGCCAGTGGCGTCACCGTAGTGAGCACCTGGGAATTTGTCGAAGAGCCGTCGCTGTTTGCGGAATTCGTGTCAACCGTTCCAAACGTTGTGGCCAACGCGATGTTCGTGAACGTGCCGCCTTCGGCGGAAACCGCCGTCACCGTGAAATTGGTGCTCGTGTTCGACGCCAGACTGATCCCCCCCCAATTCACCAGCACGGGATTTACAATGTGAACCGTAGATGGCGACGGCGACGCGCTGACGTAGGCGAACCCCGCCGGCAATTCATCCGTCACCAAAATGTTCGTCGCCACCGCCGGACCAAGATTGGTGACGGTAACGGTGTAAGTGAGATTCGAACCGGCGACGCCATTGGTCGGGCCGGACTTGAACACGGCGATGTCCGCCTGCGCCAGCGGCACATTCGTCACGGTGATGGTGATAAGCGAACTGTTCGTCCCGCCGATATTGTCCGTGATTCGATAACCGATGGTGGCCGTGCCGACAAAATTTGTCGTCGGTGTGAACTGCACATTGGTTCCGCCGATGATGGTCGCCGTCCCGTTCGTCGGACTCACGCTGATGATGGCGAGCGTCCCACCGGTCGTCACCAGCACGTCATTGGCCAGCGGCGCGAAGGTGTTCGTCGTATTCTCCGCCATTGAGTAATTATCGGGGTTCGCCTGCGGCGGACGATTTGTCACGGCAATCGTGATCAGTGAAGAATTTGTCCCGCCAATGCCATCGGTAATCGTGTAACCAATCGTCGCTGTTCCGGTGAAATTGGCCGTCGGCACAAACTGCACATTTGTTCCACCGAGAATCGTCGCCGTGCCGTTCGTCGGACTCAAACTCACCAGCGTCAGGTAGCCGCCCGGCGTTGTCGCCGAGTCATTCACGAGCGGTGCGAAGGTATTTGTCGTGTTTTCCGCCATGCTGTAAAAAACGGGGTTGGCGATCACGGGAAGGTTCGTCACGGTGATCGTTATCAGCGAAGAATTCGTGCCGCCAATACCATCGGTAATCGTGTAGCCAATCGTCGCCATGCCCAAGAAATTCGTGGCGGGCGTGAACAGGATGTTCGTTCCACCAACGATGCTGGCCGTGCCGTTCGTCGGACTCGCCCCGATGATCGCCAGTCTGCCGCCGGATGTGACCACCACGTCGTTGTCGAGCGGCATCAGGGTCGCGCTGATGTTTTCAGACGCGGTGTAGAAATCCGGGTTGGCCACCGGCGGACGGTTCGTCACAGAAATTGTGATTAGCGAACTGTTTGTGCCGCCGACCCCGTCGGTGATGACGTAGCCAATGGTTGCGGTGCCAACAAAATTCGTCGCCGGTGTGAACTGCACATTCGTCCCGCCAAGAATCGCCGCCGACCCATTCGTCGGTGCGACGGACAGAATGGTCAGTGTTCCGCCCGTCGTCACCAGCACATCATTCTCCAGCGGTGTGAACGTATCCGCCGTGTTCTCCGCCATCGAATAAGCATCAGGATTGGCCACCGGCGGACGATTGGTGATGGTAATGGTGATCAAGGAAGAATTCGTCCCACCCACACCATCGGTAATCGTGTAACCGATAGTGGCCGTGCCGGTGAAGTTCGTCGCCGGCACAAATTGCACATTCGTTCCGCCGATGATCATCGCCGTCCCGTTTGTCGGCGCGACGGACAAAATGGTCAGCGCCCCGCCCGTCGTCACCAGCACGTCGTTGGCTAGCGGCGCGAAGACATTCGTCGTGTTTTCCGCCATTGAATAACTGTCAGGATTTGCCACCGGCGGACGGTTCGTCACGGATATTGTGATCAGCGAACTGTTTGTTCCGCCGATGCTGTCGGTAATCGTGTAGCCAATCGTCGCCGTCCCGGTGAAGTTGAGCGTAGGCGTGAATTGCACGTTCGTCCCGCTGACAATCGCCGCCGTGCCATTCGTCGGACTCACGCTAATGATGGCGAGCGTTCCACCCGGTGTGACGACCACGTCATTTGCCAGCGGGCTGAAAGCATTCGTGGTGTTTTCCGCCATCGAATAACTGTCAGGATTGGCCACCGGCGGACGGTTTGTCACCGTTACCGTGATGAGCGAACTGTTTGTCCCGCCCACGTTGTCTGTGATCGTGTAGCCAATCGTCGCCGTCCCCACAAAATTTGAAGCGGGCGTGAAAATCACATCGGGGCCGGAGATGCTGGCCGTCCCGTTCGTCGCGTTCACGCTGATTAGGCTCAAGCTGCCGCCGGGCGTCTGCACCACGTCATTCGCCAGCGGGGTCAACGTGTTCGTGCTGTTCTCGCTCACGGCATAGCTGTCGGGATTTGCCAGCGGCGGCGAGTTGGTGACGGCCGTAACCACCGGTGGAGTCGAGTTGTTGGTTGTCACCGGGTCAAACACCGGACTGCCACCGGTCGCGATGTTGGTCACGGTTCCCCGCGTCGTCGAAATGACGGTCAGGGTCAGGTTGGTCGCCGTGCCGGCGGCCAGATTGCCGAAGTTGTTCCAAATGACCTGGCCGCTCGCGTTTGTGGTGGTGACCGGAACAGAACTCACGAAAACCAGTCCCGCCGGCAGGCTGTCCGTCACGGAAATTCCCGCCGCCGTGGACGGCCCCGCGTTGATCACTGAAATTGTGTAATTGAAATTGGTGCCGAAGATGATCCCCGCCGGCCCGGTCTTGCTCAACGCCACGTCCGCCACCGGCGTCACGCTCGTCGTCACGGGCGGCGTCACATTGTTCGTTCCGTTCGGGTCGCCTGTCGGCGAACCCACGCTGGCCGTGTTGGTGAGCGTGCCGCTGGCCGGAGTCGTCACGGTCAACGTCAGATTGGTGACCTGGCTGTTCGTCAATGTGCCCAAACTCCACGTCACCACGCCGTCGTTGGTCGCAAAGCCGCCGCTCGCGCCCGCAAAAGTCACGCCCGCCGGCAGCGCGTCTGTCACCAATACGCTGCTCGCGCTCGACGGCCCGAAGTTGGTCACGGAAATCGTGTAAGTCAGGCTGCTTGCCGCCGCAGCGAACGCGGAAGCCGTTTTGCCCAAGCCCAAATCCGCCAATGGCGTTATGCTCGTCGTCACCGGCGGCGTCACGTTGTTCGTCGCGGTCGGGTCGGGAGTCGGCGAACTCACGCTCGCCGTGTTGGTAATCGTGCCGGTTGCCGGAGCAGTCACGGTCACCGTCAGATTGCTGACCTGGCCGCTGATCAACGTGCCCAAGCTCCAACTCACCATGCCGCTGTTGTTCGCACCGCCGCCGCTCACGCCCGCAAATGTCACGCCCGCCGGCAGCGCGTCCGTCACCACCACCAAACTGGCGGGCGACGGCCCAAAGTTCGTCACAGAAATCGTGTAAGTCAGATTGCTCGCGGCAAAGACGGATGCCAAAGCGGTCTTGCCAACCGCCAAATCCGCCAGCGCGGTGACGTTGACGATGATGACGGCGCTGGAGGTGCCGCCATGCTGGTCGGCGGCGGTGTAGGTGATGGTGTCCGCGCCGGTGTTGGTGGGCGTAAAGGTGAGGTTGGTGCTGCCGGGATTGATGACCAGGATTCCGTTCGTGGTCGTGGCGTTGGTGATGGTCAGCGCGTCACCGTTGGGGCTGATGTCGTTGGTCAGCGGATAAATCGTGACCGGCACAAAGTTGAGCGTGGAGTTGGTGTCGTTGACGGCAATGGGCGACAGGCGGTCAAAGAAATTATTGTTCGTGGAGACAATCCCGTTGGTCGAGACAAAGCTGATCTGGCTGTCGGTTCGTCCTTGCGAATCGCCGGTGCTGTAATAGCCGTAGAGAAGTGTCTGCTGAATGACGTAATGTCCGGGCGTGACGCCGGCGAGAGAATAATTGCCATTCACATCGGTCAAGACGCTGGCGACCACCGGCTCGCCGGGATCGGCGATGCCATTGCTGTTCACGTCCTGCACGAGATTAATTCCGACGTTGGCAATGCCAGTTTCGCCGGCATCGTTTGTGCCATTGCCGTTCACGTCATTCCAGACCGTGCCGTTGATAGTCGAATACAGCGACGGCGACGGAATGTATTGGAAGAAATTGTTGTTTGTGCTGGTCGTGAGCGTGGTGAGGTTGAACGCGAGCCGGTTGTTGGCCGGCACGCTGCTGGCATAACCCGGCAACGGTGTCGCCACGGCGACGTAATGGCCGAGGTTCAAGTTGAGGAAATTGTAAAAGCCGTTCGCGTCGGTGGTGACAATCTGCACCAGCGTGCCGTCGGCCGGATTACCGTCGCCGTTCGGATCGGTGTAAAGGGAAAGCGTGACATCGCTCAAACCGGTGTCGCCGTTGGTGAACACGCCGTTTTGATTGAGGTCGTCAAAGACGTGGCCGCTGATCCCGGCGGCAGCGGTGACCACGCCGACACTGCCGGACGCGGTCGGCACGGGATTGCCGAAGCTGTCCACGGCGAAGTCGGCGGTGGCGGTGTTGTTGGCGGGATTGCCCTGGCCGACGACGGTCATCGTGATGTCATTCGTGATGGTCGCGTTGGTGCCAAGCGCCACCGGGCTGGCAAGGTTCGTCCAGATCAAGCTGCCCGCGCCGCTGCCGTTTGGCGGAACGGTCGCAGAGACGAATTGAAAATACGCACCGCTGAAATAGTCTTCGAGCGGCAAAATTGGGATGACGGTGTTGCCGGTGTTTTGAATCGTTATACGGAACACGACGTTGCTGCCGACGGCGACCGGCGTGTTCGTCGGACTCAACAGGATTTTCTTAATGTTAAGCGCAGCGTGCGTGACCAGCAGGGTCACGCTGGAAGAATTGACGGCCGTGCCGCCATTGGCCGTGGCGGAATTCGTCGCCATGCCCGTCGTGAGTGTGATGAAGGTGACGGTCAAGTTCGTGCTCTGCCCGGGCGACATCGCGCCGATGTTGGTCCACGTCAAAATGCCCGCCGTGTTGGTGCTGGTGGGCGCGAGGCTGGCGCCGGAATAACTCAACTGGTTCGACGGGAAATTGTCCGTGACGATCACGTTCGTCAACAGCGTGCTGCCGGTGTTGACGACCTGCAAATTATAAGTCACCGGCTGGCCGGTGCCGACCTGTCCACCGGACGGCGAGACAATCGTCTTGTTCATCGCCACGCCGGGCACGCCGGGCAGCGGCTGAATCGTCGCCGTCGCGCTGGAGTCGTAGCTCGAATCGTTCGGGTCGGTGTAACTCGCCGTAATGATCGAACCGACGGGCGCGTAAAGCGTGCCGTCATACGGCGCGGTGCCGGTGTTGGTGCTGGTGTTGATGCACGCAGTGTAAACGCCGGTATTGGTGCTGGTCTCGGTGAGCGTGAGGATTTCCGTATCGCCGGCGCTGCTGGTGAGGGTCACAGCGATGGTCTGCACCGTGGCGGCGTTGGTGATGCTGTCCAAGGCCGTCACGCGGACGCAGGCGGAACTGTTGGCCGGAAAACCATTGGTGGCCGGACCGTTGTTGCCGCTGGTGAACACCGTGGCGCTCGGCGTGCCGAGGTCAAGGAAGATGAGCGAGACGCTTGTGCCCGCCGAGTTCGTGACGCCTTCCGTGCCTTCGTTGGCCGTGGCGGTGATGTTGTAACCGCCGGCCGGCAGGCTGGTCTGCCAGGCGTATTCGTAAGTCTCGGAGGTGCTGTTGGTGGCCACAACATTTGCGTTGGTCAAAGTCACGTTGACGTTCGCGCTCGGACTCGGCGCGACGATGGCGAGGCCAAGGCTCGTGATGTCGTAGTTGCCAAACGGATCGCTGACGTTGGCGCGGACATAAAACGTGGAACCGGCGACCGGTGTGGTGACGAGATTTCCGCCGGGATACGGCCCGTCATAAACGCCGAGCGTGTTGATATTGATGACGGTTGACGCGGGCAGAATAATTTTCGACGGCATGTTCGTGCTGTCGTAATTGACGTGGAACGCCACGCCGGACAGTCCGTTCGAGATGGCGTAGCTGATGGTTTGCCCGGCGGGAACGGTGACGTTGCTGCTCAACACGCCGCTCCAGACGAGAAAGCTGTTGTTGGTGAAATAAGTCGGATTGGCCAGCGTGAGAAAACTCGTGCCGCCGTATTGCAATGTTGCGGTGACGCCGGGGACTGAACCCGCCGCAATCGTGCCGTTGGTGATGGTGATGAAATTGGTGATGGTGATGACGTTGTTGGACGGCATCGTGAACGCCGAACTGAACACGGGCGTCTGCACGAACGTCGCCACATTTGTGGCGGGGCCGCTGCCGCTCGCAGCAGCAGGATTAAGGGCCACCGCGCAAATCGCCCAGCCGGGGGTGGTCGCCGACCAAGTTGCTGACATGGTCGTCGTGCCGCTCTTTACCGCATTTGAAATGGTGCAGGAGGTCGTTCCATTATCTCCACCCGTTGCATTCGTTGTCCACAGACTGATTTGGCCATTGCCATTGCTCAACAGATTTGGGGCGGGCGAAGGAGAGCCGACCGTCGCCGCCACAGCCACCACATATTGACCGCTGGTGGTGGTGATGTTGACCGTGGAATCTGTTCCGCTGGTTGCCGAATTTGAAACCGCGTTCCCCGTGGGATTTCCCGTGTTCAGCCCGAAAAACGTGGTTACCCCCGCATTGCAGCCGCGGCTCGAGGTGAGATTGATGTTGATATATGAATTGGTGGCGCTTGGGTTGGACAGCCCCCAAATCTCGGTGCGGGATCCTTGAGCGCTGGTCCCAGACAGGATGGAGGTCAAACGGGTCAACGTCTGCGCAGATTTTCCAACCGTGTTCGTATAAAATACACTTAATACCGGATCGTCTGCGGTGTAGGTAAAGATCGCCACTGTCACCAGCATGTAATTTGCCCCGCTGCTGGTCGTATGCTGGACGTTTAAGACCGTTGTGTTCGCCGTGGAGTTGGTGAAAGTGGTGTTATCCACGGTAATCAAGCCGCTGCTGCCGCCCGAACCGATGTCCGCACTCGTGCGCGTCGGGCTGTGGCCGTAGGCAACCGGGTCAATGCGGTTCAAATCCTGCACGCCGTTGGTCGAGCCGTTGACGCTCAAGTAAAGCTGCTTGGTGAGCGCGGGAATCAGGATTCCGGCGGTATTGGTCGCGCTGTCGCCATAATTCGGGTCGGTGTAGTTCACGCTCAAAACGTCGCCGGGTGTAACGTTCAATATGCCGTCCTGCGGCTCCAGACCGGCGGTGGCCGAGGTCGGCAAGCCGGTGATGTTGCGGAAGACACCGGTGTTCGTGCCGGTCTCGGTCAGGGTGATAGTTTGCAAATCACCGTGCGTCAAATCAACCACCGTCACGGAAATTGACTGCGCCGAGTTGGACGACGTGTTGGCCACGGCATTGGTCATCGTGACATAAACATTCGCACCAACGGCATAGAGACTCACGGGCACGCCGTTGGTGTCGGTGAAATTCAAACTCACGGACGCGCCGTTGGTCGGTGCCGGCGCAAGGGCGGCCGCCGCAAAAATGCTGGTGCCGGCGATGTTGGCGCTGTTGCTGACGACACCGCCCCCGGTCACCAGGCACAAGTAGGAGAACGTGCTCGTTCCCTGGCTCAATATCACCGGGATGGTGTAGCCCGGCGCGTCCAGCGGAAACGCCGTTCCGGTGGCGCTGTCGGGAATCGGAGTGCCGTTGTAAGTGGTGGAGTTGGTGAGATAGAGCAGATTGGTGGAGGGCGCGTCAACGACCACGGTGTTGCCCAAAGGCAGCAAACCCTCGTTGTCCACTTCGACGGTGTATCGAATTGTGTCGCCCACGCTCAAACCGGGCGGCCCCGTGTTGGTGACAATAACGGCGGATTTTTTCACCACTGGCACGGGAAACGGCAGCACTGTCGTGCCGGCATCAATGTAAGGATTGCCTGGCCCGGCCACGTCCGGGTCTTCGCCCCAGGCAGCGGTGAGCAGCGTGCCATCCACGGTATAGACTTTCATGCCCGTCTGATTTTTGCTCGGGTCGTAAATCTTCAGCGACTGCAAGGCGGAGACGGAAAAGTTCGTGTCATATTTGTTGCCGTTCGGGTCGGTGAGCGGGCCGTTTGTGTCGCCATGGTAATCCACATAAACGGTGGTGTTCCCCAGTGTCGTGACCCAGACCGGACTGCCATCCACCGTGCCGTCCGCGCTGCCCGGTGCCCAGCCAACATCGGCCACAGTGGTCAATGCGGCTTGCGGCACCAGCGTGAAACCCCAATTCCAAGCCGTGTCGGCCGAATTGTTCGCGGCCACCGTGCAGAGGGCATAAAAGTTTTGGCCATTCGTGCTCACGAAGCTCGCTCCGGAACTCACCGGCATTTGGAATTGATAAACGCCATTCGTTCCCGGAACCGAAAAACTGCCGGAACTGACCTTGGTATTGTAATTAATGGTGATGGCATTGCTGCCGGGATTGTAGAGATAAACATAGGCCGGCTCATTCACTGTCGCCGCCGAGCCTACCGGCGTAAAATAGGAACTGCTCCACGCCGAGGCAGGATACAACGTGAACCAGTCACTGGCATAGCTCGCGCCCACATGACCGATGATGAGGTCGGCCTGAATCGGCTCGGAGGCCGTGACCCGGCCGCCGACCATGATTCCGCCGTTCACCAGATATGATTCGCCCTGGTTCAGCACGATGTTGGTCGTGCCGACGCCGTTGCCATTTGGATCAATCGTCACCGCCGTGTTGTCCTGCGCCGCCATGATGAACATCCCGACGTATTTCATCAGGTTGATGTTGGTCAGGTTCTGGCCGACCGGACTGATGTAATTCGTCCCGTAATCCATGGTGGACAAGACACTGACCGCCCCGGCGAACACCGGACCCGTGGGGATCGGCCAGGCCGCGCGGGAAATGATCACCGCCTTGGTCGCCGCGATGTGATCGCGCGCGTCCCACAAAATCGTCGAGGGATTGCGCGGCAACGTCACGTTGTTCGTGAGCGTGATGACCGTGCCCGCCGCCAGCCCGAGTGGATTGTGCGCAAACCCCGGAGGAATGCCGTCCGCGTCGTTGCCGTCGCCCCAGATTTGCGTCGTCGGCTGCGTTGGATTGCTCAAATCCGTCTCGTAACCGTCCTCCCATTGATCATAATAGATCACCGTGCCGTTCCCGGTGACGATGATGGAAAAGGTCGAGGCAATCGTCGAACCCGTGCCGCTGATGATGGCGGAGTTGGCCTGATAAATCTGCTGCTCCGGCATCGGCAGGTAAAAATCCTGCACCAAGGTTGCCGCGCGAACCATCGGCACGCTGAAAAGCAAAAAGAAAAACGCGATCCGCCAGGAAAAAGACTGTCTCGAATTACACTTCATGCTCATAAATTTTTCGGGAACAAATTCAGATTAGAACCAACGACGACTACCCTTCTGCCGAAGTGAAAAACCGTGCTAAAACCGCTTATTCACAAACTGTTCACACGTTATTCACAGCCCCAATGGGGCGACGTTACCAAAATTCCAAGGCCACGCAAGCGATTTTATGACAAAATTCTCACAAAAACTCACAGACCCATGGGCCGGATTGTCAGTGAGTTCCGGCACAATTGCTTGTCGTCTGGACGGCTTTTGTTAAACTCCGCCCAATGCGAATTTCTGCTTTTGGCCTGGCTCTTTGGCTGGCTTTTTCCGTCTCTGGCGCTGAAATCAAATTTGACTTCGGCGCGATTTCAGCCGGCCAGTCGCCGACGAACTTTCATGCCGCCCTTGCCGGCGGCGGCCAGCCGGGCGAGTGGAAAATTGTCGCCGACGAAATGCCGTCGGCTTTCGCGCCGCTCACCGACAGGGCGCCCGTCACCAGCCGCCAGGGTGTGCTCGCGCAGACCAGCCAGGACATGACCGACAGCCGGTTTCCCCTGTTCATTTACGACGGCGAAAAGTTTCAGGATTTCAAACTTTCTACGCGGTTCAAAATCATAAGCGGCGTTGCCGAACAAATGGCCGGCATCGTGTTCAATTTTCAAAACGCGTCGAATTTTTTTGTTGTTCGCGCCAGCGCGCTGGGACATAACCTGCGCTGTTACCCGGTCATCAACGGCGAGTTGAACACGCCCATCGGTCCAACCATGGACATTGCCACCAACGTGTGGCACGCGTTGACCGTGGAGCGTGAGGGCAACCAACTGATTTGCTCGCTCGACGGCGTCACGGCGATCAAACTGGTGGACATCGGCGACACAAAAATACCCGGCAAAATCGGTTTCTGGACCAAGTCCGACGCCGTGAGTTATTTCGGCGACACGACAATTGATTACAAGCCGCGCATTCCGGTGGCGCAGGCGCTGGTGAATGACATTATGCAAAAACAGCCGCGCATCGTCACGCTGCGGCTTTACACGCTTGATGACAAAGGCCAGCCCCGCGTCATCGCCAGCAAGGATGAAAAGGAAATCGGCCGGCCCGGCGAAGATGCCGAAAAGAACGCCCTTACCGGTGGCACCGTTTCCTTCGGCAAAAGCTCCGGCGTTGTCGCCGTCACCCTGCCTTTGCGCGACCGTAACGGCGAACCGATTGCCGCCGTGCGCTTGCGCCTAAAATCTTTCTTTGGGGAGACGCAGGAAAATGCCGTCACCCGCGCCACCATGCTGGTCAGAATGATGCAGGATCAAGTCACCACCGCCGATGAATTGCGGCAATAGGCCGCCGATTTGCTGCTGGTGCTGCAAAATTTTTCAAGCGAATGTTCGGCGTGCGGGAAATATCCTGCACGCGCGGAATCCGCCGTATAATTTCGGAATTATGCACTTCACAAACTTTTCGGGTGGTAGGGACGCCGCGCTGCGACGTCCCCGTCCGGCAGGACGGAACGAACGTGGTAAAAGCTCCGTTTTTCCGGTCGCCTGACACTACGCTCGGCGACGGGGACAGCGCAGCGCGCTGTCCCCGCCTTGATAGTTTGTCAAAGACATAGTCCCGTATAATTTAGATTTGGTTCAATTGGAAATTGGCATTTGCCCGCCGGCAATTTAACCTGACCGCGTGAGCATTCTTGAAGAACTGAAATGGCGCGGCCTCGTCGCCGATTGCACTGACGCGGCGGAATTGGAAAAGAAAATCGCCGCACCCATCACGCTTTACTGCGGCTTCGACCCGACGGCGGACAGTTTGCACGTCGGCAATCTCGTGCCGCTGCTCGCGTTGCGACGGTTTCAATTGCTCGGCCATCATCCGATTGCCGTGGCGGGCGGCGCGACCGGTTCGATTGGCGATCCCAGCGGCAAAACCGCCGAACGCCAGTTGCTCACCAAGGAAATTCTCGATCACAACATCGCCAGCGTGAAAATGCAAATGGCGAAACTGCTTGATTTTGAAACGAAACAAAATCCCGCGCGGCTCATAGACAATGCCGAGTGGACAACGGGCATTTCGTATCTCGATTTCCTACGCGAATATGGAAAACACTTTACGGTGAATCAAATGATTCAGAAGGAAAGTGTCCGCGCACGCATGGAAGACCGCGAAGTCGGCATCAGCTACACCGAGTTCAGCTACATGCTGTTGCAGGCGTTTGATTTCATGGTGCTGTGCCGTGACGTGAATTGCGAATTGCAGATTGGCGGCAGCGACCAATGGGGCAACATCACCGCCGGCATAGAACTCACGCGCAAGAAACTTGGCCGGCAGGTTTTCGGCCTCACCATGCCGCTCATCACGAACGCCGACGGCACGAAATTTGGCAAGACCGAGGCGGGCGCAATCTGGCTCGACCCGAAACGCACGAGCGTCTATAAATTCCACCAGTTCTGGATTAACACTGATGACCGCGATGTCATTCGTTACTTGAAATACTTCACGTTTCTGACGAAGGAAGAAATTGAGGAGTTGGAAAAGGCGCACAAAGAGAATCCCGGCGAGCGCCTCGCGCACGAGAGGCTGGCGGCAGAAGTTGGTTATTTGATTCATGGTGATAGTGCAACTGCTGGAGCAATAATTGCAAGCGATGTTCTCTTCGGTGGAAGCGTTGAAAGAATTTCACAGGCCGATTTCAATGAAATTATTGGCGAAGTGCCGACAAAGGAAATTGAAAAAGCAAAACTTGACGGCGCGGGAATGCCGCTAGTGGAACTTTTGGTTCATGCCGGATTGTGTCCGTCCAAAGGTCAGGCGCGAAAAGATATTGAAGGCGGCGGCGTGAACATCAACAACGTCCGCGAAACAAATTTTCAACGTGCGGTGACTGTCAGTGACTTGCTCTTTGGCAAGCACATCCTGCTGCGCAAAGGCAAAAAGAATTACGTCGTTGTGACGGCGAAGTAGCAGCCGCAACTAATTAACCTTGTTTGTGTTCGTTTGACCTGCTGTGGGCACAAGTTCGTCCCATGAAAATTTTGGATATTTTGCGCGGTATGAAGTGACTAATTCACTGCGTTTGGTAATTAAATCCCCGCTATCATGTTTGAATGTTTCCATCATTTCTTGCAGGCGTGTGAGATGAGCCTGTATTTCTTGATCCTGCTTATTTTCCTGGTTCAAATCGCTTGAAGCGCCTTTTAGAAACGAATTGACTGCAAAAGCTGGATTGTCTGTTGCCACAGTTTCAAGGATGCCGGGAATCACTGAAGCAATCAGATGCGATTGCTCGTTTTTATTTAATTTAGTTTGTTCGAGTTTTGCCAAAGCCTCAATTTCAACGAACACTTGAACCCGATCTCCGAATGAGCTTTCGTAACCTTTAGTCAAATTGATTGCGTCATCACCGGCCTCTGCGGAATCCAGTCCAGAAATTTTGGTTTCCGCATCGTTTAATATGCGCTCCGCTTGTTGGCTATTTTGAATTATAGTGTTCCAATAATTATTCAACGCATCGTGATATTGTTTTGTTTTTGCTATTCGTTCCGAGCGATTTACGCTTGCCGAAAACACAGGCGGAGTCGGAAATCTGACGGGTTTTATGGACTGCTTAAGTTCAACTTTGGTGTTTTCTACAATGTCATGCTCTGCTTTCAAGAATTCAAAGGTCTTTCTCCCGTCGTTTCTAGCGCAGCCAACCAACATCGTAATGCAGCAAATTATGGGGGCGCAAAATAGCAGTTTCACTTTGTTCATGGACTTGGTTTACGCCTTGCAGGTTTTACTGTCGAGAAATTTCCGAATTTCAGGCCCGGAGGCCAGTCGCTTCACGCCTTGCTCTCGAAAAGGCTGGGCGCGGAGGCGCGAGCGAGGTCCAGGCAGCGCGCGAAAATCTCCGTCGGCGATTCGCATTGCAGCGCGAATTCGGCCAGCGCCTGCGCCTCGGTCAATTTGATGCGGCGGATGATGTATTTCACCTCGTCAATGACCGGCGGCGCGGCGCTCAATTCGTCCACTCCGAGGCCGATGAGCAACGGCGTGAGCACGGGGTCGCCGGCGATCTCGCCACACACGCCGGCCCAGATGCCATTGGCGTGCGCGGCGTCCACGGTCATCTTGATGAGGCGCAGGATGGCCGGATGAGTCGGCTCGTAAAGGTGCGAGACCTTTTCGTTCGTGCGGTCGGCGGCAAGGGTGTATTGGATGAGGTCGTTGCTGCCGATGCTGAAAAATTTCACGCGCTTCGCCAGTGAACCGGCGATGAGCGCGGCGGACGGAATTTCAATCATCGCGCCGATTTCCAGATTTTCGTCGAACGGGATTTTTTGCGCGCGCAATTCGGCCTTGCATTTTTCCACGAGCGAGTTGGCCTGCTTTAATTCGTCGAGGCCGGAAATCATCGGATACATCATCTTGACGTTGCCCTCGGCGCTGGCGCGGAGGATGGCGCGGAGCTGGGCGCGGAACAGTTCCGGCTGCGCGAGGCAGAAACGGATGGCGCGCCAGCCGAGGAACGGATTGACCTCCTGCGCGAGCTGCAGGTGCGAGGCGAATTTGTCGCCGCCCAGATCCAGCGTGCGGATGATGACCGGCTGCGGCTTCAACGCGGCGGCGACTGCGCGATAGACTTTGTATTGGTCCTCCTCGCCCGGCAGGCTGTCGCGGTTGATGAACAAAAATTCCGTGCGGAACAGGCCGACGCCTTCCGCGCCGTGCCTGATGACGGATTCGATGTCGTGCTGATCCTCAATGTTCGCGGAGAGGTGGATGGTCTTGCCATCGAGCGTGACGGCGGGCTGCCGCTGGATTTCGCGCAATTTTTCCCCGAGCGACGCCTTGATTTTCGCCAACTGGCCGTATTCAAACATCGTCTGGTCGGTCGGGTTGACGATGATCGTGCCGTTGTAACCGTCGAGCAGCGCGTAATCGCCGGACTCCAGTTCTTCGCTGACAGATTTCAGACCGACGACGGCAGGGATGTCCAGCGACCGCGCCATGATGGCCGTGTGCGAGGTCTTGCCGCCGATGTCGGTGGCAAAACCGAGGACGAACTTTTTGTCCAGTTGCGCCGTGGTGGACGGGCTTAAATCGTGGCTGACCAAAATGACCGGCTCGTCGAGATGCTTCAGGTCGAACGCATCTTTCACTTCGAGCAGATTATCGAGCACGCGGGTGGTGAGGTCGCGCAAATCGGAGGCGCGTTCGCGCAAATACTCGTCCTGCACGTCCGCCAGCGCGGCGACATAACGCTCGGACACGGCATGGAAGGCGAAATCGGCGTTGACCTTTTTCTCGCGGATGAACCGGATGACTTCCTCGATGAGCATGCGGTCTTCGAGCATCAACAGGTGCGCGTCGAAAATGTCCGCCTCCGCCGCGCTCATGCTGGCGACGACACGGCGCTGCACCTCGGTGATTTGCTGGCGGGTTTTGACGAGCGACTGCTCGAAGCGTTTGACCTCCGCTGCGACTTCCTTTTCCGGCAACTCGCGCCGCGCGATGGCGTGCCGGGTGCGGTGCAGGACATGAATCTTCCCACGACAAACGCCGGCGGAAACGGCGATGCCGCGGAACACTTTTTCTCCCTTAAGCTGGCCTGACATGCGCTTTAGCCCAGAAATACTCCAAGCCGGTTCCGTTGCAAAGCAATTCCTTCAAAAAAATAAAAAGGCCCGCGCACAGCGGGCTTTGAACCCTTAACCATCAACTCTCAACGCGTCACGCCCGTTCCATGTATTTGCCGGTGCGCGTGTCAATTTTGATCTTCTCCCCGGTCTTGATGAACAGCGGCGCCTGCACCGTGATGCCGGTCTCGACGATGATGGCCTTCTGGACGTTGTTCGCCGAGTCGCCGCGGACGCCTTCGGGCGCGTCGGTCACGGTCAGCACCACGCTCGCCGGCAATTCCACGGTCACCGCCTTGTCCTCGACGAAGGTGACGGTCACGGAGCCGTTCTCGACGAGGAAATTCTTCGCGTCGCCGATCAATTCCTCCGCCAGCGTGACGGTTTCGTAGTTTTCCGGGTCGGTGAAAACGTAGTCCTCGCCGTCCTTGTAGCTGAATTCCATTTTCTTGGTGAGCATCGGCACCGGCTCGATTTTTTCCGTCGAGCTGAAGCGCACGTCGGAAGACTTGCCGGTTTTGATGCTCCGAAGCGTAGCCTGCACGAACGCGCGCAGGTTGCCCGGCGTGCGATGCTGCATGTCGAGGACGACGGAGATGTCGCCGTTGTAACTGATTGCCATGCCGCGCCGAAGGTCACTTGCTGTTGCCATAAAATTAGAAAATCAAATCCACGCGCCGTCTTTTTTCCCAAGACGCGAGCCGCAGAAAATAACTCAAAATCGCCCGATGGCAAGAGCCGTTTTCGTTAAATATTGGTTCCACCGGGCATTTTCCTGTGAATAACCGCCCCTTGACACCACTAAGTTTTGTATGTTACAAACATGTGACCACAATTAGAAGTGGATTTATGCGTTGCCCCAAATGCGGCTGTCAGGAAGACAAGGTCATTGATTCGCGCGCGTCCCGCGAAGGCGCGACCATCCGCCGACGCCGTGAATGTGAAAAATGTCATCACCGTTTCACGACTTATGAAGAAGTCGAGCGCGAAGGTTTGATGGTGCTCAAGCGTGACAACCGGCGCGAAGAATTTTCCCGCGAAAAACTTTTTGCCGGCATCAAGAAAGCCTGCCAGAAACGTCCCATCAGTTTGAAGGACATGGATGATTTGGTGGATCACATTGTGGCCGCTGTGACAGAAAAATTTGAAAGCGAAGTGCCCGGCGAAGCCATTGGCAAAATGGTCATGGACGGACTGCGCGAACTGGATGACGTCGCCTACGTGCGCTTCGCCAGCGTCTATCGCCGGTTTCAGGAAGCCACCGACTTCGTGCAGGAAGTCAAAAAACTGGAGGCCGCCAAATGATCGCGCTGTCATCCGACTGCCTCCTCTTCCAGCTCGCCAACGGCGAAAGCGTTCCCTGTTCGGCGGAAATGATCAATTTCGAAATCACCGGCGGCTCCGGCGGCTTGCTCGACCCCGAAGTGCTCCGCCACGCCGCCGCGTCCGTGTTCCACTATTTCAAGGAGGAACTCCGGCGCGAAACCGTCACCGTCGGCGAATTCGCCATAGCGCTGGAAAAAGTCCTGCGCAACCTCGGCTTCATCATCCGCGCGGGCGGCATCGAATCACACCCGTCGAACGCCAGCGCGACCGACCTCGGCCGGCTTGCGAACGAAGCCGCCGACAGCCTGGAACTTTTCTTTTTCCCGCGCCTGCGCGACGAACTCCGCACGCAACTCCGGCGCTCGCCGCGCGTCGTGCGCTTTCGCGGCCTGCGCGGCTGCGTGAAACAACTTGCCGGCGCGCGACGCTGGAGCGGCCGGTGCGAACAAATGCGCGAAAACATCGTTGAATACCTGCGCCAATGCCTGACCGCCGACACCGAGCAGGACGGCTGCGCGCTGGTGGTGGAATAAATTTCAGACACGAATTTCACTAATCAGCACGAATGGAAAATTGGTGGGGCGGGCGTCCCAGCGAGCCAGAATTTAATTAGTGAAAATTCGTGTGATTCGTGTCTAATTTTCGCATGAGCAAAACACTTTTCGAGAAAATCATCGCCCGCGAAATCCCGGCGAACATAGTTTATGAAGACGATTTGGTTCTCGCCATCCGCGACATCAATCCGCAGGCGCCGGCGCACGTTTTGATTTTTCCGAAAAAAGTGATTCCGCGAATCGGCGAGGCGCAGGCCGGCGACCGGGAATTGCTCGGACACATTTTGCTCAAGGCCGCCGAAGTGGCGAAGAAACTGGATTTGAAAAGCGGCTACCGGCTCGTCATCAACAACGGCGCGGACGGCGGCGAAACCGTGCCGCACCTGCACGTCCACATTCTCGGCGGACGCCACATGGCCTGGCCGCCGGGTTGAATGCGAATGAAAGTTTTGGATTCGACAGTTTCAACAAATTGAATTAGCTTCAAACCGTGCATCTGAAAATCGAACTGGAGCGCGAATCGGACAACCGCTGGATTGCCGAAGTCATGGAACTGCCCGGCTGCATGGCCTACGGAAAAACCCGGACGGATGCGCTGGCCAAAGCCAAGGCGCTCGCCTTGCGCGTGCTGGCCGACCGTTTTGAACATGGCGAACCAGTCCCCGCCGGCGACGAATTTTTTTCCATCGCATGAGCCAGTGGGGTTCGTGCAAATCCCGCCAGGTTCTGGCCGCATTGCTTCGCATCGGTTGGGTCATCAAACGTCAACGCGGCACTTCGCATCGGATCCTTTCGCGGGAAGGCTGGCCGGATTTTTTTGCATTTCACGACGGCGAAGAGATCGGGCCGAAAATGCTTTCCCGCATCGCCAAGCGGACCGGGCTTGAACCGGAAGATTTATGAACAACGGCGCGGACGGCGGCGAAACCGTGCCGCACCTGCATGTCCACATTCTCGGCGGACGCCACATGGCCTGGCCGCCGGGTTGAATTCGCGCTGGATAGAAATTTTTTTGGGCGTAAAGTGAAAATAGTTCGCCGCATTTGTCGGCTACGCATGTTTTATGGCAAAGCGCAAAGCAATCGCAGAAATAGCAATTGACCCACAGCGAGGTTGGGTTATGCCCCGCGCATGGGGTAAAAAGGAATTTCATTATCAGGCTTACGTTCATTTTGAAAAAGATGAGACGTGGGGAAAGGAAATTGGAACTTGGACATTGCTTGTAGATTTGGAAAAGATGCCCGATGCGGATGCTCGGAGTGTAGAAGCAACAGTTTATTTCTTTGTGCCCGAAGCGTCTCAACATCTCATTGAAGAAGGCGCAAAGTTTGAATTGTTACACGGGGAAAATTACTATACGCATGGTGTTATCAAGCGGGTTTTGCCAGATGACAGCGCGGCCTGACGACTAGATAGGTTACAATAATTTCTTCAACACCTTGCCCAGCCGCGCGATTCCTTTGCGGATGTTTTCCTCGTTCGCGCTGCCGCTTAAAGTTCCAGCGCCCAGCGGATGGCTTCGCGGATTTGCTTCACAACGGAAGCTTCAAATTTTCCCCGGCGATCCGTCAACTCGTGATGCTCCGCCGAACTGATGGCCTGCACGTTGGCGAAGGATTGAAGTTTGAGCCACGGAACGCGCGGCATCTGGATTTCGTAGCGGCTTCCGCGAAATTGCGAAGTGAGCGGAACAACGATGGACAAGGCGCGCGGCGCGTCATCGTCCTCGCGCGACACGACGACAACCGGGCGCACTTTGCCATCGAATCCCAAATCCACGATGAAAACGTCACCAACTTTTGGTGTCATCAAGTTCGCTCCAGATTTTGTTCCGTCTTTGAACGTCGAGCAAGGTGTCGTCTTTGGCCGTGTTCAACCTGACCGGCACTTTGCCGGTGCGGGCGATTTCACTGACGAAAATGCGAACCATCTCGGCGGTGGAAGTGCCGAGCGATTTGGTGACGGCATTGGCTTTGGCCAGCAATGGTTTTTCAACCCGACAACGAAAAAGCACAGTCATGCTCCAACTGTGCCACAAGCCAGATTTTGGTCAAACAAATTTCTTCAACACGTTGCCCAACCGCGCGATTCCTTTGCGGATGTTTTCCTCGTTCGCGCTGCCGAAGCTGATGCGCATTTCGTTGTCCGGTTTGGCGCGCGACGGATCGTCGGCGTAGCAAAGTTCGCCGGGAACGTAGAGCACGTCGTTCTTCAGCGCCGATTGAAACACTTTTGATTTCACGCCGGCGGAAATCCCCCCCGGCAGCCGCGCCCAGAAATAAAGTCCGCCGCCGGATTCCCAGATCTCCACACTGGCCGGAAAATGTTCCGCGAGCGCCGACTTCATCACGCGCGCCTTGCGGGCGTAATTTTTTTGCACCTTCGCGACGTGCCGGTCGTAATGCCCGGTCGCCAGCGCGCGGGCGAGGAGTTGTTGCAGCAGGTTCGCCGTGCCGAAATCGTGATTGCCCTTGATACGCTGGACGGTCGTGAAGAGCGGTTTGGGCAAAATGCCAAAGCCAACGCGCGCGCCGGGCGCGTAGGGCTTGCTGTAAGTGCCGGTGTAAATCACGCGCTCCGGCGCGCCGGACAGTGTGAGCGCGGTCGGTGGCGTGGTGGGGTCGTCCCGCTGGGACGACTGACGCCGCAGCGCGGCGTCCCTACCAAAAGACAGTTCGCGATACGCGGCGTCTTCGAGCAGGTAAATCGGATGTCCGGCGGTGCGCTCGAATTTTTTCAGCAGCTTCAGTGCGGCGGATTTTTTTGCGAGTGAAGTCGTCGCGCCGGTCGGATTTTGAAAATAGGTAACGAGGTAAAGCGCCTTCACGCGGCGGAGTTCGCCGGATTTTTTCAGCCGTTCCAAAACTTGTTCGAGATGAACCAGGTCAATGCCGTCGCGCTCCAGTTTCACGCCGCGCGCCTTGATGCCGCGACTTTGGAGGATGCTCAAGAAAACAAAATACGTCGGGTCTTCGACGAGGATGATGTCGCCCTCGTCGCAGAGCGCCTCGAGCGTCATGTAAAGCAACTGCTGCGAGCCGCCGGTGATGAGGACGCGCTCCGGCGAGTGAGCGCGGTCGTGTCCGCCGTCGAGCTTTTGCAGATGCTTCGCGGTGAGCGCGCGCAGATTGGTTTCGCCGGCGGTGATGCCATATTGCAGCGCGGGCCGGCCGGTCTTGGGCGAGCGCAGAATCTCATTGAGCAGCTTGCGCGAAATCCCGACGGGCAAAGTGGCGTTGTCCGTGAAACCGGCGGCGAGCGAAATCAGTTTTGGCCGCGTCAAAGCGGTTTGCATGAGCCACGAGATCGGCGGAACGGCGGTGCGGCGGCCCAGGGCGGACAATGCGTTTGATGCGTTCGGTTTCATGTAAAAAGTCCGTCACGCTAACAGAAATTTGGCGTCAGAAGCAAGCGGTGTTTGTGGTGAGGCGAAACTGCTGGCGAGCCGCAACGGATAAATACGTTTCGTCCCACCGAACTATTGTCGCGGGCCGAAGACGCTGTCGAGGATGACCTCCTTGGTTTTCCAAAGGAGCGCCATGGTCATCGCCAGCGGCAGGAGCGCGAAGAAGACCAGCAGCCAGTAGCTGCCGCGCGCGAGCCAGCCGAGCAGTGCGCCGAATTCCGGCGACGGTCGCGTAATCTGCGTGAGGCCGACATACGCGAAGGCGAAGAGCAGCAGCACGACGAGCAGCCAGCGGTTGAGCGCGGTGAACTGCCGCGTCTCCTGCCGCAGCGTTTCGTCCGGCAGCATCGCGCCAAGGCGCTTGAGCACGAGGTTCAGGTTGAACAGGAACAGCACGGCGGACAGCACGAGCAGCATGACGACGGCGGTGAAGAAAAACTGTTCCGGCATCTTGTTGTGGAAGTAGATGAACGGACTCAAGCCGAGGTTGACGAGGCCGAGCAGTTTCGCGCGGTCGAGGGCGTTGCGCCAGGGCCGCTCCTGTTTTTGGAAATCGCCCATGAGCCAGAGGCCGTAAAGCAGCAGCGCGTTGACGGCGAGCGCGGGCAGCAGGCCGAGCGGCTTGAGCCAGTCGGCGCGGGCGGTCTCGGCGCAGACGAGCAGCGCGACGGGCAAACCCCAGAACAGCGCGGACAATCCGCGCGCGAGGCGGCCCAGCGAGCGGAGCAAATCGGGATTGGGCGCGGGTTCAGACATTACAGGAATGAAGAATGGCGAATGAAGAATGAAGAAACAAGTTTAACGCGAGCAGTCGGTTTCTGAAAAACTCGAAGCGGCGCAATTTCACTGGCGGGATTCGCGAATCTGACGGAAGACCTCGCGCCACGGCTCGCCGACATTTTGGTCATGTTCGAATTCCGCAAGCGCTTTATCGAGCATTTGCCGTTCGGCGAGTTCGGGCAGTTCTTCAAGGACTTCAACTTTGCTCATGGCGGGAATTTAGCGCGATTGAGATTTTACTGCAAGCGGAGCGATTCGGAAAGATACTAGGGATTGATTTTAGGAAAAGTGCGAACTTCCTCACAAATTTTGTTCACATCTTTCTGAAGTAAAATGCTTGGAATTTCTTTAAGCTTGCTACGTGAACGATATTTTTCAATGAGATGTTCAAATTCTTGTTTATCACTTTCATGAGTCGGTTTGCCATTTAGGAAATTCTGCCAATCGAAAAACATTTTCTCACGGCCTTTGTGGTGAGCATAAATGTAAATCAGAAAAGTGAAAAAGAACCAACCTAACCAGCAAGTTCCAAAAAGAATTTCCATATCAAATGTTTGCACCTAGACACTGTGCTTGGTCAATCACTAAATTGCCTTACGCTTTTTAATAGTAGGGACGCTCAAAGTCCGTTCCCGATTCGGGCGGAGGTAATTCGTCAATGCCAATAACCTCATCTGCGAGAACAAAACGAACTTCTGTTTCACCATCAATCTCGAAGACGTATTGTTCACCTTCACGACGATAGCGATCTGCCTCAAAAAACTCATCGTCGCGCCCGCGTAAAATAACTCGAAAAGTTTTCATGTGTTTCGCTAATCGTTTTCCATTTTCAAAAACTCAAATAAGTATAAGCCTTCAACCCTTTTTCGTAATCATCCAACAGGCGCATGGCTTCGGACGGTTTCATGCGGTCGGATTTGATGGCTTCGTCCATCTGCGCCTTCATCTGGCGTTTCAATTCGTTTTCGTCGTATTGCACCGCCGCCAGCGACTGGATGATGGTGTTGCCTTCGATGATTTCCTCGATGTAATAGCCGGTCGGCTCGTCGGGTTCGAGGAAGACGTGAACCTCGTTGACGCGGCCGAACAGGTTGTGCAGGTCGCCCATGATGTCCTGATACGCGCCCATCAGGAAAAATCCGAGGTAGTAAGGCTCCGGCAGGCCGTTGCCGTTGGGATTCAATTTGTGCAGCGGCAGCGTGTCGCGCACGTCGCGCAGATCAATGAACTTGTTGACCTGCCCGTCGGAATCGCAGGTGATGTCCACGAGCGTGGCCTCGCGCGTGGGGCGTTCGTTCAGGCGCGCGACGGGCATGATGGGAAACAACTGGCCGAGCGCCCAGTGGTCGAGCAGCGACTGAAAGACGGAAAAATTGCAGAGATACTGGTCGGCGAGCGTGTCTTCGAGCTTGCGGATTTCTTCGGGCACATAAGCGTGGCCCTTGAAATTTTCGACCACGTCGCGGCCGATCTGCCAGTATAAATCCTCGATCTTCGCCTTGTCCGGCAAATCCATCAGGCCGAGCGCGAACATGTTCTGCGCGTCCTCGCGGCGCTCCTGCGCGTCGTGGTAGGCTTCGAGTTTGTTCAACTTCGCCAGATTTTTTTTGATGTCGAGCAGTTCGCGCACGAGCGGATGCTCGTTGTCGCCGAACTTCAAAAATTCGCCGGGCCGGACTTTTTCAATCGCGCCAAAAACCTCGACGATCAAAACGCTGTGGTGCGCGACAATGGCACGGCCGCTTTCGCTGATGATGCCCGGGTGCGGAACTTTTTCCGCGTTGCAGACATCGGCGACGTAATAAACGATGTCGTTCGCATATTCCTGCAACGAGTAATTCGTCGAGCTGTCGAACGCCGAGCGGCTGCCGTCGTAATCCACGCCCAGCCCGCCGCCGACGTCGAGAAATTCAATGGCAAAGCCCATCTTGTGCAGTTTCGCGTAAAGCCGCGCGGCCTCCTGCACCGCTTTTTTCACCGTCAAAATGTCCGGCACCTGCGAGCCGATGTGGAAATGCAGCAGCTTCAGGCAATGGCCGAGATTTTCCGCCTTGAGCAGTTCCGTCGCCTCCAAAAGTTCCGCCGTGCTCAAGCCGAACTTCGCGTTTTCGCCGCCGCTGTCGGCCCACCGGCCCGCGCCCCTGCTCAACAACCGCGTGCGGATGCCGATGAGCGGTTCGACGCCAAGCTGTTTGGAAATCGTGGTGATCTGTTTCAGCTCCTCCAGTTTTTCCACGACCATGATGACTTTTTTGCCGAGCTTGATGCCGAGCAGCGCCATTTTGATGAATTCACAATCCTTGTAGCCGTTGCAAATGATGAGGCAGCCCATGTCCTTTTGCAGCGCGAGACCGGCGAACAATTCCGGCTTGCTGCCGACTTCCAGCCCGAAATCATAGGCCTTGCCCGCGTCGAGAATTTCCTCCACGACTTCGCGAAGCTGGTTCACCTTGATCGGAAACACGCCGCGATATTTCCCCTGGTAATTGAATTCCGTGATGGAATTGCGGAACGCGGTGTTGATGGCCTCGACCCGGTGCCGCAAAATATCCTGAAACCGGATGAGCAACGGAAATTTCAGCCCGCGGCCCTTCGCCTCCTCGATCACGTCCGTGACGTCCACCGTTGCACCCGCGTCCTGCAACGGCTTGGCGACGACGTGGCCGGCCTCGTTGATGTCAAAATACTTCGCGCCCCAGCGCTGGATGTTGTAAAGCGACCGCGCCGCGTCAATGTCCCACGGCGCCGTTGCGTCAGTTGAATGGCTCATCTCAATGTTTCAGACGAGCGAACTATAAAATCCCCGGCGCAGAAAGCAACAAGCGGAATGAAAATTTTTTGTGACGCTTCGGGCTTTGCAGTTTGGAAAAAATTTGTTTTCATCGCGCCATGCCGAAAGTTTTACTCAAAAACATCGTCGCCCACTGCGACAAAATCCTCCGCACGCGCGAGATTGGCGATTACGACGGCGCGGCGAACGGCTTGCAGATGGAAAATTCCGGCGCGGTCATACGCATCGCCGTCGCCGTGGACGCGAGTCTGGCCACAGTAAAATTGGCGGTTGCTGCGAAGGCGGATTTGTTGATTGTGCATCACGGATTATTTTGGAGTCCGCGCCAGCCGTGGACGGGGAAAAATTACGAACTGTTGCAATTGCTCCTAAAAAATAATGTCGCCATCTACAGTTCGCATCTGCCGCTCGACGCGCACCCCAAGCTCGGCAACAACGCGCAACTCTGCGCCGCGCTCGGCCTGCGAAACCTGAAACCGTTCTTCACCAGCCACGGACAAACCATCGGCTTCAAATCGCAGACAAAAATCTCCCGCAACGAGCTGGCGGCAAAGCTGGAGCGCGCGATCGGAGCGAAACCCAAAATCATTCACGGCGGCAAAAACATTTGCGAACGCGTCGGCGTCGTGACTGGCGGCGCGGGCGCGGAATTAAAACAGGCCGCTGCCGAAGGCGTGGACACCTTCATCACCGGCGAAGGGCCGCACTGGACTTACGCGCTCGCCGAGGAATTGGGATTGAATGTTTTTTACGGCGGCCATTACGCGACGGAAACTTTCGGCGTGAAGGCGCTGGCGGCGGAACTTTCCAAGAAATTCAGAGTGCCGTGGGAATTTTTGGACCACCCGACTGGTTTGTAGCGTCGGTCTGCGACCGCCGTCCGAATTGCCGGTCATAGTGTGACGCCACGGCCGCGGAATACATCGCCGGGAAACCATTGAAAGACGCAGGCAAGGAACAACGCTGGCAGAATTACCGGGATTCGTCGGGATTATATCTTTGACAAACTTTTCGGGTGGTAGGGACGCCGTGCTGGGCGTCCCCGTCCGGCAGGATGGAACGAACGTGGTAAAAGCTCCGTTTTTCCGTCGCCTGACGCTGCGCTCGGCGACGGGGACAGCGCAGCGCGCTATCCCTACCTTGATGGTTGTCGAGTTGCTGAAGGCACGTGTCAAACGAAGGTCTAACAAATCGCTTTGCCAACGGCACTTCAATTTTTGACGACATAGGCGATCTTTAAGCCCAAATGCCATGACCACACCATCAGGCCAGTTGTGCCTCCTGCACGACTTTCCAAGTCACAATCATCGTCTCATTGTAATATTTACTGGCTTCCACAGTCCGGTAGTGGCTCAATTTGAAAATTTATTCCAAATCGGAGTGCCTGCATCAGCGGTTTGTCAGGTTCAAAAACAGTTCTGTTAAAATATTCGTGGATGCCGTGAACCTGTTCGGCAGATTGGTTGATGTTTGCATGAAATACCGGATGAACTGGTCAGCCTTAAGTTGCCCGACAAAAGAGCCGGACGCGGGTGGCGACGGCAAGTCGGCCAGGATAGAAGATAAATCCGGCCGCACGGCATTGGGACGGGTATAGCCGTCGGTGAGAGTCTTGAGAAAACTGACGAGGTCGGCTTCTTCTTTTGGAGTCAATTGAAGGTTGCCCACCTGTCCGTTGGCGGCGACGGTGCCTTCATCTCCGGGATGAGGATGTTGGGCGGTAAATTCGGCGGGCGTCAAGGCGGCGATATTTTGGACGTTGGCGGGGAACTCCATGCTTTCCGGCGGTGGAAAAATCGGCGTGTAGCCGGCGGGCGGGCCAACGCTCCAATTAAAAGCCTTCTCCTGTCCGGTTGAATTAGTCGCGATGCTGCGTTTGTTATAAAAATGCACGGCCTCTTCCAAACTTTTAAACACGCCGTTGTGCATATATGATCTCACAAAACCCGGATAAGGCCGCTGATCCACATTGCGGAGGCCGGGTGCCTTGAACATGCCATCGAATTGGGCGACGTCGCCGGGCTCGACGTCCATAAACCGGGTTCCGTCGGGCGCGGGGTTCGGGTTTGCGCCAAGGCCGTAGTCAATGAAATCGTCGCCGAGTTTGTTGCAGCCTTCAGGGTTGGAATCGCGGTTGGTATTGACATAAAATGGATTGCTAGGATTTTTGGGCACACCGATGTTGGCGTAGCAATACATCGTGAAGGTCTCTTTGCCTTGCGTAACCTGCTTCACGGAGTCGAGCGTGGCGTCGGAATGACATTCGGAACACCGCGCTTTGCCAAAGAACAGCACCCGGCCATTTTCCTCGGACGGGGTGAAAGTGTAAAGATGCATGGGTGGAGTTCCATTGGTGGAAGCGTCGTATTTGGAACTGAACTGGTTGATTTCCGCCGAGGCTTCATAAACCGCAATCGCCGCCGTCATCAAATCATAAATTTGCTCGTCCGTCGAAGTCTTGAAAACATCACGGCCAAAGACATTTTCAAACAGCCGTGCGTAAGACCGGTTCGCCAGCTTCTCCGCAATGAGTGGCGAATAGCCGCCAGCGTGCGGCGGATAAGGGCCGGTTGGCGCGTTATCCATTTCGTTCTGATCCAGGAATGGCATTCTGGCCTGCGTGGCAGTGTCCGGCGTGCGGCCATCCCAGAAGGTTCCCCCGACATAAGTTCCACCCTCCGCACCGGACAAGAACGGGCCTCTGGGACTGAACGCGGCGTAAGGAATGGTTTGAGGATTGCGTCGTCCAAATCGTCCTGGAATGACGCCCGGCACCGGCCCGGCGACGACGTTCACCGACGAGCTTGGCCCGGTAAAACCTGATTGCGGGTTGTGGCAGGTGGCGCACGAGTAACTTGCCGGATTGGAAAGCGTGTCGTCGTAGAAAATGTCCTTGCCGAGCTGCTCCCCGGATGAGAGCGGCACAACATTCGGAGGTTGAATTGGTGACGTCAGCGGAATCAAAACGGATGCGGTGAAAATGGCTTTCTCCGGAGTTTCGTCCGAGCCGGATGACAATTCCGCTGCAAGCGCAGAGAGAAATACGAACAAACCAAACAATGGCACTGCATGATTGTCAGACCGATTCACATTTTTGTGTTCAAATCCTCTGCGAGTTTTTCAACAACTTGCTAGTGTGTCATGGCATAAACAAGAATGTTTATAAACATCGGGTAAGCCATCGGTTCGGAAATCGTGTCGAAATAACTTGTGTCGTCCGTTTCGTGTTCCCAACCATCGCCGAAATGATTGTTGTGGCAGATGACAACCATCATGCGCCGCTTGTCGTCGTAAATGGCGTAGTAATGCGGACCGTTATCTTTTTCGACATACGGCCAGCCCGGGTCATAAAATTGGCGGGTGTTTAGAAAAGCCCCCACACTCGGAATCTGCGGCGCTTTCTTGAAGTCAAACACCGTGTGAAAAATGCGGTTGTCGAGCGTCAACTCAACCGGCTCACGATCCGGAAAAACCCGTTTGATTTGCTCATAAAAGTGCTGCCATTGATCGTCGCCCCAAAAATCATCCACCATCAGGAAGCCGCCGTTGAGAAGGTAGTTGCGCAACGCGGCCACCTCGTCATCTGTCAGAACCAGCCGGCCCGCCGCCGCGACATAGACAAATGGATAATTCGCCAGATCCTTCGTCGTTATGTCAATATAGTTCAAACCGGGACGAACCTTGAGGCTGGTTACTTCATACAAGCGATAAGTGAGACTTAAGTCGGCTTCCGGCGTATCATCGCCCCATGTTCTTCCACCGCCAAATCGGTAACCTTGGTCGGCCCCGAATCTCAACCGGGCGAAAGTGAAAACATCCTCCTTGAATCCGGGAGCCAGCGATTTTTCCATGGTCTCCTGTTCCTTGATTGTCTCTGGATTTCTAATTTCATAACCCCTGCGGTAGCCGCCACCGCCAAAAAATTGCGCCCGGGCGGACAGAAACGCCACTATCACGAGTAGCACGACGCATGACGTAATGGCTTTGTGGGAAGTGGTCATTGTTCAAACGTTTCTTACCTCGTAATTTTAGGGCTGCTTGATCAAAATTGCAACTGGGCTTGTGCATTGATTCATGCGCCAGATGTTCGTATGATTTCTCCCAACGTGCCCATTAGAAAAATCTTTTTTCCCGCAAGCAGGCTCATGCTGTTGATTTTCCGGCTATTCTGTTCGGGTCTGCTGTTTGCAGGAATCAGCGCGGGCGCGCAGGACTTGGGAGAAATGCAGCGGCAATTTTTGCGCGGCAATTACACCGAAGTCATCAGGACGGCGCAAAAGGAGATTGACGACAACCCTTATCGCAGCGACTGGCGGCGTTTGCTGGTGAAATCTTTGCTGACCGTGGGACGCTACGGCGAGGCTTACACCAATGCCGCGGCCGGGTTAAATGATTATTCCAGCAACATCGGGCTGCTTTTATTGGCGCGGGAAACGGCGCTGTTTCAAAACGACCAGGGTGGGGCCAATCGCCGGCTGGCCGAAATAAGCGCCTTGCTGGAAAGCCGTCCGCCGCCTCAAGACGGCGAGGAACTCGCTGCATTGGGACAGGCGCTGCTGCTGCTTGGTGTCGAACCCAAACTGGTTTTGGAAAATTGTTTTCAGCAGGCCGAAAAATTGGATCCGCCGCCGCGCGAAGCTTTTCTCGCCGCCGGCCAACTGGCCTTGGACAAGCACGATTTCGCACTGGCCGCCGACGCCTTTCGCGCAGGGTTGAAGATATTTCCCGACGATCCCGACATGGAGTGCGGCCTCGCGCGGGCTTTCGAATCCGGCAACCGCGAGCAAATGTTGCAGGCGCTCGACGCGGCGCTCGCAATCAATCCCCGGCACATTCCGAGTTTGCTGCTGCTCGTTGACCACCTGATTGACGGCGAGCAATATGGCGAGGCGGAACGCCAGCTTGCCATCGTGTTGCAGGTGAATCCCCATCAGCCGGAGGCGCTGGCGTATCGGGCGGTGCTGGCGAATTTGCGAAATGACCCGGCGCAGGAAAAGCAGTTCCGCAACGAGGCGTTGAAATTCTGGAAAATGAATCCGCAGGTGGATTATCTCATTGGCTACAAACTTTCGCAGAAGTATCGTTTCGCCGAAGGAGCCGCCGCGCAAGAACGCGCGCTCGCGTTTGAGCCGGATTATTTGCCCGCGCGTGAGCAACTAGCGGAGGATTGGTTGCGCCTGGGACAAAGTGAGGAAGGCTGGAAGATCATCGAGGATGTCCACAAGCAGGATGGCTACGATGTCACCGCGTTCAACCTCGTGACTTTACACGATCAGATGGCGAAATTTCAGACGCTCACCAACGAGAATTTCATCGTTCACATGACGCCGCTGGAAGCCGGATTATACGGCGACCTTGTGCTGGATATGCTGTCGCGAGAGCGGGAGTTGATGATGCGCAAATACGGAGTCAAACTCACCAAGCCGACGGTGGTTGACATTTTTCCCGAGCAAAAAGATTTTGGCGTGCGAACTTTTGGGATGCCGGACAATCCCGGTTATCTCGGCGTTTGTTTTGGCTCCGTCATCACGGCGAACAGTCCCGCATCGCAGGCAGAAAATCCCGCCAATTGGGAGGATGTGCTCTGGCACGAGTTCACTCATGTCATCACCCTCACCGCCTCAAAGAACAAAATGCCGCGCTGGTTCAGCGAAGGCATTTCCGTTTATGAAGAGCGTCAGCAAAATCCGGCGTGGGGCGAAAGGATGAACCTCGCTTACCGCGACATGATCCTGAATGGCGAATTGACGCCGCTCGGCGAATTGAGCGGCGCGTTTCTCGCGCCGGAAGATTCGCAGCACCTTCTGTTTGCATATTATGAGTCGTCGCTCGTCATTGAATTTATCGTGCATCGGTTCGGGCTTGAATCGCTGAAGGAGATGCTCACTGATCTGGGCGATGGCAAGAACATAAACATCGCCATCCCCGCGCACACTATTCCGCTGCCGGAAATGGAAAAACAATTCATCGCCTACGTGACCGATCTCGCAAAAAATCTTGCGCCGGGAGTGAATCTGGACAAGCCGCCTGACAGCACTTCGAATACGGACGTTAACATCTGGGAAACGGCGCATCCCGACAATTATTACCTGCGGATGCGAACCGCCGGAAAATTGATGGAGGCCAAAAACTGGACGGAGGCAGAGCCCTTGCTGCAATCCATTGCCGAAGCATACCACGGGGAAAAGGGCGCGGAAAATCCGCTCTGGCTGCTGGCGGTGACGGAGCGCAACCTCAAAGAAACCAACGCGGAACTGGCGACGCTCCAAAAGTTCGCCATGCAGGAATCTGACTTTGTGGATTTGCATGCCCGCCTGATTGAACTGTCCGAAGCGCAACAAGATTGGCCCGCCGTGACAAAATACGCCAACCGTTTGCTGGCGATCAATCCGTTGATCTCGCTGCCCCACCGCGCGCTGGCGGAGGCCGGCGTTGCTTCGGGAAACAACGAGCAAGCCATCACTGCTTATCGCAAGCTGCTGTTGCTCGACCCGCCAGATCCGTCGGATGTGCATTATCAACTCGCGCGCCTGCTCCACGCGCGCGGCGATTCGGAAGCCGAGGCCGAGCGTCAGGTGTTGCAGGCCTTGGAAGATGCGCCGCGATTTCGCGACGCCCAGCGTTTGCTTTTGGAAATAAAAGACAAAACGCCGGAATTAAACGCGATACCGGCAACGTCTAACCCGCAGTTGAACCCATGAACAAATCCAGGCTGATATTTTACCGCTGACACTTGACGACACACCAAACCCAATCCACCCAAACTGAATGAGCCTTCCAACTGAATCCCAAACCTTACCACCGCCGGTGCCGCCCACCCGCGCGGATCGCGATGCCGTCGAACGCCTCATCGCCGGTCGCGCGCAAATCGAAACCGAACTGGCCAAGGTCATCGTCGGGCAAAAAGAAGTGATCGAGCAAATCCTCATCGCGCTTTTTTCCGGCGGTCATTGCCTGATCACCGGCGCGCCCGGACTGGCCAAGACGCTGCTGGTCAAATCCATCGCGCAGATTTTTCATCTCAAATTTCAGCGCATCCAGTTCACGCCCGACCTCATGCCGGGCGACATCACCGGCACGGAAATTCTTCAGGACACCGGCGAAGGCAGAAAAATGCTTTTTGTCCGCGGCCCCGTTTTTGCGAACATGATTCTCGCCGACGAAATCAACCGCACGCCGCCCAAGACGCAGGCGGCTTTGCTCGAAGCCATGCAAGAACACCAGGTGACCGCCGCCGGCGTCCGCCATGTTTTGGAGGAACCATTCTTTGTTCTCGCCACGCAGAACCCGATTGAAATGGAAGGGACCTATCCGCTGCCCGAAGCGCAACTGGATCGCTTCATGCTCAACGTAGTGATGAATTATTTGCCGGAAGATGATGAGGTCGCCGTCGTCCAGCAGACCACCGCGCGCCGTTCCGCCGCCATCGAGCCGCTGTTCACCGGCGAGGATGTGTTGAAATTTCACGAACTGGTTCGCCAAGTTCCGATTGCGGAAAATCTGATTCGCTATGCGGTGCGGGTGACCGGCGCTTCGCGCCCGCAACAAACGAACGCCCCGGCGTTCGTGAACGACTGGGTAAACTGGGGCGCCGGCACGCGCGCCAGTCAATTTCTCGTGCTCGGCGCCAAAGCCCGTGCCTTGTTGCAAGGACGCACGCACGTTTCCGCCGCCGATATTCGCACGCTGGCCGCGCCGGTTTTGCGTCATCGCATTCTTGTGAATTACCGGGCGGAAGCTGAAGGGACGAACGTGGAAACAATTGTCCGCCGGTTGTTGGATGCGGTGAAAGAGCCGGGAGTGTAAAAATGAAACATCCACTTTTCTAAATCGTGCCCGCTTCATCGCCAACGATTTCGTCTCCGCTCCGGCGCGGCGAAGGTTTCGTTGACGCGAAGGCGTTGATGGCGATCCGCAGTCTGGAACTTCGCGCGCGCGTCGTCGTTGAAGGATTCTGGAACGGTTTGCATCGCAGTCCGTATCACGGTTATTCGGTCGAATTCACGGAATACCGCCAATACTCGCCCGGCGATGAGACGCGCTATCTGGACTGGCGTTTGTATGCACGCTCGGATCGTTACTACCTGAAAAAATTCGAGGACGAAACAAATCTCCGCTGCCATATGCTCGTGGATCAAAGCCGTTCAATGAGTTACGGCTCGGTCGGCCACACAAAATCAGATTACGCCCGCACTCTGGCCGCGACCCTCGCCTGGTTTTTGAACGAGCAGGGAGACGCAATCGGTTTGTTCACTTTTGCCGGACGCGTCCGCGATTATCTGCCTGCGCGACACCGGCACGGGCATCTGCGCCAGCTCATGCTTGTGCTGGAAAAAGAATCCGAGGGACGCGAAACAAATCTCGGCGAACCGCTGCGCCGCGTGGCGGAACTCGCGCGCAAACGCGGTTTGATCGTCCTGATTTCCGATCTGCTCGCACCCATTGATGAGCTGGAGCGCAATCTCGGCAGGCTCACCGCCGTTGGACACGAGCTGGTCATTTTTCAGGTGCTCGATCCGAATGAACTGGCGTTTGATTTTAACCGCGCGATGCTGTTTCAAGACGTCGAAAGCCAGAAGGACATTTACCTCGATCCCGAAACCGTGCGCGCGGAATATCAGCGTAAACTCCAGAGTCACGGACTCGGCGTGGAAGGCATCTGCCGCAAACTCGGTTCCGCTTTCCATCGCGTTGTGACAAACCAACCGATGGACATTGCGTTGTTTAATTTTCTGCAAAGTCGCAATCGTCGCGGCAAACTGATCCGCCGCCGGACACAGTCAACGTCGCCGTCATGAACTTTCTCACTCCATGGTTTTTGCTTGGCGCGGCGGCGATTGCCGGGCCGATTTTGTTTCATCTCATCCGCCGTATCGCGCGCGAGCGGATGACTTTCAGTTCGCTGATGTTCTTGAAGCCCACGCCGCCGCGAGTCACGCGCCACCGCAAACTGGAACATCTTTGGCTGCTGCTGCTGCGCTGTCTTTGCCTGCTGCTGCTGGCCGCCGGTTTTGCGCGGCCATTTTTTTCAAAAAACAATGCGATGCCTGTGGCTCCGGATGAAGAACGCCAGCTCGTTTTGCTCGTGGACACCAGCGCCAGCATGAAGCGCGAAGGTGTCTGGGACAAGGCCCGCTCGCTCGCGGAAAAATATCTGGCGCAGACCACGCCCGCCGATCAGGTCGCGGTGCTGACGTTTGACCGGCGGCCGCAAACGGTGGTCAATTTTACAGAGTGGGTTTCGTGGGGCGTGGATCAACGCGCATCGCTGGCGCGGCAGCGGTTGGCTGCCATTTCTCCGGGCTGGATGGGAACGCAACTCGGCCTGGCCTTGACGAGCGCGGCGGAAAAATTCCGCGAAGATTCCGCCAACGGCAAACCTGTCAGCCACCGCGAACTGGTTTTGATTTCCGATTTGCAGGAAGGCGCGAAACTGGACGGGTTGCAGGGACACGACTGGCCCTCGGGCGTCAAGGTGATCCTCGAGCGCGTGGACGTGAAGCCGCAGTCGAACGCCGGGTTGGAAATCCAGAGTTCCGGCGCGACTGTCGGCGATGACCAACGCGTGCGCGTGCGCGTCACCAATGACCGCGATTCCAACCGGGAAAAATTCCAGTTGAACTGGCAGTCGGAAAATGGAACGGCCGTTGCCGGCGAGCCGATGGAAATTTATCTGCCTCCGGGACAGACCCGCAGCTTTTCAGCGCCCACACTTCCGGCGGAAACGACTGCGGCGGAAATTCAGCTGACCGGCGACGAGGTGAATTTCGACAACCATTCTTATTTTGCCGCGCCCGAAGCCGAGCATTTGACAATCGCGTGGTTCGGTTTGGATTCAGACAACGACCCGGTGAAAATGCGTTACTATTTGCAGCGCGTTTTTCCTGAAACACCGGGCAGGCAGGTGAAGGTCATTTCGCCGACAGTTCAGCAGGCGTTTTCTCCAGAATTGCTGAATCAGGCCGCTTTTGCCGTCATTCCGGGACGGCTCGCACCGGAAGAAATCACCTCAACGCGCGACTGGCTGGCGCGCGGCAAGACCGCGTTGTTCGTCGTTACCGATGAACAGGCCGCGCCCTCACTTGCGGCACTCACCAGTCTGCCCGAAATAAAAATCTCCGAGGCGGCGGGCGATTACGCCCTGCTCGACGAGATTGATTTCACTCATCCGCTTTTCGCTCCATTTGCCGACCCGCGCTTCAACGATTTCACCCACATCCATTTTTGGAAGCATCGGCGCATGGAATTTCCGCCGGTCACACAGGCTCGCGTGCTGGCGAAATTCGACGACGGCTCGCCTGCGCTGGCGCAAATCCCGGTCGGCCAGGGAAATCTGCTCGTGCTCGCCGCCGGATGGAATCCGGCGGACAGCCAGCTTGCGCTTTCCAGCAAATTTCTACCGCTGATGCAAACCCTGCTGGACTGGAGCGGCGGCGCGGTGCCGGCGCGTTTTCAATTTGAAACCGGAGATTCGATTCCGTCGCCAGTTTCGTCCGGCGGCGCGGTGGTCCAATGGCAAAAGCCGGATGGAAAAAAAGAATCGCACGCGGCGGGCGCGGCGTTTAGCGAAGCCGATTTGCCGGGAATTTACACCGCCACTTTCGGAGACAAGCGGCGGCAGTTTGCAGTGAACCTGCCTTTGGACGAAAGCCGCACCGCGCCGATGTCGCCGGATGAACTGGCGCGGCTCGGCGTGCCGTTGCAAACGCTGTCGCAAATTCCCGTCGTAAAGGCGCAGGAAATTCAACGACATTTGCACCGCGCCGAATTGGAAAACCGGCAAAAGCTCTGGCGCTGGTTGATAGTCGGCGTGCTGGCGGTTATGTTCGGGGAAATCATTTTGAGCGGCTGGCTTGCGCGCCGCGAAAAGACAGCCGAGGTGACAACATGATGGAACCCCGCCTCCAAAATCAACTCAGTGCGATGGAGTCCATGCTTCGCCGCACGCGGCTGCGTCGGCGGCTCGCGTTCTGCTGGGCGGCGACGGCGGTCGCAGCGCTTTTGCTGTTTCTGATTCACGGCGTCACGGGCTGGGACACACGGCTGGCGTGGTGGCTGGTGCTGGTCGGCGGATTGATGACGGCGGGCATCATTTGGCGGCGCGAGCGGCGGCGTCCCGCTGATTTCCGCACGCTGGTTGCCACCATCGAGCAGGAAAATCCCGAAGTCAGGCATTTGCTTTCAGCTGCGGCGGAACAGGAGCCGGACGAATCTGGGCAATTTGGATTTTTGCAACTGCGCGTGATCGAGCAGGTGCTCACGCATCGCAACCGAGTCATATGGGAGCGGAGTTTCAAACAAAAATTATCATCCGCCGTCAATCTGCATCTGCTCGCACTGGTTGCGCTTCTGTTCGTGCTTTGTCTCGGCAGCAGACCGACGTGGTGGCGCGCAAAACCGGGTTCATGGTTGTTTGCCGAGGAAATCACCGTGGCTCCCGGCGACACGCAGGTGGAACGCGGCACCGGCCTTGTGATCACCGCGCGCTTCGGCCACACACCACCGGCGGAAGCAACGCTGGTGCTGGTTTCGGCTTCGGGAAAATTGCAACACATCCCGCTGGCGCGGCATCTGGCCGATCCGGTGTTTGGCACGAGCCTCCCGGAAATTTCCGGGGACGGCCTTTATCGCGTCGAATATGGAACGAAGAAAACCCGCGACTACAAGATCAGCGTTTTTGATTTTCCCGCGTTGACGCGCGCCGATGCGTCCCTACAATTTCCAGCCTACACGAGCCTCACCAATCAAACAATCCGCGACACGCGTCGCATCAGCGCGGTCGAAGGCACGCGGCTGACTTACACACTGCAACTCAACAAGCCCGTGGCCAGCGCGCGATTCATCGGCAAAGACAAAACGCTGACTCTGACAACGCAAAGCAATTCAGTCGCCCGGTTAAATAATTTAACGCTCGCCAACAGCGCGCGTTACTCGCTGGAACTGGTGGACGCGGATGGGCGCACGAACAAAACCCCGGCTGAATTTTCAATCGTGGTGCTGCCCGACCGTCCGCCGGAAGTGAAGGTGGTTTTTCCGCGCGGCGACCAGCGGGTTTCAAGTTTGGAAGAATTGCAATTGGAGGGCGAGGCGAAGGGTGATTTTGGCTTGTTGAAATACGGCGTCGGTTTTAGCGTGGCCGGACAGGAACCGCAGTTTATCGAGCTGGGACAAACTGCGGCGGCGAACGAGAAGCGACAGTTCACCAACCAGATTGCCATGGAAAAACTTGGCGTGTCGGTGGATCAAGTGGTTTCCTATTTTACGTGGGCGGATGATTACGGGCCGGATGGACAGGTGCGCCGCACGTTCAGCGACATGTTTTTTGCCGAGGTGCGTCCGTTTGAAGAAATTTTTCGTGAGGACCAATCGGGCGGGTCCGAAAACCAGAGCCAGGGCGGAAATCAGGGCGGAAACCAAAACACGAAGCTGGCCGAATTGCAGAAGCAAATCGTCATCGCCACGTGGAAACTTCAACAAGAAAAGGAGGGCGTAACCAGCGCCAGACATCCGTGAGAACTTATTATTGCATGTTTACGTTTGCGGCGGCCTTTGCCGTCGCGCCATTGACCGCACAAGAGAATCCAAGTTCGCCACCCGTGCCTGCTCGCGGTTCCCAACTGGCGACCAATTCCACCGGCAATTACGCGGACGACATCGTTGTGGTGAGTGACGCGCAGCAACAGGCATTGGATCAAGCAGAGCAAATGCTGGCGCAAGGCACGGGCGACCACACCGCGCTCGACACGGCCATCAAGGAAATGGAACGTTCGCAGGCCGCGCTTGAAGAGGCCAAGAAATCCCCAGACAAACTGCCCATGGCAATCGCCGCCGAGCAGGCCGCTTATCAGGCGCTGCTCAAAGCCACGCCTCGCGAGTTTCACATCCAACGTTCGAGGAGCGGCGGGCAAAATCAAGGCGACTCCTCCGGCCAGCCGAATCTGCGGCAGCTTGACCAGCTTGAATTGACGGATGAACAGAACCGTTATGAGACCGAGCGGCAGGCGGCGGCCCCGCCCAACGCGCAGCAGCGCGAGCAGACCCAGACGGCAGACCGCTTGAAAGAATTGGCGCAGCGGCAGCAGGATTTGAACGACCGTTTGCGCGAACTGCAAACCGCGCCGCAATCCGCGCGCACCGATCAGGAACGCGAGGACATCCAGCGCCAGCTCAAGCGCCTTGACGACGAGGAGCGGCAGATGCTCGCCAACGTGGATGAACTGCGCCAGCAACTCGCGCAATCGCCGAACGCCAGTTCACAGGCCGACGCGTGGCAGCAATTGGATCAAACCCGTTCGGATGTGCAGCGCGCTTCCGAGGCGCTCCAGAACCAGTCCGCTTCGCGGGCGCTCGCAGCCGGCACGCGCGCGCAGCAGGGAATGGAAAATTTGCGGGAAAATTTGCGCCGGCAAACTTCCAGCCAGTTTTCCGAACAGATGCGGCAGTTGCGCAACGAAGCCCGCGACATGACGACCCGGGAAAATGAAATCGCGCACGGACTGGATTCATTGAACAACGGCGAGCACCAGTCCTTGGATGATTCCGCGCAGCGCCAGCAAATCGTCCGGCAAATGGCCCGGCAGGAAGGCGCGTTGACGAACTTGCTGGCCGGAATGCGAGACGTGACCGAGCAGGCCGAAACCACCGAGCCGCTGCTGTCGAAGCAATTGTATGACACCTTGCGGCGCGCCGATCAAATGCACACGGACAATCTTCTCGACGTGGGATCTCAATTGACGGATCGCGGATTTATTCCGCAAGCGAGTCAGGCGGAACGCGCGGCAAGCACCAACATTACTGAACTGGCAGGCAGCGTCGAGCGCGCCGCCGCCAGCGTGCTGGGCAGCCAGGCCGATGCGTTGCGTTACGCGCAGAGGGAACTCGATGATTTGACCCGGCAAATGGAACGCGAAATCAGCGGAGAAAATGGCGCAGGGCAAGATACGCAAGATCAATCAAATCGTCTGACTCATGCTGAAGGATGGTCGTCCGCCGGAAATGCCCCTGGCGAACAAAGAGCCAATTCGACAGCCGGGGCAAACGGACGGACGGACGGAAACGAATCGCGATTAGCGGAGAACAATTCACAGCGTCAGCAACGTGGCGAAGGAAATTCTCCAGACGGAAATCAAAATGGCAATCGCGGCGGTAATGATCAACAGTCGGCGGACAATGATTCACCGAACCAACGAACCGATTCAACACAGTCACAACAAGGGGAACTGGCGCAAAACGGCGACAATGCCAACGGCGGCGGCGCGGGCGGCGGGGATCGTTTGCGGCAATTCGCCGAGCAGTTGGGCCGGGGCGACGGGGCTTTGAACAATGGCGGGCCGATCACCGGAAATGATTATGTGAACTGGTCGGATCAATTGCGCGACGTGGAAAGTGTTTTGGAGCCAGGGGATTTGCGCAATCAACTGGCGACCGTGCGCGACCGTGTCGCCGCGTTTCGTGGAGAATACCGGGATCGAGGGCAGAGACCGCCGGTTGAAGCGGTTCGGCAGCAGATTCTCATGCCGCTGGCGCAAGTCCGCGTCTGGGTGCAAGAAGAATTAACGCGGCAGGAAAACGCCAGCAGCCTGGTCTCCCTCGACCGCGATCCCGTTCCGGAAAATTATTCCGAGCTGGTTCGCAGATATTACGAAAAGCTGGGGAGCGCGCAGTGAGCGGATTCGCGACGATCATTTTTTCCGGCGGCAACTGGCTTTTGCCAGCCATCGCGGCGATTGTTCTGCTCGCGGCGGCGGTGGTTTGGTCGGGGCGTCGCAGCGCGACGGAACGCCGGGTGCGGCTCGGCTGCGGGTTGTTGAAATGCGCGGGCATTTTCATGCTGGCGCTTTGCCTGTTGGAACCGCTCTGGGTCGGCCAGCGCGCGCGTCCGGGGGCAAATATTTTTGCGGTAATCGCCGACGACAGCCAGAGCCTGACAGTGAAAGACACGGGAGAGTCAAAAACACGTGGAGAAATTCTGCGCCAAACGCTCGACGGCGACGCGAAAGGCTGGCAGCCGGCGCTGGAGGAGAATTTTCAGGTGCGGCGTTACACGTTTGATGCGCGATTGCAGGGCGTGCGCGATTTCAGCGAGTTGAATTTTGACGGCCGCGCGTCGGCCCTCGGCAACACCTTGACAACCGCGGCCGAACAATGGCGCGGCCAGCCGGTCGCCGGCCTGCTTTTGTTCACCGACGGCAACGCGACGGACATGGGAACCGATTTGCCGCCGCTCGATGGGTGTCCGCCCGTTTATCCGGTAGTCCTCGGCAAGGACACGGGCGTCACGGATCTTTCGTTGAAAAAAGTGGGTGTGAGCCAGACGGCGTTTGAGGACGCACCGGTGACTATCCAGGCGGAAGTTGTCGCAAGCGGATTTGCCGGTTCCGAAATTGTGACGCGATTGACGGAAGTGGCGGCCGGCTTTTCTGGCGCCACAACGAACCAAACAAATCCGGCGGACTTTCATATTTCGGCAAATTCCAACGTCGTGGCCCAACTGATACAACGCGCGAGCGGCAGCGAGGCCGACTTGAATTTTCGTTTTCAAATTCAGCCGGACAAACCCGGCATTCATTTTTATGAATTAGAAACACGATTGCGGGAGGAATTGGAAAATCCAGACGCTCCATCGCGCGAGGCGACGCTCGTCAACAACCGCCAGATGGTCGTGGTGGATCGCGGACAGGAGCCGTTCCGGGTGTTGTATGTCAGCGGGCGGCCGAACTGGGACTACAAATTCCTCAACCGCGCGATTCAAGAAGACCCGCAGGTGCAGATGGTGTCGCTCATTCGAATCGCGCGCCGGGAACCAAAATTTGAATTCAAGGGCCGGGACGGCGAATCGTCCAATCCGCTGTTTCGCGGATTTGGCCGGCAGAACGAAGAAGACGCAAGTTACGATCAGCCGGTGCTGATTCGTTTGAACACGAAAGATGAATTTGAATTGCGCGGCGGTTTTCCGAAAACGGCGGCGGATTTGTTCAAGTATGACGCGGTCATCGTGGGCGATTTGGAGGCGGAATTTTTCACGCACGATCAAATGGCGCTGTTGCAACGGTTCGTTTCCGAGCGCGGCGGCGGTTTTCTGATGCTCGGCGGCGCGGAATCTTTTCGCGAAGGGAATTACGCCGGAACATTGATCGCCTCGATGCTGCCGGTTTATCTGGATCGGGCGGTGGACGCGAAATTGCCCGGCGAAATGAAACTGACCCTCACCCGCGAAGGCTGGCTCCAACCGTGGACGCGATTACGAGCCACGGAAGCGGAAGAAAAAAACCGGCTGGATTCCATGCCGGCGTTTGAAGTGCTCAATCCGGTCAGCGACATCAAGCCGGGCGCGAGCGTGCTGGCCACCGTGTCCGATGCGGATGGCAGGACGTATCCGGCGTTGGTCGCGCAGCGATTCGGCCTTGGCCGCAGCGGCGCGCTGATGATCGGGGATTTATGGCGATGGGGATTGGGTGACGAAGCGATGCAAAAAGATTTGGAAAAATCCTGGCGTCAACTCGTCCGCTGGCTGGTGTCGGATGTGCCGCCGCAAATCTCGGTTGTCCCTGAAACTTCTGTCAGCGGAGATCCCGCCGAAGTCCGGCTGACCGTCACGGCGCATGACGATGAGTTCAAGCCGTTGGACAACGCGACGGTCCAGTTGACGGTTCGCCCGATCAGGTTGGCGTCCCAAGCAAATGCCTCGAACAACACGGCTGACACGAATTACGTGCAGATTACGGCGGAACCTGCGGCCACAAGTCCGGGAACTTATGAAGCAACTTACTTTGCGCGGGAAGCCGGAGCTTATTCGGTGGAGGCGCTGGTCACACAATCCGATGGAAAAGTCGCCGGACAGGCTGCGGCCGGCTGGACATCCGATCCGGCGGCGGAGGAATTTCGTTCATTGAAACCAGATCGCGCGCTGTTGGAGGCGATCGCCAGGCGGACCGGCGGAGAAGTTGTGAAGATGGAAGATTTGGAAAAATTTGTCCGGCATCTTCCAGAACGCCACGCGCCCATTACCGAAACGTGGATGGATCCGCTGTGGCAGAAGCCGGTTGTTTTTCTGTTTGTGCTGGGCTGCTTTGTGGCGGAATGGGGAATCCGCCGCTGGAAAGGGATGCCGTGAAATTAAAAGTGTTTTTATCGAGACTTGATGCCGCCAAGTTAATTGCCCTGGCGCTGCTGTTGATTCTTTTTTCAAATTCATCACTCGCACAAACCAATGAACAGCGCACGCTCATCCTGGTCATCGGCGCGGCGGGCGAACCCGAATACGGCGGACAATTTTCCGCCTGGGCTGAGTTGTGGAAACAGGCGGCGGCAAAAGGCGGATTGCAAACGTCTGTCATCGGCATGGACACTAACAATCCCGAAAATGATCTGACGCGGTTGCTCACCGTCTTGACGAATGAAGTGGCGAAACCAGCCGGAGAATTATGGCTGGTGTTCATCGGCCACGGCACGTTTGACGGGCGCCCGGCAAAATTCAATCTGCGCGGCCCGGACATTTCGGCGGATGAACTGGCGGCGGTTTTGAAGCCATGCAAACGACCGCTGGCGGTAATTGATTGCGCCTCGGCCAGCGGCCCGTTCATAAACGCCCTTTCCGGCCCAAACCGCGTCATCATCACCGCGACGCGGAGCGGTTACGAAGTCAACGCGACCCGCTTCGGCGGTTATCTGGCCAAGGCAATCGCTGATCCGGCGGCTGATCTGGACAAGGACGGCCAAACGTCCTTGCTGGAGGCGTTTCTCTTCGCCTCGCGGCAGGTGGAACAATTTTACAAGGAAGCCGGTCGGCTGGCGACCGAGCACGCATTGCTCGACGATAATGGCGATGGACTCGGCACGCCCGCCGACTGGTTTCGCGGCGTGCGCGCCGTTAAGACCGCTGCCAATGGCAAATCCGTGGATGGCGTGCGGGCGCAGCAATTGATGCTGGTCCGCGGCAAAATTGAACAGGAACTGTCGCCGGACGTTCGCGCGCGACGCGACGAGCTAGAAAAGCAGTTAAGTGATCTGCGCTCGCGCAAGGGCGGCATGAAGGAAGACGACTATTACAAACAGTTGGAAAATATCCTGGTTGAAACCGCCCGGCTTTATGAAAACAAATAGAGCTAAGCTTTTAACCGGACTTTCAACAGCTGAATTTTTTGAGACATCCATCGCCAAGTTTGACGTGCTTTTGTGTCCTGATTGGAGCTGCCACCCTGGTAACATCCTATGCCGAAATAGGTAGTGGAAAAGTCTGTCACCCTAACGGAAAAGGGTGACAGGTTTGATCAGCCGCGTGCGCGATCATCAAACGCGGGTGACGGGGTGGGTGGAGGTGCGTGCTGGACGCCGAGGGACTACACAAGGTCTGTGCGGGCCACAAGATGCTTTTCTCTACTTTCTGGAAATTGCTTTAAAGATGCTTTTAGAAAGAGTCGAGAATGGGGTGAGGCAGGCCACAAATGGCGAACCCCTGGCTCATAAAGGTTTTTTTACTCGATCCAGCGGCAATTCTCCGGCCTGCGCCAACTTGACCAAACCGTCATCTCCGCCCCAGTGGATGCCTCACCAGTCAGTCCTTGGTGATGACTCCAGCTTAATTCCCAAAACCTTTTAGAAGGAAACGAATGGACGCTGATCTTGGAGTGATGACGGTTCGGCGACAAGGCCGCCTCACGGTGAGCCTGCTAACCAGATGGTCACGCTCCGCTAACTGCAAGAGCATCGGATCCAACCGTGAACCGCTGGCGACAGTGAGTTCGGATGGAAGCGCAATCCTTTCTCGCCTGCCAACGGCCTCCATTCAGCATAAAAACCATGTGAACCAAACTTTAACCTTGACTGCCTTCTCATGGAAGTCGCCGGAGCCAATGCCTTTTGGCGCTGTCAGTCCCCGACTCAAGATGTCATTTTTCTTTCGCTGACTCCAGATAATCAATCAGGCTTTTCATGCTCTGGAGGTAATTCGTGAGCGCCTTCCGGCCGGCTGCGGTAATCCTGTAGGTTGTCTTTGGCCGTAAAGCGACGAACGCTTTTTTACTGGTGATGTAGGCGCATTCCTCAAGTTTGCCCAAGTGCAGATTCAAGCTGCCGTCGACAGTATCGAGCCGCTTCTTCAAGGTCGTGAAATCGAGGGAGCCATCAACCTGCAACGCCGTCATGATGCCCAGCCGAATGGGGCCATGCACAGCGGTGTCGAGGCCGTTGAAATCAATGGGATTCATCTTGGCGTTCGATTTGCCGGATTTGCCAGAGCTGGATGATGGCACAGGACAAACCAATCCCGATGAACATAATTCCGAGAGGGATCCCGCCTATCTTGCCTTTGCCGGGAAGCAGTGCTTCAAAAAGACCGTAGACCAAAATTGGAATCGCTACCCCCAAAAGCAGCCACAGTCTGGAAATTACCGCCAGCACGATATACGTGGAGCCCGCGATGATAAAAAGACCGGAAATGAACGCTTGCGTGCTGATCCGGAAGTGAAAGGCCCAGAGAAAATAAAGCAAAAATTCCAGCAAAAGCGCCAGACTGACCCATCTGCCATGAGCGTCAATCCCCCAGTATCGTTTATACTCCCGAATCAGACTCTCCGGGCGGCCATCGTTGGCCGTCATTTTTCGGATACTGATTATCATCACGCCCAGCATGGCGGCGGCCACCAGAATTCCCGTCCATTGAGCCAACACCAAACCAAAATATTTTGCAGCAGGGTCGACCGGCAAGAACGATGAAGCGATGAGCATCGTTCCCGGAAGACACCACCCCAAGTTTAACCAATTGTCACGTTTCATCCAGTGAATCCATTCCCGCCCCAGGGCAGGAGCCAACCCCATGGCCTTTTGCATCGTCTCCACATCGTTTTTGACCCGATCAAGTTCTGGTTTCATAGATTCGCCTTTTGCTTTGTTTGTTTAACAACTTAAAACTTTTAAGTGATAAACGGTGTTTTGTCAAATGTTTTTATGCCCGATTTGGACGATCTTGGACGGTGTCGTCCGACAGGCCAACTCTTGACCTTTCAACACGGCATTATCAGAGCTATTGCTGCTTGATGTATTCTTCGTAACGCGACGACTGGCCTGATTCCCAAGGCCGGTAATTGTTGCAGAAATCTATACGCTCGGCAGGAGTCGGATGAGAGCCAAACCAGAATTGGAAAATTGGCCCTGGTCGAGGGATAGCAAGATTGTTTTGCTGCATTTTTACAAAGGCCATGGCCGTAGCGTGATTCATAGGTTGCGGCTTATTTACGGGAATTTTTCAACTTCAGACGATCTGCCTGTTTTCACCTAAATATACTGTTTGCAATTCCACGTTGCAAAGCACGAAAATGGATTGCTGTTCTCCAAACTTGTCTATTTCCCGCGCTTTGGCCTAACCTGCCGTGCGTGAAATCGAAAATCATCACGGCCATCCCGACTTACAACAGCGGACGTTTTCTGGAACAAACGCTGGAGTCGGTCGCGCGCCAGACGCTCCGGCCCGACCGTGTGATCGTCCTGGATGACCTGTCCTCCGACCGCACGGAGGAAATTGCCAGGAATTTCAGGGGCATCCATTGTGAATTCATCCCCAATCCAGCCCGGCTGGGTTTGTTCGGCAATTTCAACCGCTGCCTTGATTTCGCCGCCGGGACGGAATTTCTCCAAATCCTGCACGCGGACGACACGCTGGAACCGCAATTTTACGAAGTGATGGCGGGCGCACTGGCGGATTGCAACGGGCGCGGGATGGCCTGGTGTCTGGACGAACGCGTTGATGAGCAGGGCCGGCATTTGAGTTTTTCCGGCAACGCTGGCGGCCAGATTGAAATCCTGGACAAGGACGTTTTTTTGCAGCGCAAGGCGGAGATTGGCAACCAGGCATTTTGCGCGACGCTCCTGAAAACGAACGGCCAGCCCGCACCGGGCGGGTTCCCGATGGATTTCCCGATTGTCGGCGATCAGGTGTATTGGGCGGTTTTCGGCGCGCAGTGCGAAAAAATTGTCCACATCCACCGGCTACTTGCAAAATATCGCTGGCACGGTTCAAATGCGACGGTGTTTCTCGCGCCGAGCATCCAGTCGCTCGTGCTGGATGAATGGCGGACGATGGAAACCATCGAGGCGTTGCGCGGCAGGGGCTGGAGCCTGCATCGGAAATTGAAACTGAAAGGCCTGCTCGCCGTGCGTTCCGGCATCAAGGCCAAGCGCGTCCGGCAAAATGGGGACGCGGCTTATGCGCGTGAAATCGCGGCCGCCGCGCGCGGCATCACGGGCCGGCCGTTATGGCTGGCGGGAAAATTTCTGGTGGAGCTGCGCGATTTTTATCTGTTCACGATCCTGCGCCGGACGCGGCACCCAAAAAACATTTACGGTTGAACCGCAATTGTCTTGCGTCCCTCCACAAACAAAAACCCGCACAGCAGAACGCCGAGTCCCATCGCCGCCAGCGTGATGTAAAGCGGAGGGTTGGGCAGGCTGAATTGGAATTCAACCGTGTGCTGACCGGCGGGCAGGTAAACGCCGCGCATGATGAAATTGCAGCGCAAAAGTTCCGCCGGTTTGCCGTCCACGGTCACCCGCCAGTTCGGGTCATAATGGTCGTTGAGCAGCAGGACGGAAGGCGCGGCGGCGTTGGCGGTGAAATCAATTTTCCGGGACGAATAGCTTTCGAATTCCACCGTGCCGGAATTTGCATTCGTCGCCATCGCGGGCAGGCTGGCGGATGGCGTGTCCACGAGGACAGTTCCGGCCGGATCAAAATTCGGGCTGGCAAGCGTCTTCAACACGGCCTGGTCGTTGGTGACGGTTTGCCAGTTGCAATAGAGTTTGACGCGCGGCAACGCCCCGGTGAACTCGAACAACGCGTAGTTGCCATTGTCACCGGGCGTGGTGGTCATTTCGGAGAGCTGCGTCGGCTGTGCGACTCCGGGTTTGGCCACCACGTTAAAGCGTTGGAGAATACGGAAGCGATGCTGCGCCGGGTCGAGCTGCGAGTTCATCACGTCGAGGTATCCGGCCGGGCCGAGCAGATAGCGCGTGTTGGTCAATTCCCAGCGGCGCGTGATGAGATGCATGGTTTCGGGCGTGCCCCGGAAGGCCAGCGCCATTTCATAAGCCGACAAATCCGCCGGCGGACGCGGCATCTGGATGATGTCCAGCGTCTGGATTTGGTAATACAAAAAGTGGTGTTGCACCCATTCGATGCGGTAGAGTTCGTCGAACAATTCCAATCCCTCCGGCGCGTGGAACGGCAGGCCGGCCACGCGATGTTCGTAAGGTTTGTCGCGCAGGAAATTGATGATGGGATTGGTGGACTGGCTGGGGTTGCCGGAATCAACGTCGTATTTCTGGATGTAATTCCAATGGGTTATGAACGGCAAATCCGCCCGTCCCAAGTCAATGACCAGCAGCGCGCCCAACAGGATGCCGCCGAGTTTCGCCCGCTTGCCGGAAAAAATTCCCGCAATGATGAGAATGGTCAACCCGACCGTCGCCGCCAGCAACGGCACAAACAAGCCGGCCTGCGTGATGCTGAACGTGGCGATTTGTTTGGCCATTTCTTCGTCGCCGTATCCAACTTTTTGCAGGTAAGTAATCAGCGCCGGTTTTTCCGACGCATAGACCAGCCAGCCCAACACGCTGGCCGCGACACACACGCCGCAGACAAAAGTCCACTTACGGTCAAAACCCAACACGCGTGCCCACCAGTTTTTAAGCTGGTTGGAAATTGAATTTGCGCCCGCCGCAGAAACCATCAGAAAGCGCTGGCTCAAACCGTGGACGCCATAGCCGAACAAAATGACTATGATCCAATTGAACACGATCAGGAACTTGGTCGGGTTGCGGATGGAAGAAGCATGGGGCAACGCGTAAAACAATTTGTAAAACGGTGCGAAGCGTCCATAGGCCAGCAGCAATGAGCCGACCAGCAGCACGCCCCAAAACCAGATGTGCCGGCGCTGCCCTTCGGCGAAAACCGAATCCTTGCGGCGCAACGATTGCGCGATGGCCCACAACGCAATCACCACGACCACGATGCCGGGATAATTTTGCCCGCCGGAGAAACGCATGATTTTGTCCGGCCCCGATGGCGGGCTACCCGGCTGACCGCTGTCGAAGAAGCGGTCAATTTCCGGCGACCGGCCCATGCCGCCCCAATAAACGCCGCCTTTGTAATAGTCCTGCAAAAAGTCCGGCATGTTGTTCGGCGTGTCCATTTTGTAACCGAATAATCCGGGCACGAGCAGGCTGAAAGTCTCGGCCTTGGGCAGGCTCCATTGCGTCGCCCAGTCCCAACCCATGGCGTTGCTACCTTGGGTTTTGCCTTCCGTTTTTTGATCCGCCCCCTCAACCCCCTGAATCTGGGTGCTGACGAGCGAGATGATGGTTGAAGTGGCGATGAAACACGCGAACGCGGCAATGAATGCGATGCGGCCGATGCCGCGCGACAACCTGACCAACACCGGCCCGCTTTCATCCGCAAATATTTTAAGCAGAACAAATGCGGAAACAAACAAACTGAAGATCGCGCCGATGTCCGCCGCTTCCATGACGTTGACACCCACGCACAGGCCGGCCAGCGCCAGCCGCGCCCAGCGGATGACGGCCGGCGTTGCAGATGAATTTGAAACCAGCAGCGCCAGCGCAAAAAAATCCATCCCCAGGGCGATTTCCTGCGAGGCCACGCCCCAGCAGGCGTTGGAAAGAAAAGTAGAGTTCAACATGGCCGCCAGCGCCCCTAGCGTGGCCACCGGCGGCGAGAATTTCAGTTTCCGGAAAAAAGTCCACGCGCCGGCACCGAGAATCAGCAGGGCAAATGGCGCGGAAAATTTGGCAAAACCCACCGGCCCGACCGCCCAAAAAAACAGCATGGACAAACTGGGCGTGTAAGCACCGCCGTTGAAGCCGATGTCGTTCAAGTCGCCCCAGCATCCCATGAAGGCACCGGGTAGGTATGAATACATCACCATTTGCTGTCCCAGCGGACCGTCGTTGGAAAAATGAACGTAACCGGGCAGCAAACTCCGCCAAAACAGCGCGATCAGCACGCCCGCCAGCAGCGCCAGCGGCAGGAACATGTTTGGTTTGTCCGCCGGATTTGATTTCGAGGCTTTCATCATGTGGTTGACAGCAAATTGTCATGGCGCTTCAAAGGAGTGTCAAGAAAAGGAACCTCGCGGCAGTTGAATGGTGACCTTCAGCCTAATGTCCTTGCTCGACACCGCTTCACAAACCGGCTTTCATTCTCGCAGCATGAGCAACCCATCCCAATGCCTCGTCACCGGTGCCGCCGGGTTCATCGGCAGCCATCTCGTGGATGTGCTGCTGGCGCGCGGCGCAACGGTTGCCGGGGTTGATAATTTGAAACTCGGCAAACGCGAACACCTAAAAAATGCACTTGCCAACCCGCGCTTCCATTTTTATGTGGCCGACCTGAATGATTTGTCCGCCTGCCAAAAAATCATTTCTGCCGAATCCGAATCCGCACCGATTGATATCGTCTGGCATCTCGCCGCCAACTCCGACATCCGCGCCGGCGCGACCGATCCGGACGTGGATCTGCGCGACACGTTCCTCACCACGTACAGCGTGCTCAAGCTGATGCGCGAACACAAAATTCCGCGCCTCGCGTTCGCCAGCAGCTCGGCGATTTACGGCGTGCAACCGGGGGCGGTGCGGGAAGACGCCGGCCCGTTGTTCCCCATTTCAAATTACGGCGCGATGAAACTCGCCAGCGAGGCCGCCATTTCCGCCGCGCTCGAAGCGTATCTGCAGAGTGCGTGGATTTTCCGTTTTCCCAACGTCGTCGGCAGCCGCGCCACGCACGGCGCGATTTACGACTTTTGCCACAAGCTCAAAAAAAATCCCGCCGAACTCGAAGTCCTCGGCGACGGCTCGCAGGAAAAACCGTATTTCCACGTCGCCGATCTGATTGACGCGATGCTGTTCATCGCGGACAACGCGAAGGAAAAATTGAATTTCTTCAACATCGGCACCACCGACAGCGTCACGACGGTGCATCACCTGGCCGAAACCGTCGTCAAGCAAATGTCGCCCGACGCGAAAATCCGTTACACCGGCGGCAATCGCGGCTGGGTCGGCGACGTGCCCAAGTTCAGCTACTCGGTCGGGAAATTAAAAGCGCTCGGCTGGTCGCCGCAGTTCACTTCCAACCAGGCCGTCGAACGCGCTGTCGCGGAAATCGTCACCGAAGTCAAAAATTCCTGATGTCGCGCCAGCTCATCATCCTTGCGGGCGGCGCGGGCACGCGGTTGCGCGCGCGGCTCGGCGATCTGCCCAAGCCGATGATTTCCATCGCCGGCAAGCCGCTGCTCGAACATCAAGTCGCGCTCGCCAAAAAGTTTGGTTTCACCGATTTGATTTTCTTTGTCCACTACCGCGCCGGCTTGATCGAAAAACATTTCGGCGATGGCAAAAAATTGGGCGTCCAAATCCGTTACGTTCTGGAAAATGAACCACTCGGCACGGCGGGCGCGGTGCTGGCCGGATTTGAAAAACTCGCAGAACGCCTTGTCGTGCTTTACGGCGACACGATGGTCAACGTGGATTTGGAACGCATCTGGCAGGCGCACGAAAAATCACAAGCCGACGCCACGCTGCTGTTGCATCCGAACGATCATGTATTCGATTCGGATTTGGTCGAAGTGAACTCCAAATCATTCGTGACGGCGTTTCACAATCGTCCGCACGCGGAAAATATCTGGCGACAGAATCTCGTGAACGCCGGACTCTACGTTCTGGAAAAATCAGCGCTTGAACCGTTCCGTCCCTCAACCCCCAACCTTCAACCCCCAACTGTTTTAGATTTCGGCAAGGACGTTTTCCCCGCGATGGTTCGCGCCGGGGAAAAACTGTTCGGTTACAATTCTCCGGAATTCATCAAGGACATCGGCACACCCGAGCGTTACGACAAAATTTTCGCGCAATTTGCGGCGGGCATTGTGCAGCGCAGTTCATTCTCCACGCCGCAGCGCGCCGTTTTTTTGGATCGTGACGGCACGCTGGTTCCCGACAAGGACTGTTTGCGTAGCGCGGACGAACTGGAACTTTTGCCGCACGTCACCGAAGCGGTTCATAAATTAAATCTCGCCGGCTGGCGGACGGTCGTCGTCACAAATCAGCCTGTGATTGCAAAGGGTTTTTGCGACGAGGCCGAATTGCAAAAGATGCACAACAAATTGGAAACGCTGCTCGGACGCGAACACGCGTTTCTGGACCGGATCTATTTTTGCCCGCATCATCCCGAAAAGGGCTTTCCCGGCGAGCGCGTTGAATTAAAAATTGATTGCGATTGCCGCAAGCCAAAAACCGGGATGATTCAAAAAGCGGTCGCTGATTTGAACCTTGATCTCTCGCAGTCGTGGCTGGTCGGTGACACGACGACGGATGTGCAAACAGCGCGCAATGCCGGAGTAAAATCCATCTTGCTGCGCACTGGCCATGCGGGGCGCGACGCGAAGCACAAGGCGCAACCGGATTTCACGGCTGATAATTTGCTGGACGCGGTGAATCTGATTCTGTCAAAAACAAGCGCATGATCATCAGTCGGACACCCTTGCGGATGAGTTTTGTGGGCGGCGGCTCGGATTTGCCGGTGTTTTACCGGAAGTTCGGCGGCGCGGTCGTTTCCACCGCGATTGACCGCTACGTTTATGTGACTGTCAACAAAAAGTTCGACGAAAAAATCCGCGTCAGCTATTCGCGGACGGAAGAGGCGAAGTCGGTCGGGAAAATCAGGCACCCGCTCGTGCGCGAGGGCATGAAGCTGCTTGGCGTGAACGGCGGCGTGGAAATCACGTCCATCGCGGACATTCCGTCGAAAGGTTCGGGGCTGGGGTCGTCGTCCACGTTCACGGTCGGATTGCTGAACGCGCTGCATGCGTTTGCCGGGCGGCATGCCGGGGCGGAACAGCTCGCGCGCGAGGCGTGCGAGATTGAAATCGAGCGCTGTGGCGAGCCGATTGGAAAACAGGATCAATACGCCGCCGCGTTCGGCGGGTTGAATTTCATCCAGTTCAACACGGATGATTCCGTTTCGGTTGAGCCGATTGTTTGCAAACGCGAGACGATCCAACAATTACAGGCGCACACGCTGGTGTTTTACACGGGCATCACGCGGAGCGCGTCGGGAATCCTGAAGCAGCAAAGCTCCGCGCTGGCCTCCGGCAAGAGAAAATGCGATGTGACACGGAAAATGGCCGGGCTGGCGCAAACCCTCTGCCGCGAGTTGCGGCAGAACCGGATGGCGTCGTTTGGCGAAATCATTCACGAAGGCTGGCGGCTCAAGAAAAGTCTGACCGGCGGCATCACGACCAATGCGATTGACGGCTGGTATGAAGCGGCGCGGCGCGCGGGAGCGGTCGGCGGGAAATTATTGGGTGCCGGCGCGGGAGGTTTCATGATGTTTTACGCGCCGCCGGAAAAGCATGAGGAGATCGGGCGCGCTTTGAAATTGCGCCGGACGGATTTCCGGTTCGAGCCGCAGGGCAGCCGGATCATTTTCGTGCATCAGTAATCCGGATGGGCTGGCAATGTTGGCAGGTTAAATCAGCGGACATTTCAACTGTGACCAATCTTTGGCAGTCCCAGCCTCAAAACCTGCGTCAACTCGCCCCACCGGTTCACCCGCCAGGTCAGAAACCGCAGCAGCTTGAAGTCGCCGCGCCGCCGGAATGATTTTATCCGCCGCCGCCATTCCCGGACATGCCCACGCATCCGAAACGCCTCCGCGATGGCTCCAAAATAGGCCTTCCGCACATAACGCCAGTTTCGCAGCAAAACGAGGCTGGCCAGCGCTTCCACCAGCAGGAGCGCCAGATGCGGGATCAGCAACAGCAGCAGGATATGCTGGCCGTTTTTCATCAGGACGAGAATGCCGTTCCGGTTCGACAGGAAGCGTTTCATTTCGGTCGTGCGCAACTCCACCAGTTTTGCGCCGCCAGCCGGGTTGGCGCTGGGCGATCCGCGATGATGCATATGCGCCGCCGGCACGCCAATGATTTTTCCGCCGGCGATCCACACTTTCCAGGAAAGATCCGTTTCGTCCACATACATCAGCAGTGCTTCGTCAAACCCGCCGACTTTTTGGAAGACATCGGCGCGGATTAAAAATGAGGCTCCAAAGGCGGCGAAAATCTCCCGCGTCTCATCAAAGCGCCGGGTGCCGGGCACCATGCCAAAAATATCCAGACCATCGCCGCCCAGGCTTTGGTAAGTCTCATCGTCATAATTGAACACCAGCGGCATGGCGGCTTCGGCGTCCGCCGCTTCCACTTCTCGGAAAAGTGTCGCCAGACAATCCCGTTCCAGCCAAGTGTCATTGTTCAGGAAAAAGAGATATTTTCCAGTCGCCGCCGCCGCGCCCCGGTTGTTGCCGCCGCAGAAATACAGGTTGGTTTCATTGGCGATCAGCCGGACGTTCTGCGCCCGCCGCGCCCATTCGGTTGCCAATTGGGCGGAGCCGTCCGGCGACAGGTTGTCCACCACGAGCACTTCGATTTCGTTGAAGATCGTCTGTGATTCAAGGGATGCAAAACAACGCGGCAGCCACGCCTGGCCGTTGTAATTCAAAACAATGACGCTGATTTTAGGCCGGTTCGGAGCAGTGTCGTTCATTATGTTTCATCTCCGGCTTTGGAAAATTTGCCGGCCTGCTGTGCAACCCAAGTCCGGCATAAAAACGAAAGTGTCAGCCGCAAGCCAAACCCGCCGCCTCGATGCCATCAAACCATGACGCCTGTTTTGGTGGCTGCGTTTTCACTTTACTTGCCACGAATTTACCACTTTTCTAGCGGCTTCAAAAGCGAAATTTCATGCCACAGAAAAAAAGGACACAAGAGTTTTTTGGAAGCCGCTGCTCGAGAGTCAATATTGAAACCGGGCAGCGGCCTTGCCTGTCTGCCTTTCGCAATAGACTTGCCGCGTCATGCCGCGTAAAGTTTTCTTCAAACGGAAAATGCACATCCACTGGATTGCCAACACCATCGTGCCGCCGCCCATTTCCCTCGGCGGCGGTGACCGCATCATGGTGGAATGCATCCGGCGTTGGCGTCTGCAGCATAAAATCACCGTCTACGGCAACGAGGGCGCGCGTCAATTGTGCGACCATTTCAAGCTGGATGGCATCAATCATGTCACTTGGGCGGCGGACAGGTGGAAACGATTTGGCCGGCCGGCGTGGTGGCTGGCACAAACCATCACCGGTTGCCGCCGCGCCAGGGAAATCAACTTTGCGCCGGATGAAAAGCATCTCATCATCGCCAGTTCGGAATTTCAGCCCAACGGCCTGCCGGCCCTGCGGTTGAAACAGCGCCATCCGCAGGCCCCTTTGGTGATGGCATGTTTTTTACTGGCGCCCAAATGGTTTTCCGGAAAACCCGGTCCGGGTTTGATGTTCACCGCCTACCGGCCGTTTCAAAAATTGATGCTGCGCAAAGTCCTGCGCGCGGCGGAAATGATCTTGGTCACGGGCGAGGAAGACCGAGAGTTCATCATTAATGAAGGCCGCCCGCCGGAATCCGTTTTTGCCGTGCTGGGCGGCGTGGATCTTGCCATTCCGCAAAGCGTTCCAGAGCCTCTCAAAAAGGATTTTGACGTGGTGTTCATCGGCCGCCTGCATCCGCAGAAAGGGCCGCTGGAATTAATGGACATCTGGAAACTTTTGACGGCCAAAAAGCCGGACGCCCGGCTGGCGATGATCGGCTCCGGTCCGCTTGAGGCGCAGTGCCGGGCCAAGGCCAAACAGCTTGGCCTCGCCAGCCAGGTCGAGTTCTTCGGCTTTCGCGACGGGATTGAGAAATATAAAATCGTCAAAGCGAGCCGCGTGGTTGTGCATCCGGCGGTTTACGACAGCGGCGGCATGGCGGCAGCGGAAGCCTTGTGCTGCGGTCTGCCTGGCGTGGCATTTGATTTGCCCGCCTTGCGGACGTATTATCCGCGCGGCTGGCTCAAGGCGCCGCCGGGGGATTTTGCCGGACTGGCCGATTGCATTTATCGCCTGCTGACCGACGAAGAACTTTACGCCGAGACGAGCAAGGAAGCGCTCGCCGCCGGCTTGGAGTGGGATTGGAACGCGCGAGCCAAAGCGATTTGGGACGCCATCGAGAAAGGCATTAGACTGTCCCGATGAAGCTCGAACCAGTCACATGCGCTCTCTGCGGCAACACAGAATCGGACCTGGTTTTTACCGTCCCCAGTTTGCGGTTGCGAGCGCAGAACCTTTATTTTGATCTCCGACAGTGCCATCAATGCGGCCTGGTGCGGCTGTCGCCAAGGCCCGTCGAAGAAGTGATGGCCGCCCTGTATCAACCACAACATTATACCGCACAGCATCGCGATTTTGTGCCCCGGCTGGAAGGGTTGATTCTCCGCGAGCGGGTGTCATTTGTTCGAAGCCATGCGAGCGGCAAGCGGATTCTGGATGTGGGTTGTGGCGATGGCGGATTACTCCAGGCCTTGGGCAAAGTCGAATACGACATTCACGGCCTGGAACCATATCAGGACGCGCTGGCCGCAGCGCCCGAGGAACTTCGATCCCGAATCCGCTGCGAACCATTTGAGGCGGCAAATTATCCCGAAAAGAGTTTTGACGTGATCACTCTTTGGCATGTTCTCGAACATCTGGCGCGTCCCATTGAAACCTTGCAGAGCATCCGCAAGTTTCTGAAGTCCGATGGCACCCTGATTCTCGAAGTGCCTGATTTCGCCAGCCGCGAAGCCAGCTGGCTCGGCCCTCACTGGTATAATCTGGATGCGCCCTACCATTTCTGGCATTTCACGCCGGCAACTTTGGAGGCCACCGTGCAGCGGGCGGGTTTTCAAGTCACAGCCTGCGTGACCTCGGCGGTCACCCGTCCGGTGTGGCTGCTGAATTATCTTCTGCTCGGCGCAACCGCCGCTGCGGAGTGGTGGCAAACGCGGCACCCCGCGTGGCGCAAATGGCCGCGAATGTCCGTGATGCTTGGACTTTCGCTTTGCCTCGGCAGCCGCGTGCTTTTTGCCGGGTCGTGTCCCATGCTGCGGCTGGTCTGCCGCAAATCCGCATAGGCGGCGCGACCGCGAAAGCATTGGAAACCAGCGCCCGGTTTGCTACACTGCGCGCATGAAAATTTATCCGGTCACAAGTGCCGCCGGAGCTTTGGCCGCCGGATCGTTGAACCCGATTCAACCATGACAACCGTCTCAACAGGGGCGGGCCGGCCCACGCCAGCGCCAGCCCCATCCATTCCCGGCAAGGACGGGATCATGCCGTGGGTCAGCGTTGTGATTCCGATTCACAGTTGCCGGGCCACAATCGGCATGGTGCTTGACGGCCTTTTCAAGCAGAAGGTTCCGGCCCGCTGCGAGGTGATCTTTATCTGCGACACCATCAAGGATGACACGCTGGAAATCATCCACGCGCATCCGCTTTCCACGCTTTGGGATGTCGTGGAAATCAACCAGCCAAACTGCGGGCTGGCGGCTGCTTATAATACGGGGTGGAAAGCCGCCCGTGCGCGTTACATCCTCAACATGCACCCGGATTGCTATCCGGTGGGCGATGACGCCTTGCGCCGCCAGGTGGAATGGCTGGAACGAGAAAGCGCCTTGGCTGTCCAGCCATTGGTGGACATCCCGCAGGGGGATTGGGATGCGATGAGTTTCTGGGATCGGGTGACCTCGTCACAGTTCCGCCATGCCAAACCAGGTAATGCGCTGATGGGCAAGTTTGACTTGATACGCCGGGATGCGCTGGAAAAAGTCGGCGGGTTCGATGAAAAGTGTTTTTTCTCCGCCGCCGAAGATGCAGACATGATGGAAAGGCTTCTGGCTGCCGGCAAAGTGGCTTCGTCAGATGTGGTGGTCATCCATGCGCATGTGCACCCGCCCTCTTCCAAATTTGTTTCCATCCTGCGCAAACACGCTCAAATCGGCGAAGGCGCCGGGGCGATGCTGCGCAAACACGGGCTGACGTGGGCGCTATCACCCCGCGCCTTTCCGATAACTGCCATCAACGCATTGAAACTCGTCCTGCTCATGGCGGTGTTTGTCCCCGTCTTGCCGGTGTCGCTCGGCGCGATAGTGCTCATGCTGCTGTTCGCAACTTATTATGGACGCTGGGCCTTCCTGACGCGCGACTGGCGCGTGGTGCTGATCCCATTCGCAGTGGCGTTAATGTTTTCGGTTTATGCCGTCGCGATGGTGCGCGGCTTCATCCTTGGCCGCCAATCGTTCCACTACGCCAGGCGATCCAAAAATTAGCCGTGCGACTTCATTGATCAAAAGAACAGAATATACTCTGTTGAAAACATCTCTGTCCATTTTGCTTCGCCTAACGGCGGAGGGTATAAGCCAGAACCTTGAAAGCGGCTTCGGCCAAGAGTTGGCCCGGTTTGGGAGAGGTCAGCGTCGAACCCA
>Ga0182018_10000114_pt1 | contig 99028 bp, 78 predicted proteins | sample 812P2MmetaG_FD_120490 | JGI IMG/M metagenome (GOLD analysis project Ga0182018, IMG submission 120490) | Permafrost microbial communities from Stordalen Mire, Sweden - 812P2M metaG | ecosystem: Environmental > Terrestrial > Soil > Wetlands > Permafrost | place: Sweden: Stordalen | collected...
AGATGGGAGCGCGCGATGAACGCGAGCGGTAGCCAGCGCGCGATGGGCGCGAGAGGCCACGGAGACGCGATGGGCGCGAGAGGCAGTGGTTTTTCGACCCTGTCCCCAGGTTTATTTATGCACGTGTGCCATCCTGGAAAGATACATGGCTGTCCTGCTGAGTTGTACCGGTGTGCGCAAATCGTTCGGCGTGAGCCCTCTGTTCGAAGATCTTTCGCTGAGCCTGTCCGATGGCGACCGCACCGGGTTGATCGGCCCCAATGGCAGCGGCAAGACCACCTTGCTCGAAATTCTCTCGGGAAGAGATACGCCCGATTCGGGCGACCGGGCGCTGCGACGGCAGACTCGTCTGGCCTATGTCCCGCAGGATTCGGTATTCGCCGACGACGACACGCCCGCCTCTGTTCTACGGGCCGCGCTCAACGGCCTGCCGCTGGACGAGGAAGAAAAAAACACGCGCGTCAGCATGATGTTGAGCCGCGCCGGCTTTGAAGATCCCGTTCGGCCGGCGGCCTCGCTCTCGGGCGGTTGGAAAAAGCGCCTGGCCATCGCGGCGGCGCTGGTGACCGCTCCCGACGTGCTCCTGCTGGATGAACCGACTAACCACCTGGACCTGGACGGCATTTTATGGCTGGAGCGCTCTCTCGCCACGGCGAACGCTTGCCTGGTGGTGACGCACGACCGCTATTTTCTTGAGAACGTCGCCACGCAGATGGTGGAGGTGAACCGGGCCTATCCGCAGTGCACGTTCCAGGTGAAGGGGAACTATAGCGAGTTTCTGGAGAAGCGTGAACAGTTCTTCGAAGTGCAGCAGAAACTGGAGATCTCGCTAGCCACCCAGGTGAAGCGCGAGATCGAGTGGCTGCGCCGCGGGCCCAAGGCGCGGACCACCAAGTCCAAGGCCCGAATTGACGCCGCCGGCCGGCTGATCGACGAGCTGTCGGCGGTTACGGCGCGCGGCCGTTCCTCCACGGCGCAGATCGATTTCACCGCGTCGGACCGAAAGACCAAGCGGCTGATCGAGGCGGAGGGCGTCGGCAAGACGCTGGGAGGGCGCCGGCTGTTCCGCGATCTGAATCTCACTCTGTTGCCTGGGGTGCGCATCGGGCTGGTGGGCGCCAACGGCAGCGGTAAGACCACGCTGCTCAAGATCCTCAATGGCGAGCTCGAACCGGACGAAGGAGGCGTGCGGCCGGCCGACGGACTGCGCATCGTGAACTTCGCGCAGGATCGCGGGGCTCACCTGGATCCCGATACCAGCCTCCGCCGGACGCTTTGTCCCGAGGGCGACTCGGTGATCTATCGAGGCCGGCCCATCCACGTGATGGGATGGGCCAAGCGCTTTCTGTTCCGGGAAGAACAACTGGAGATGCCCGTGGCCAGACTGTCCGGCGGCGAGCGGGCGCGGGTGATGATCGCGCGATTGATGCTGGAGACCGCCGACGTGCTGCTGCTCGACGAACCCACCAACGATCTGGATATTCCCACGCTGGAAGTGCTGGAAGAGAGCCTGCTCGATTTCCCCGGCGCGATGGTGCTGGTGAGTCACGACCGGTACATGCTGGATCGCGTGTCGACGATGGTCGTCGGGCTGGACGGCGGGGAGGGTGGAGTCTTCGCGGATTACTCGCAGTGGGAAGCGTGGCGCGAGCCGCGGTTGGAAAAGCCGGCGGCCAAGGAGCCGCGTCCGCAGGCGCAGACGGCGGCGGACGGGTTCAAGAAGAAGCTCTCCTATCTGGAACAGCGGGAGTGGGACGGCATGGAAGCGAAAATCCTCGATGCCGAGCACGACGTGAGCCGCTGCCAGCACGAACTTCAGGAGTCCGCTTCGGACCCGCGCCGCGTCGCCGAAGTCTACGAAAAACTGCGGAACGCGCAGCGCCGCGTGGAGGAGATGTATGCCCGCTGGGCCGATCTGGAGGCCAAGGTCAGCCGGTAACAGCCTTCAGCACAGAGGCTAATTCCCGCCCGTCGCCGGCGGTTCCGGCGCCGGCAGGGACACCTTATTCCAATCCGGCGGCTCCACTCCGAGCAAGTAATGGACGAAGTAATCGTCGCGGTAATGCTGGCTTCCCAGGACGGCTACGCCGTGGTTCTGGCCGGGAATGTACATCATATCGAAATGCTTGTTGGCCTTCACTAAGGCGTTGACCACCTGCAGCGAGGATGCCGGATCGACGTTGCTATCCATCTCGCCGACGATAATCAACGCCCGGCCCTGCAATTTGTACGCATTGTCGACATTCGAGGATTCCGCGTATTGCGATCCCAGAGGCCATCCCATCCACTGTTCGTTCCACCAGATTTTATCCATGCGGTTGTCGTGGCACCCGCTGTTGGTGACCACTACCTTGTAGAACTCGGGATGGAACAACATTCCGCCCAGAGAATTTTGACCGCCCGCCGACGTCCCGAAAATGCCGACGCGGGTGAGATCGTAGGACGGATACTTCGCCGCCACCGCCTGGTGCCAGAGAATGCGATCCGGGAAACCGGCGTCGCCCAGATTCTTCCACGCCACGTCATGGAACGCCTTAGAACGGTTATTCGTCCCCATCCCGTCGATATGCACGATGATGAAGCCGAGCTCGGCCATGGCCTGGTCGGCGGACACGGCGCTGAAGGTCTTGGGGACGAACGAACCCTGCGGACCGGCGTAAATGTTTTCGATCACCGGGTACTTCTTGGTGGGGTCGAAATTCGTCGGCCGGGCGATGGTTCCCCAGATGTCCGTCCGGCCATCGCGGCCCTTGGCCACGAAGACCTCGGGGTATTTGAAACCGGCCGCGAGCAGCGCGGAGGCGTCGCCCTTCTCCAGGTCCGTCACCACCTTCCGGTCTTCCGTGCGGCGCAATTGGGACACCGGCGGCAGGTCCACGCGCTGCCAGCTATCCACGTAATATTTGCGATCGTGCGAGAACGTCACCGTATGGTCGCCATCGGCTTCGGTGAACCTGGTGAGGCCCGTACCGTCGAAGTCGATGCGGCAATACTGCGTGAAGTAGGGATCCTGTCCGGGAATCAGGCCGCCGGCGTAGAAGTAGATCTGGCGATTCGCCTCGTCCACATAGTCGACGTTGCGCACCAGCCAGTCGCCCTTGGTGATCTGGTTCTTCACCCGGCCGGTCCCGCCGTCGTATAGATACAGATGCTCCCAGTTATCGCGTTCGGAGGCCCAGATGATTTCCTTGCCGTCATTCATGTCATGGCGGTAGCGCCTGCCGGCCGAAAGGCCCGGGCCGAGCAGGTTGTAATAGAAAAAGGTCTTGGCCGCTTCATCAATCAGCGGGCGCGCCTTGCCGGTCTCCGCATTCACTTCAATCACGCGGTACACCTGGTGGCCGCGCTGGTTGTACTCGAAGGTGAAGCCGCGGCCGTCTTTCCACCACACCGGCTGCGTGATGTCGTAGGCGTTGGGGAACAGCGCGTTGTCGATCGGGATTTCCTTGCGCGTCTCGATGTCGAAGAGCGCCGGATAGGCGATGGGCCGCGCGTCGCCGGGCTTCTGGTAGTAAATCGACGAATGCTTCGGCTGAATCTGGTCGGCAGGCGACGACTCGATGTAGTGAACCTGGTGGTCATAGCCGGGCCGCGTGTGGTAGGCCACCAGCTTCTTAGAATCCGGCGACCAGGCGAGCCCGCCTAACGTATATGCGTCGCCGTCGGAACCGTCGAAGCTGAGGGGCGTGGCCGGCTCGGCGCCGCCGGTTTTCCGCAGGAACACATTGTAGTTCTCGATCAACGCGTCCCACTTGCCGTCGAAGGAAGCGCAAACCGGCGTTTCGGTGGCAGCTTGTCCCGCCGCGCCGCGTCCGGCCCCGCCGCCACGTCCGCCGCGTCCGCGGCCTTGTCCGCCTTGGACAGCGGCGCGCGTGGCGCACGGAGCCTGGCTTTGACCGCGCCCGCGGCCGCCAGGGCCGTCCTGTTGCGGCGACGGGAAGGGATACTCGATGCCGTCCTCGACGTCGGCCTGGGGCATTTCAGTCAGCGACGGATCGCCGGGATCGAGCGTGGCGTCCTCGGGAGATCCGCCGCGTCCGCGCCCACCCGCGGCCGGCGCCGGAATGGCGGCGCCCTTGGTGCATGTGTAATCCGCCAGCGTACACTTGTACATAAAGCCGGAAGCGCCGAATTCGATGGCCTGCTCATGGTCGATGAAGGTGAGCGCTCCGGCCGCGGGAACGCCGCCACGTCCGCCAGCCCCACCGCCGCCACGCCCGCCCGGCGCCGGGGCGAACGGCAGCGTCAGAGCCGAATAGTGCCCGTCGGACACCGCATTGATCGCCGCCGCCAATTTCTCCTGGTCGAACGCCGGTTTCCTGGTGGCCGCCACGGCGTCCACCATCACAAATTCGGACCCGCCTTTTACCGCCCTGGTGTACCAGAAGCGATCGGTCTCTCCGATCCAGTTGGGCGTTCCGGCAACGTTGACCACCAAGCCGCGGGCTTGGGCCTGCAGAGCCTGGCCGCGTTTGTAATCTTCCAGCGTTCCCTGACCGCGCGCCAGAGACGATCCGAGAAGCATACTGAAGAGAGCCGCGGCCACAATGGACCAGGCAGCGAATTTTGAGACCTCTGACTTCACGCTTCCTCCTGTGGGTTTTCGCAGATCATATCACAAACGTTTCAACGATTATCGATAATCTGGGATTTGTGCGATGCTAAGATTTTACATGCCACGAAGAGGCCTCAACCGCCGCGACCTGTTGACAGGCGGCGCGGCCATCGGGACGGTGCAGTTGGCCCGGCGCATGCTTGCGCAGCAGTCCGAAACTCCGGTGTTCGCCTACGTCGGCTCCTTCACCAGCGCGCAGCGCTATGCCCGCGGCGACGGCATCCACGTCTACCGTGTGGAGGCCGCCGCTGCCCGGTGGGCGCACGTACAGCACGTCGGCAACCTGGTCAATCCGTCGTTCCTGGTACTGCGCCGCGACCAGCGCTGCCTCTATTCCGTCCACGGCGACGAGACCTACGCCACGGCATTTTCGGTCGACCGCCAAACCGGCCAACTCACCGTCCTGAATCGCGCCGAAACCGGCGGCCGCAACGGAGTACATCTGGCGATCGATCGGGCGGGCCGCTTTCTGGTGGTCGCCAATTACGGAAGCGGCAGCATCTCCGTTCTGCCGGTACGCCCGGACGGGTCGTTAACCGATGCGGCACAGGTAATCGCGCTGCCTGGCCAGCCCGGACCGCATCGCGTGGAACAGGCATCGTCGCACCCGCACGAGATTGTCTTCGACCCGGCCGGACGCTTCGTTGCAGCGATGGACAAAGGACTGGATCGCATCTTCGTATTCGCCTTCGATGCCGCGACCGGCAAGCTGACGCCGACCGCCCAGGGTTCGGCTGTGGCGCGGCCGGGTTCGGGACCCAGACACGCCGCGTTCCATCCGACGCTGCCGGTGCTGTGGGTGCTCCACGAAATCGGCAGCACGGTGGTCACGTATTATTGGGATGCCGAACGGGGCCATCTCCGGCCCGCGCAGACGCTGCCCGCCCTGCCTTCGGACTATACCGGGGAGAACACCAGCGCCGAGATCGCCGTATCGCCCGACGGCCGCTTCGTTTACTGTTCCAATCGCGGCCACGACAGCGTCGCGGTTTTCTCCGCCGATCCCGCCACCGGCCAGTTGACCAGTGTCGAGTGGGTGTCGAGCCAGGGGCGGACGCCGCGATTCATTGCCTTCGACCCGGCGCACCGCTTCTTGTACGTGGCCAACGAGCAATCCGACACCATCGTTCCGTTCCGCCTGGACGCCGGCACGGGAAAGCTGACGCCCGGAGGGCCGTCCATCCCCAATGCCAGCCCGGCGACAATTGCTTTCGCAGGGTAGGTGAGTGGTTCCAGGCGGGTTGCTAAGCTATGGGGTGTCGATGCGATGGCAGAAACCCACGATTCCCTTCAACCGGCCATACGCGACGGGCCGGGAATTCGAATACATCCGCCAGGCGATTGAGAGCGGCCATATCTCGGGAGACGGCGAGTTTTCCCGAAAATGCCAGTCGCTGCTGGAAGAGATCCTCGGCTGCCGGCGCGCGCTGCTGACGACGTCTTGCACCGACGCGCTGGAGATGACCGCTCTGCTGCTGAACATCCAGCCGGGGGATGAGGTGATCGTGCCCTCGTTAACTTTCGTATCCGGCGTGAATGCTTACGTGCTGCGGGGCGCCAAAATCGTCTTCTCGGATATCCGGCCGGACACTCTGAACCTGGACGAAACCAGGCTGGAAGCTCTGATTACGCCGCGGACCCGCGCGATTGTGGTAGTCCACTACGCGGGCGTGGGATGCGAAATGGAGAGCATTCTGGCCACGGCGGCGCGGCATGGCGTGCCGGTGGTGGAGGACAATGCGCACGGACTGTTCGGAAAGTATCGGGGACGCCATCTGGGGACTTTTGGCGCACTGGCCACGTTGAGCTTCCACGAGACTAAGAACATCAGTTGCGGCGAAGGCGGCGCGCTGCTGCTGAACGACGACTCTTACGTGGAACGGGCCGAGATTCTGCGCGAAAAAGGGACCGATCGAAGCCGGTTTTTCCGCGGCCTGGTGGATAAGTACACGTGGGTGGACGTGGGGTCGAGCTTTCTGCCGTCGGATGTGCTGGCGGCGTTTCTGTACGCGCAACTGGAGGCGCGCGAATCCATCCAAGCGGCCCGCGGACGCGTGTGGACCTTCTATAACGATCGCCTTCGCGATTGGGCGGAGGCCAACGGAATCCGGCGTCCGCATGTGCCGGCGGACCGGGAGCAGCCGCACCACATGTTTTACCTGATTCTGCCGGCTCCGGAATCGCGGGATGCGTTGATCGCGCACCTGAAGAGCCGCGGCGCGATGGCGGTCTTTCACTACGTGCCATTGCACCTATCCGCGATGGGTTTACAGCGCGGCGGATACGCGGGGCAGTGTCCCATAACCGAGGATCTCAGCCGCCGGCTGATCCGCCTGCCGTTCTACAACGGGCTGGAAGAGGCCGACCAGGCGCGGGTGGTGAACGCCGTGCTGGAGTTCCCGGTGTCCGCGGAAGTCGCCAAGTAGCGCGTCAGCATCAGGGCGCCGGCCTCACGCACCTCGAAGGACGCCGCACCGGGGTCATAATTGTTGTCATTTGCGATGGTCAGTTCAAACGAGTCGCCCGGCTTCACGGCGTCCAATTCCCTGGGCCGCTCCGGTCACGATAGCCACGCGCAAATTTGTCGTGATGGGGTCAAGAGTAGCGCACCGGCCGGCGCGGCTGGGACATCTTGTCCCGGCTTGGCTCAGTAACTGCTTTAGATTCGAGGCGACAAGACGCGTTTGGGGACAGGATGTCCCGGCTGGCTCAGTTCAAACGAGTCGTCAGGCTTCACCTCGGCCATGACCACCAAATTGCCCGGGCTGCTGGAAGCAGTTCTCTCGCGTGAACCGGCAGAATCCGGGCGAGGCGGGTGTGCCGCTAGTAAAGCTCGCGGAACAGGCGTCGCGGCAACACCAGCAAGGAAAGCAGAATGATGGCGATGACATACTCGCAAATCCGGCCCGCTGGACGTTCTTTGGGTGGGTTCGGCATTTCCGGCTATCTCGCGACTCGGACGGCCGTCACGCTTTTCATCAGAAGGGAGGCGGGCAGATGGACGGCGCCGTTGCTGTTGGCGAGCGCCAACTGGAATTCCTGGCCTTCGGCGAGGCGCACCCAGAAGACTATGTCGGAGTCTGTTCCGTTCCAGTAGAGCTTCGCGGAATATGCCAGCCAGGGCTCGTTGCGAGAGCGGTCGTAAGCGCCAAACCGGAGGCTGCCCGCCCCCGGCCACATGCGCATCCGGAAGCGGTACAGGCCGGCGGCGGGAGCGCTCATCGGCGGATACAGAGCTGCCAGCGAATCCGGACGGGAATGAGTCTTGACCAGGAGGCCGTCCGGCCCGGGGCGCAGCAGCGCGTGGGAATCGTCACCTGGCTCGACGGTCCAGTATCGCGGTGGGAATTCGACGGGTTGCCCGGAGTCTGGCATTTCCCGCAACGCGACCGGCCCGCTTGGGGCGAAGACCGGATCGAGCGGCAACCACGCTCCGGGCACCGCCTCGACACGCAGGATCGAGATGTCGTAGCGATAGCGCCCGCGGTCGATGGTATCGGTTTCGACCGGCGAAAAACGCAATTCTTTCCCCTCCCAACAGCGGGCCATCGCGCGGAACATCAAGGCCGGTCCGCGGCCCGCCTCATCGGCCGAAATCACGGCCACGATGGTGGATGGCGGCAGTTCCACGTCGCACGGACCGGCAAACCCGATTCCTAGGAGACTGGCGGACCAAAGATAGGTGGAACTCAACGCAGCGGCATCCGGCGCGGCGCGGTCCTTCTGGTCATACCAGAATCGGACGGCGTGGCCCTGGCGCACCGCTTCAATCCGCGAGCGAGCCAGGAGGATGGATTCGTATTGGCGCTGAAATTCGCGAGGGTCCAGCCCGCCGTAGCGCATTCCAACGGCTGGCGCCACGAGCAAAGCGAATCCAACCAGCGAGAGGAGAATGCCCGCGGGGCGCCGGCGCACCGCGAGCGAGGCGGTCAGAATTACCGCGCCGGCCAGAGCCGCGTACGGCAGCGCGGTGAGGAAGAGGGTTACCGGTTCCACCCAGACCAAGCCGAAGACCGCGGCGCCCGCGCAGCATATCCGAACGTAGGTTCGCGTCGCCACTTGGTCCACGCCCGGCCAGAACCACGTGCCGATGACCAGGAACGTGAAGGGCATCAGAAAGCCGGCGTAGTAAAAAATACCGAGCACCTCGTTGCCGTGCGCCTGGGTGTAGACCATCCAGGCCAGGGCGCACAGAAACTGCCCCGCGAACAGAACCGACGCCCCAGTGCGCTTGTCCGTCCACTTCCGCCACCGGGAAGCCAACACCACTACGGATGCAATCGCCGCGACGGTCGCAAGCCACAACCACGGCGCCGGCGCGCAGCCGCTCCATGGCGGATCGGATTTCGCGCCGGTTCCATGCAGTTGCAATGCTTCCAGCACCGACGGGGCGTAGAAGAAGAAATGGCCATCCAGGAAATAGTTGACGCCACCCAATGCCACGGTCGCCGTCACGCAGCCGGCGCCGAACCAGCCGCACAGCAGCAGAAACGAGCGCCGGATCGGCGTCCGGCGCCACGTCCACGTCAATCCGATATACGAGAGCGGCAGAAGTGGCGCCAGCGTGACCCAGAACAGGTTGGCGTACACCAGGGCCGCCATCGTCATGCCCGCGGCCACCAGCGCCCAGCGGCGATCGGGAGACAGGGCCGCCCACGTCAGCAGCGCCATGGTCAGAAGGCAGTAGGCGATGGCGAATCCGTCCGGGTTGTCCCACCCCGTGGCGGACCACAGCCACGGATTGACGGAGAACAGCATGGCGGCCAGGAACGCCCGGCGCACTCCCGTCACCCATTTGAGGATCAGGAATAGCGACACGGTGGCCGCCGTGTGGAGCCCCAGGTGCAAAATGCAGTTGGCCGCCACCGCCGGAAACAGACTATGCACGGCCGCTCCGGGCAGGATGACCGATAACCGGCTCCCGTAATACGTTCCGGGAAAGAGGTTCCTTTTGAACTCCACCAGGTTCCGGAAAAAGCCCAGGTAGAACCAGGGATCGAGGTAGCCGTACCCCGTGAACAGCGTGTTGTCCTGCCGCCACAGGACCAGCAAGGGCAGCATCAGAACGGCGACGCAATACCCGATCGCCCGAGGCCTCGCGCCCCGAAACAGTCCACCGTTGCCGGAAATGTTCCCCATGCGGAAGAACGATTGTAGCGAGGGTGTAAGATTTCTGCATGAGTCTGGCGCTGTTCCTGATGACCGAAAAGGGGCAAGCGGTTCTTGAAGGCATTCTCGCTTCGGCCGGGCCGGACGCCATCAGCATGGTGGTTGGGGGCCGGGACCCGAACGTACGGAACGATCGGTACGAAGACATTCGGACCGCCTGCCAGCAAGCGGGCATCGCGTTCGCGGACCGCGCTTCGGAACCCGTCATCCCGGCGGACTACGCGCTCGCAGTTTCCTGGCGCTGGATGATCCACGGCGTTCGAAATCTGATTACGCTGCACGATTCGCTCTTGCCGAAGTACCGCGGATTTGCGCCGCTTCCGAATGCTCTGATCGCGGGCGAGCGCGAGACCGGCGTCTCGGCGCTCTTCGCGTCGGACAACTACGACGCGGGCGACATCATCTGTCAGAGACGCCTGGAGATCGAATATCCCATCAAGATCCAAGAGGCAATCCGGAGGATCGTTCCGTTGTACGCCGGCATCGCCAGCGAGATTTGTTCGTCGCTCGCGGCCGGCGGCGAGTTGCCCCGGCGAAAGCAGGATGAATCCCAGGCCACTTATTCATTGTGGCGCGACGACTTGGATTATGAGATCGACTGGCGATGGGACGCGGCGCGTATCGGACGATTCATCCACGCGGTCGGCAGTCCCTACCTGGGCGCCCGGACGTTTCTGAACCAGGATCCCGTTACCATTCCGGAGGCCATGGTGGAACCCGATGTCCGCATCGAGAATCGCGCGGCGGGAAAGGTGATCTTCGTGCGCGACGGGCAGCCCGTGGTTGTGTGCGGCAGCGGGCTGCTGCGAATTACGCACATGACTACCCGGGGTGGGCGTTCCTTGCTTCCGCTGAAGAAATTCCGCTCGCGGTTTGGCAGGTGATTGTGCCTATTCCAGCAGCCCGTGGTAAAAGCCCGGTTTTGGGCGATTTACCCAAAAACTGCCTGTAAGCCCTTTGTTTTTTGCTTTAATTTGGGCGATTTACCCAAATCGCGGGTGGCGCCACGGGCTGCTAGGCGTCGAAGTTAATGGTCTCCTTGACCACATAGAGCGGCCGTTCCTTGACCTCATTGAAAATCTTTCCCAGATACAGACCGAGCACGCCCATGTTGGCCAGGATCAGGCCTCCGATGAAATAGATGGAGACGATCAGGGTGGTGAAACCGGTCACGATAATGCGATGGCGCAGGTATTGCACGATGTAGAAGAGGGCGACGGCGAGCGCCGACCCGGACATCAGAAGGCCCGCTCGAATCGCCAGAACGAGTGGCTTGTTGGAATGCGAGGCGATCGATTCGATGGCCAGCCGGAAGCCGCGTCTCAGCGTATACGCGCTGTCTCCCGCGAACCGGGAGGCGTGCTCCACCGGCAGGCACGCCGACCGGAAGCCCAGCCATCGCAGATTTAGTTGATAGAACCGGTTCATTTCTTTCAGCTTGCAATAGCTGTCGATCACCGGACGCGCCACGATGGAGAAGTTCGCGACCCGTGGATCGATCCGGATATCGCTGAGCAGGTTGTACGCCATCGAGAAGCCGTGTGACAAAGCGCGCTTGAACCAGGAGTCCTGGCGTTCCTGGCGCTGGGCGAAGACAATGTCGTAACCCTCCTGGGCCTTCCGGTAGAGGTTGGCGATCTCGGCGGGCCGGTCTTGCAGGTCGCAATCCATCACCACCACCCAGTTACCCGAGCAGTGGTGGAGGCCGGCGGCGATGGCGAAGTGCTGGCCGAAATTGCGCGAGAGATTGATGGCTTTGACGCGCGGATCGGCGGCGGCGACGGACTGGATGGCGCTCCAGGAACCGGCCGGGCACCCATCGTTCACCAGCACGATTTCAAAGGACGGCGCCAACGGCTCAAGTACCGCAACCAACTGCCTGCAAAGCTCGGGAATACACTCCCTGCACTTGTAGACCGGCGCGACCACGGAAATTTCCACGGGCCTCCAGTACATCAGGAAGATCGATTGTACCGAATGGTGCCGGCCGACGGCCAGTTTCAATAAATCCTGTTACGATGGCGCTTATGCCGCAGAATGAGCTTGTGGTGGTGACCGGTGGCGGCGGTTTCATTGGTGGCGCATTGGTGGCGGACCTCCGCCGCCAGGGCCTCACCAGGATTCGCGCCGTCGATGTCAAGCCGGTGGATGAATGGTACCAGTGCTTTCCCGATGTGGAGAACCTGTCCCTGGATTTGAATGAGAAGGAAAACTGTGAACGTGCCGCCAGGGGCGCCTGCCAGGTGGTCAATCTGGCGGCCAACATGGGGGGGATGGGCTTCATCGAGAACAATAAGGCGCTGTGCATGCTTTCGGTTCTCATCAACACGCACATGCTCCAGGCCGCGCATAAGTTCGGAGTCGCGCGGTACTTCTATTCGTCGTCGGCTTGCGTCTATAACGGCGATAAGCAGCGCGACGCCGACAATCCCGGGCTGAAGGAAGAGGATGCCTATCCGGCCCTGGCGGAGGACGGGTACGGTTGGGAGAAACTGTTCAGCGAGCGCATGTGCCGGCACTTCCGTGAGGATTACGGTTTGTACACGCGGGTGGCGCGGTTCCACAATGTATACGGTCCCTGGGGCACGTGGGACGGCGGCCGCGAAAAGGCGCCGGCGGCGATTTGCCGGAAAGTGATCGCAGCCAAATTGAGCGGCAAACACGAGATCGTGATCTGGGGCGACGGCTCCCGCACCCGCAGTTACATGTACATCGACGATTGCGTTGCCGGCATACAGAAGATCATGGATTCCGGCGTCGAAGAGCCCATCAACCTCGGTTCCTCGGAGATGGTGTCGGTGAACCAGTTGGTCGACATGATCGAAGACATCGCGGGCGTCCGGCTGAAGCGCACATACGATCCGGATGCGCCCAAAGGCGTAATGGGCCGCAACAGCGACAACAGCCTGATTCAGCGATATCTAAACTGGGCGCCCAGCATTCCTTTGCGGACCGGCCTGGAAAAGACCTACGCGTGGATCCATGACCAGTACGTGGCGCGGGAGGAAGGCAGGAAGGTTGCCGGGTGAGCGGCCTGTTAGAATGCCGGTATGGTGAATGGCATTGAACACACGGCGATCGCATCGCCCGACCCGAGCCGCCTGGCTCAATGGTATGTGGAGCACCTGGATTTCGTGGTGAATTGGCGTCCCAGCGGCTCCAAGACAGTCTTCGTGAAGGCAGCCAACGGGACCATGATCGAGATCATCGAGTCCCGCAACGAGCTTTCGGCTCCCCACATGAAAGATGCCGGTCTGCGGCATTTGGCGATTGAGGTCACGGATCTCCCGGCCGAGTATGCGCGCCTGTGCGCGGAGGGCATTGCGTTCGTGACGGAGCCCGAGACCAGCGGCGGGAACACGATTGCCTTTTTCGCCGATTGCGACGGGAATATTTTGCACCTGCTGCATAGGGAGACGCCGCTGGGGTAGACACAACCCGGAGACGTGGAAGTTGTACTCAGTCCCGAATCGGCAGTTCAGGCGGGCGGGCGCTGACTTGGGTACTTGGAGCGCGGAGGCACGTAGTGGAACCCGACCAGATAGATATTGTCGCCTTTACCGTGCTTCGCGACCTTGAGCAGATCGATGACACCCAGGAATCCCGACTTTCGCGCCAATGACGGAGTGATCTCCAGAAAACCGATCGGATTGATCGAATCCACTTCGATCTCGCCTTCGTCCATACGGTACCGGTTGCCGACCTTGACGTGAGGCTGCTTCCATATTCGGACGCTGCAAGTGATTTCTCCTCGACGAACTCCGTCGCGGAGCCGCTTGGTGAACACCATGAGACGAGTTTACACTCGGCGCGGGAAGTTGGGTGAGCGCCTCCATTCCGACGGCCGTTGCCTGCGAGTCACTGTGCCGCGCACCCTGGTTCGGAGGCGCAAGGAACGAACGCGCGTGATACGGCCAACCGTTTCAACCGCGGTACGATCACAGCTTGACCCGAAGGATCGCTGAGTCCAACGTCCTACACCAGCACCGTAAACGTCGACTCCGTCCGTTCCACGGGCCGGTACAAAGTATCGCGCTCGACGGGCGTGCGGCCCGCTTTGCGGATCAACTGCAGCAGCTCGGCGCGGCGCAGGCCCTGCATAGTGGTGGCGCCGGCATCGTGGTAGATGCGCTCCTCCACGATGGTGCCATCAATGTCGTCGGCGCCGAAACGCAAGGCGATCTGCGCGATCCGCGGCGTCATCATCACCCAATACGCTTTGATGTGCGGGATGTTGTCGAGCATCAGACGCGCAACGGCGATATTCGTAATGTCGGCGAATCCGGTGGTCTTGCCGATGTGCTGCAGCGCCGTGTTGTCGGGGTGGAACGCCAGCGGGATGAAGGTCACGAACGAACCGGTATCGTCCTGCAGTTCGCGCAGGCGGACCAGATGGTCCACGCGGTCTTCGTCATTCTCGATGTGGCCGTAGAGCATGGTGCAATTGGAATGCAGACCCAACTGGTGCGCGGTGCGGGCCGTCTCAATCCACTCGTTGCCGTCGATCTTGTGGTCGCAGATGATGCGGCGGACTCGCTCGTTGAAGATCTCGGCGCCGCCGCCGGGCAGCGAATCCATGCCAGCATCACGGAGGCGCTCCAGCGTCTCGCGGATGGTGATCTTGGTGCGCCGGGCGAAATAGGCGATCTCCACCATGGTGAAGGCCTTCAGGTGCACTTTCGGGAAACGCTGTTTGAGGCCGTGCAGCATTTCGCAATACCAGTCCAGAGTCAGCTCGGGATGCAGGCCGCCCACGATGTGGAATTCGGTGACCGCTTCGCTCCAGCCCTCGCCGGCGCGATGCCACACCTCGTCAAGCGACATGGTGTAGGCTTTGGGATCGCGCACCTGCTTTCCGAAGGCGCACAGGCGGCAACTGGCCACGCAGACATCGGTTGGGTTGATGTGCCGGTTGACGTTGAAATACGTGACATCGCCGTGTTTGCGCTCGCGCACCAGGTTGGCCAGGTAGCCCACCGCCAGAAGGTCGCGCGTGCGGTACAACGCCAGGCCATCCTCGAAGGACAGCCGTTCGCCCGCTTCTACCTTTTCGCGGATGGGGACAAGACGGGAATCGTCAATCAGAACTTGCATGGTCAAACGCCCGGTTTCAGGAGGATTATGTCGGCGGCCCAGAAAACAAAGAATAGCACGCTCACATAGCCGTTCATGGCGAAGAAGGCCGCATTGATCTTCGACAGGTCGTGTGGTTTCACCAGACTATGTTCGTAAAGCAACAGGCCGGCAATGGCGGCCACTCCGGCCAGCGACAACAATCCAAGATGCAACGAGCGTACCAGAACCAGAAGACAGATCACCATGGCGGCATGCAGCGCCTGGGCCACGCGCAAGCCTCTTGCGATCCCCAGAGCCCGCGGCACGCTGTAGAGCGCCTCGGCGCAGTCGAATTCGTAATCCTGGCAGGAATAGATGACATCGAATCCGGCGGTCCAACACGTAACGGCCGCCGTGAGCCACAAGATGCGCGGATCGAGCGAGCCGCGAACCGCGATCCACGCCGCGGCGGGCGCGATGCCCAGGCAGAACCCCAGCACCAGATGGGAGAACGAGGTGAATCGCTTGGTGAAGGAATAGAAAAAAACGACGGCGAGCGCCACCGGGGAGAGTTCCAGGCAGAGCGGGTTGAGCCGTCCAGCGGCCAGTACGAATAGCGCCGACGTGGCGGCCACGAATGCCCAGGCGAATCCCCGGCTCAGCAATCCGGCGGGGAGATGCCGCATCCGGGTGCGCGGATTGCGGGCGTCGATGCGGGCGTCCACCAGGCGGTTGAATCCCATGGCCGCGGAGCGCGCGCACACCATCGCCGCAATAATCCATAACAGCGTGCCCGGAAACCGCCAGGAAGACGCGGTGGCATGGCCCGTCGCCTGCTCACCGATGTCCCGCCAGGCCAGGAGAGCGCCGGTGAGGGCAAAGGGCAGAGCGAACACCGAATGCTCGAAGCGGATCATCTCGAGTGTCAGCCGCAGCCGTTTCCAGATCATTGGTCGAAATACCTATTTTACCCCTCTCGTACGATCATGTAGAATTACGATAACGTTGCCGCCGGTCCCCCTGATAAAGTCCTGGCTGGGCGGTCGAGCTTTGGAGGATTGATTGGGCATGCTGGAAGCCTTCGCATTGTCGGACATGGGCTGTGTAAGAACGAATAACGAAGACTACTGCCTGATCGAGCCGGAGCTTGGTTTGTACGTGCTGGCGGACGGCATGGGCGGGGCCAAGGCGGGAGAAACAGCGTCGAAAATGGCCGTCGAAACCGTCTCCGAGATGATGTTGTTCGCCCAACACCGCGATTCGCAGGTGCTGATTTCCGCGGTGGAGGAAGCCAACCGGCGAGTCCTCACCGCCGCTCAAAACGATGCCGCGCTGGAAGGAATGGGGACCACCCTGGTGGTGGCGCTCGAGATGGACGATGGCATCTCCATTGCCAGCGTAGGCGACAGCCGCGCGTACGTGTTCGACGATAACGGCTTCCGCGTCGTCACCGACGACCAGACCTGGGTGAACGAGGTCGGCCGCCCGCTCGGCCTGGACGAGGAAGCTCTGAAGAACCACCCCATGCGGCACGTCCTGACGATGGCCATCGGGGCCAGTTCGCCGCTGACCGTCAATTACTACGCGCTCCCGCTGCAGCCGGGCGCGATGGTGCTGATGTGCAGCGACGGCTTGCATGGCGTGGTGGAGCAAACGCAGATGGAAGAGATCCTGCGCGGCAGCCGGAACGGCACTCCCCTGATGGAGAGTTGCCAACGCCTCATCGACGCCGCGAAGGAAGCCGGCGGTCCCGACAACGTGACGACGGTGCTGGTGAGAAAAGCCGCGTAACCTCGGTCACGTCGTCGTCGTTTCGCCTCGCCCCATCTGCTCAATCTCGCTGAAGTTGACGCGGCGGCCTTCATCCATCGCCAGATTCGACAGGATCACGGCGGTCGAATCGTTCAGCCCAATGGTCAGGTCGCTGTTGGGCTTCTTGTGGAGCGGGTCCTTGCAGCATTCGAAGAAGCCGCGCAGTTCGCCATCCACCGGATTGTAGTCTTCCTCGGGAAGCATGATGCCCTTGCCGTAGAGCCAGCGGCGGGCGAACTTGGCTTCGCGGGCCAGGAACGGGTCGGCGGCCTCCGGCGAATCCTTGGCCAGGAGGAGCGGCACACCGCGCGTGGCGGCGGCAGTGGTCATGGTGGCGCCGGCCTTAACGGGAATCGGGGCGGCCGCGCCCTTGGTGATGGTTCCGGTGTTGACCGGCGCCGGCTCACGATACCAGAGCGCCATGCAGGGGTTCTTGTCGTCGCCGACGGTGATTTCGATGCTGCCGGCCGTCCCCATGATCACTTCGCCGAATTCCTGGCGTTGCGCCTGCAGCAAATCCAGGTGGCCGTTGGTGCTGATGGAGGTGTAGAAGAGCTTCCTGCCTCCGGGATACTGGTAGATCAGCGCGATGTTGTCGTACCAGTCGCGGCCGTCCTTGAAGGTGTCGAGTCCGCCCAAACCCATCACCATTTCCGGCGTGGCGCCGAACATCCAATCGGCCACATCGATCTGGTGCGACGCTAGTTCCGCGGTGTTGCCTCCGGAATATTCGCGATACATGCGCCAGTTGATTTTCCGCTCCAGTTTGGGGTCGGACACCGCCCGGCGCTGGCTGGAATTGCGATGCCATTGCGCGCGGATGTGCGTCACGTTGCCCAGCATGCCCTGCTGGATCATGTCCTTGGCGGCCTGGTAGAACTGGCTGTACCGGCGCTGCAGGCCCGTTTGCAAGACCTGTCCGGGACGCGACGTGGAAAGCGCCCGCAGTTCATGAACCTCTTCCGGTTTGAACACCAGGCTCTTTTCGCAGAATACGTGCTTGCCGGCAAGCAGGGCGTCCTTGGTGATGCGGAAGTGCTCGTACAGCGGCACGGCAATGAAGACCGCCTCGATATCCTTGCGGTCCAATAGCTCGCGATAGTCGCCATAGGTCGGCACGGTGTGGCCGACGGCCGCAAGCCCCTTTTTCAATCCGACATCCCAGTTGTCGCAGATCGCGATGCACTGGCCGGTCTCGATGGTTCTGAGGTGCTGCTGGTCGGGCAACTGGCCGCCCAGCAAATAGGAGCCGCGGCTGCCGGTGCCGATGAATCCGTAGGGCACCTTATCGTTGGCGGCGTGCACCTTCTGAATAAAAGGCGCGCTTTCTACGGCGGCGGCGACAGCAGTTACCGCTCCGGCGGCCTTCAACAGGTCGCGGCGGGAGAGATCGCTGGTTTCAGACATGGTAACGATACCTCACTCGGTCGGATTCCCCGATTGTAACATTGGCGGAATCGGGTACTCTGGATCTCATGTTTTCCATCCGCCCGGCCCGGCCTATGGACCAGGATGCCATTTGGGCTATTCTGGAGCCAACCGTGCGCGCCGGCGAAACCTACACCCTGCCGCGCGACCTTACCCGCGAAGAGGCCTTCGCCTATTGGTTCACGCCCGGGAATGAGGTTTTCGTCGCGGAAGACGATGCCGCGGTGGTGGGTACGTATTTCCTCCACGCGAATCAGAAAGGCGGCGGCGATCACGTAGCGAACTGCGGCTATATTACCGCGCCGGCGGAGTCGGGCCGGGGAGTGGCGCGCGCTATGTGCGCCCACTCGCTGGATCACGCCCGGGCAAGCGGGTTTCGCGCCATGCAGTTTAATTTTGTGGTCAGCTCCAATATTCGCGCAGTCAAGCTGTGGCGGAGCTTCGGGTTCGAGACGGTCGGCCGTCTGCCGGAGGCGTTCCGGCATCCCACCCTGGGATACGTCGATGCCTTGGTGATGTATCGAAAGCTGTGAGGCGCGGTGGCGCACGCTTCGGGGTGACGAACCGCTCAACGCCTGGCTAGGGTAACCCAGCCAAAGGGAACCAGAAGCATGCGGAAAATGCCGACGACTTGGCGGTGCGGGTAGAGTGCGAGGAGGCCCTGCTCACACTGCACAGGCCATGACTCAATGCGCTTGTTCGCCGCTCCCCGGCGCGCGGTCCGCCTAATAAGTGATTCGAGCATTTCCTGGCAAGGGCGCCTTGCCGGAGTAGAAAACTGGTCCGAGATCAAGCTGCGGCAATTCCTATGAAGCCTGGAGATTACGTGAAGCTTCTAACGGTGGCGTTCTTTTGCTCGGGTGCGGCGCTCTTCGCCGCCCAAGACTCCGCCCCGAAGCCCCCGAAGCCAGAAATCCGCGGACTTGTCATCGAACCCGGCACGGCAAACCCAATACCGGATGTCGATGTGACGTTGGTGCGCCTGCCAATGACGGGACCGCGCATCGTGTCTACCGCCATCAAGCCCGACATCATTGACGTCACCAAGACTGATGCCACGGGAGCTTTCTCCTTCTCCGTCGACAAGATGGGCGATTACCGTGTGGAAGCCTACAAGGAGGGCTTTCGCACGGACTCGCCAACGGGCTCCTCCGTCACAGTGACGCTGGATGACGATCACCCGCGCCGCGAAGTCAAGTTCCTGCTCACTCACCCGGGCGAACTCTCCGGCCGCGTGCTGGACGAAGAGACCCACAAGCCCCTTCCCAAGGTGAGTGTCCACGCCGCCACACTGCGCTACTCTCACGGGCGTCCCATCGCATTTCCAGCGGGCGCCGCGACCACCGACATAGAAGGCCGCTTCACCATAACGGGCCTGCAGCCTGGCAAATATATTGTCCGCGTCTGGTCGCATCTGTACTCCCAGGCTGAAGGTCAGGCGCGGCCCGAAGCGTGCGAACATGGATTGGAGCGGATCTCCACCAACTTCTCCGAAGACGACCTGAAAACCGTGGACTGGGATTACGAGCCGTCCTGGTGGCCGGGCGGCGCAGGCTTGGATTCCGCGTATCCCATGCTGCTCACTTCGGGAACCAGCCTCAGCTTCGGGGACGTGCTGGCCCGCAAGAAGCCGGCCTATAGCGTACGCGTCTCCGTGGCGTCCACCTGCGGCCCGAAGGATACAGTGAAGTGGGACGTGGTCCCCCTCACCGTGGCTCAGACTTTCAGCGAGGCCGGCAGCGCCCCTTGTGGAAAGGACATCCTTCTGCGCGGTCTTCTGCCCGGACGGTACCGGCTGGAGGCCGCTATGCTCGGCGGCACGCGGGAGACCCGCGAAAAGGGCTCCGCGGGCTTCGAAGTCGTCGACAAGAACATCTCGGTTTCCGTGCCGATCGCCCGCGGGATCGACATCGACGGCAAAATCGTCCTGGCCGACGGAGCGGGCAAGCCGGACTTCAAAACCATAGGACTTCGGCTGTCCCCGATCGGTTGGGCGCCTTTTGGAGGCGAAGAGGTGAATCCCATAAGTACCGAGGGCCGATACCGCATCGTCAACGTTGCCGCGCGCGATCAGCGATTGTTCGTGGATGGACTGGCCAATCCCTACTACGTGAAACAGGTTCTCTATAACAGCCATCCGCTTTCCGACAACGTCCTGCCCGTCGACGCGTATGCAATGGCCCACGGGTTGGAGATTGTCATTGACGACAAACCCGCCACGCTATCGGGGACGGCCACGCAGAGCGACAACCCGGTCGCCCAGCCATATGTCGTGCTGGTCCGCTGGCCGGCGAATACGCTGGACCCGTACTTCTCGGAGATCTCCACCACCGGGGATGACAACGGCAGGTTCCAGTTCTCCGGACTCGCACCTGGCGAGTACCGTCTCTTCGCGGTACTTGGATCGGCCAAGTATAGGCTCGAAGAGCCTCATGTCCTCGACCGGCTGTTAGGCGACGCTGCGAAGGTGACGCTCTCCGAGCGGAACGCCCAAAACGTGACCTGTGAGTTGAAAGAGATTCGCTGATCGCGCGCTTGCCCACTTACTTGACCTTGGGCGCCGCCTTCTTTCGCGGGGCCGCGGCCTTTTTCGTCGTTGCCTTCTTGCGCGATGCCCCCAGGCTGCTTTCCAGGATTTGCTCCAACAGTTTCTTCTCGGCCGGAAGAATGACCTTCGTGAAATCCTGCGGGCGCTTGGCAGCCAAGTCGCGCATTTTGCGGACCCACAAGAGCGACTCCTTGGCCGGATGTTGACCAATGCGCTCCACCAGCTCCAGAGCTTTGTCGAAATCCGGGATCCGCCGGTAGCAGCGCAACGCTTCCTGCGGAACATCGGCGCGCAGATACTCGGCGGCGGCTTCTTCCAATTGGCCCAACCCTTCGAGACAATGGCCGATAGTCTTCGGGTCTGCGTCCGGCGTCTCCCGGAGCATCTTGAGAGCCGGAGCGTACGCCTCGGATCGCAATAGCGCGCGGAGCGTCCTTTCCCGCAGGCGCGCCTTCTTCGCCTCCGCTTCCAGCGGGGTGAATAGATCGTAGAGAGCCGGAAGCAGCGTATTCACTGCGTCCGGGGCCTGGTCGATCTTATCCTCCAGAAGTTGCAGCCATCGAGCGGCACGCGGCTGGAGTTCCACCAACATCCATGGTTCCACCGCCGAGGGGTGCCGTTTCAAAGACGCCGCCAGATCCAACAAGGTGGAAGACTTGTCGTCGCCGTAATTTCGCTCGTGGGGCGCAATCCCGTGGATGAGTTCCGCCAGGCCGCTGCGCCCGGCCATGGTGGCGGCCCAACCCGCTTCCTGAAACAAATCGGTCCGGCCCATTTCGGAGGGAAGCGGTACCCGCCGCATGGCCAGCGTGAACGCGACCTGGCACAGGGTCATTTGCGCGGATTTTCGCGCGGCCATGTCGTTCACCGAGAACTTGCTGCCGGGTTCGCCCAGCAGCGCAACCCCTTGTTTGGCGCGCGACCAGGCCATCGCGGGCCGGACCTCCAGTAATTGCCGGGCGTCCCGTTCGCACAACAGGACGCGCTCCTCCACGTCGAGCGTTTCCTCTTCCAGAGTTTTCAGGATCACGTCGGGCACCACCGGGTAAGCCATCTCCCCGCGGAATGAGAGCATGTTCCGAACGTGGCCCAGGATCCGGTCGCTGGGGTTGACGTCCAACCAGAAAATCCGCTCCGACGGGCGGCTGAGCACCACGCGCATCTGGTCGATGGCCAGCCGTTTACTGAGGTCCTCCAGTTCCAGGCCGCGGCCGCGCTCGCGCGCCTGCAACACGCGGTCCAGCAATTTTCCGGCGTCCAGAACGCATACCGATTGGAAGTCGAGGCCCTTGGCTTCGAAACTGGTCAGCACCCGGTCGCGCAGCTCCGGGGGAATGTACGGAGGAATCTCGTCGCCCGGAGTGATGATCGCCAGCCCCTCCCGCTCGCTGAACACCTTCAGCAATCCGTCCAGTTCCGGTCCCGATTTGGCCGCGCACACGATGACCTGATCTCCGGCGTTGTCGTCGATCTCCGCCACGCCCGTGCCGCTGGGCCGCTCCTGCTTGGCGATGGCGCCATAGAGATCCCATACGCGGTTGACCAGGGTAGCGATCCGCAGGGGACTCCGCAGATTGACCTGCAGCTTGAAATCCTGCGGCGATGCAATGCGGTGGTGAACCAGATCCTGAAACCAGCCCCATTCGAAATCGGTAGGCCGCACGGTCTGCGCCTCGTCGCCGGCTACCAACAGCGACATATCCCGGCCCACTCTGGCGGCCAGCTCAACCACCAGAAGCGCCTCGATGGGAGTAAGATCCTGGGCTTCATCGAGAGCGATGCAATCGAAATCCGCGAAAGGGGCGGCCCCGCTGACCCGGACATGCTGGGTGGCCTTCCACGCCAGATCCAGTTCGCCGAAAAAGCGCTCCTCGGGGTGCGCGCCGCGCCGCCGCAGTGTCTCGGCGATTTCGACCACAGCTTCGGCCGCGGGCCGGCCGATGGATTGTTCCCGCAGGTCGCGGTATTGACGGGCGGAGATCCGCCGGTCGGGGAAGCCGGCAAACCGGCCCACGGCCATGGGAAGCAATGCGCCGATCAGGTGCGCGTGCATTTCGTCGTACAATGCGGTTTTTTCATTTAGCCACGGTCCCAGGATGGTGGCGGAGAATCCGCCGACCTCTTTGACGAACTCGGTGCGGGCGCGGCGGACTGGTTGAAACGGCAGGTCGTTCTTCAGCAGCTCGCGCACCAATTGCGGATAGGTCACCACGTGGAACCGCTTGTCCCCGGGCGCGAAACGGTCGAAATGCTCGCGCGCCAGCGCAGCCAGTTCATTTGAGTACGTGATGTACAGAATGGCCCGCCGTCCGGCGACATCGGCCGCATGCCACAGGGCGGTGGTCTTTCCGGATCCGGGCGAACCCTTGATGATGCGAATCTTCTGCCGTCCATCGGCGAACTTCGCCTGCGGTTGCGTCCAGGGCGCGGGCACGTAGTCCTCGCGCCGCAATTCTTTCAATCCGATCGGGAGATAGTTGTCGTTCAGCGATTGCGGCTTCAGTGGCCGATGGTCGTCGTGGTGGCGGATATCGCGCAGGAACACCGAACCCTCGGCGGCGGCTTCAAACTCCGGGCCATCGGCAAGCGGAGCCGCGCCGCGGGGAGCCCACCAGGCATAGAAATGGCTGCCATGGTTGCCTCCGAGCGGGGAGCGCCGCCATCCGCGATTGTCGCCCTGCGTCGCCTTGTAATATGGCCGCGACTGGTTGACGTACAGGCGGTGCATGAGGAGCGCGGCTCTTCTGCCGACAGTATTGGCGCGATTCTCTTCCATCTTCTCCAGGAATTCCTGGTGGCAATACAGACGATTGCCGGCAACGCGCGGAGGCGCATCCTCATAGAGCGCGGACTGTTCCGGACGGCGTGGCATGGTGTACGAATCTAACAGTCTGGCACACTGGCGCGGTGGTGGCGATGCGGCGCGCTTAAGAGCGTGCGCCACAAGGTACCGTTAGAATAAGATCCATGCTCTCCGGCTTCGACCCCCTGGTGGCGGATTGGTTCGCCAGCCGTTTTGGCGCGCCCACCGAGCCCCAGGTGGGCGGCTGGCCGCCGATCCGCGATGGGCAAGACGTCCTCATCTCCGCGCCCACAGGCTCCGGGAAAACGCTGGCGGCGTTCCTGATCGCGATCGATGGCCTGGTGCGCCGCGCGCGCTCCGGGCCGCTGCCCGAGCAGACCGAGATCCTCTATGTCTCGCCGCTCAAGGCGCTGAGTAACGACGTCCACAAGAATCTGGACGCGCCGCTGGCCGGCATTGCCGCGCTGGCCCGCGAGCGCGGCGTGGTGCTCGCGCCCATCCGCACGGCCCTGCGTACCGGCGACACGCCGCAATCGGAACGCCAGCGGATGACGCGTCACCGTCCCCACATCCTGGTGACGACACCTGAATCGCTATTCATCCTGCTCACCGCGGTGCGGCCGCGTGAGATGCTGTCGCGGGTGCGCACCGTGATCGTGGACGAGATTCATGCCGTGGCCGACGACAAGCGGGGCAGCCACCTGGCGCTGTCGCTAGCGCGCCTGGATCGCCTGGTGGAACAGTCCGGATTGCCCGCGCCGCAGCGCGTCGGCCTCTCCGCCACGGTACGGCCCATCGAGGATGTGGCGGCCTTCCTGAGCGACCGCGCGCGCATCGTCAACGTGGGCCACAAACGCGCCATGGAACTGGCCGTGGAGGCGCCGCGCGACGAACTCGGCCCCATCGCCTCCAACGAAATGTGGGACGAGATCTACGACCGCTTGGCCGAACTGATCCGCGAGAATCGCACCACGCTGGTCTTCGTCAACACGCGGCGTCTCTCGGAACGCCTGGCGCACCAACTGGGCGAGCGGCTGGGTCCCAACGCGGTGCTGCCGCATCATGGGAGCCTGTCGCGGAAGTTGCGGCTGGACGCCGAGCAGCGGCTGAAGGACGGCGAATTGCGCGCCGTCGTGGCAACTGCCTCGCTCGAATTGGGGATCGATATCGGCACGGTGGACCTGGTGTGCCAGATCGGCTCTCCGCGCTCCATAGCCGCGGCCTTGCAGCGCGTCGGACGCGCCGGCCATTGGGTGGGAGCGTTGCCGAAAGGGAAGTTCTTCGCCACCACGCGCGACGACCTGATTGAATGCGCCGCCCTGGTGCGGGCCATCCGCCAGGGCGAGTTAGACCGAACCGAGGTCCCGCGGAATGCGCTCGATATCCTGGCGCAGCAGATGGTGGCGGCCTGCGCGGCGGAGGATTTCGCGGAGGACGAACTGTTTGCGCTGATGCGCCGGCCGTGGTCCTATCGCACCCTGCAGCGCAAGGCTTTCGATGCGGTGCTGGAGATGCTATCCGAAGGCATTTCCACCGCGCGCGGCCGCAGCGGCGCGTATCTCCACCGGGACGCCGTCAACCGGCGCGTGCGCGGGCGGCGCGGCGCGCGTCTCACCGCCATCACTTCGGGCGGCGCCATCCCGGACACGTCGCAATACCAGGTGGTAGCCGAGCCAGAGGGCGCCACGGTCGGCAGCGTGGACGAAGACTTCGCAGTGGAGAGCATGGCCGGCGACATCTTCCTGTTGGGCACCACGTCATGGCGGATCCGCCGCGTGGAATCCGGACGCCTTCGCGTGGAGGATGCGCACGGCGCGTCGCCGACGGTCCCGTTTTGGCGGGGCGAAGCGCCCGGGCGCACAGCGGAGCTGTCGGCCGCCGTTTCGTCCCTGCGGGACGAGATTGCGCGAGGCGAGGGCGTGGATTTCCTGCAGCGTGAATGCTCCCTGGACCGCATGGGCGCGGAACAGGCGGTGGAGTACGTCCTGGCGGGAACCGCCGCACTAGGAGCCACGCCGACGGTCGGCCGCATTGTCGCCGAGCGCTTTTTCGACGAAGGCGGCGGGATGCAACTGGTGATCCACGCTCCGTTCGGCGGGCGCATCAACCGCGCGTGGGGGCTGGCGCTGCGCAAGCGATTCTGCCGGTCGTTCAATTTCGAGCTGCAGGCCGCCGCCACCGACAACGGCATTGTGATTTCGTTGGGCGAGCAGCACTCCTTTCCGCTGGAGATCGTCTTCGAGTTTCTGCGTCCGGCGACGGTGGAAGAGGTGTTGACTCAGGCGTTGCTGCCGGCGCCCATGTTCACGGCGCGCTGGCGTTGGAACGCGTCGCGGTCGCTGGCCATCCCGCGTTATATGGGCGGGCGCAAGATGCCACCGCCCATCCAACGTATGCGGGCCGACGATCTGATGGCGGCCGTTTTTCCCGACCAGGCGGCGTGTCCCGAGAATCTAACCGGCGAGGTGCGCATCCCAGACCATCCGCTGGTCCGCGAGACCGTCGACAATTGCCTGCACGAGGCCATGGATCTGGACGGTCTGAAGGCGCTGCTGGAATCCATCCTGGATGGGCGAGTGGCAACCCTGGCGATCGATACGCCGGAGCCATCGCCTTTCTCGCACGAAATTCTGAACGCCAATCCGTATGCTTTCCTGGACGACGCTCCTCTGGAAGAACGGCGGACGCGCGCCGTGCAGATGCGTCGGACGTTGCCGGCCGATTATGAAGCCGGGGCCGGTGCATTGTCGCCGGACGCCATCGCCCAGGTGGCCGCGGAAGCCTGGCCCCCCATGCGCGATGCCGACGAACTGCATGACGCCCTGTGCGGATTCTGTCTATTTCCGCCCGCTCCGGACCGCGAAACCCAATTCGCGGAACTGGTTCTCACTGGCCGCGCCGCGACGCTCACGGTTGATGGCCGCGACTATTGGGCGGCTACCGAGCGCGCCAATCTGCTGCGCCGGGTCTATCCTGCGGCGACGCTTCGTCCGCCAGTGGTGTCGCCCGATGCCTCGCGCGAGTTTCCGGAGAGTCCGGAGGGGTGCGCCGCCGAGATTCTGCGCGGCTGGTTCGAATGTTCGGGTCCGTTGCGAGCCGCCGGTCTGGCGCAGGACCTCGCGATGCCGCGCGATCTGGTGGATCAGGCGCTGGCGCAACTGGAGGCCGAAGGCCAGATTCTGCGCGGGCAGTTTACCGCCGTACGCGGTGAGGAGCCGGAGTGGTGCCATCGCCGCCTGCTGGCGCGCATCCACCGCTTGACCATCGGACGATTGCGCCGTGAAATCGAGCCGGTCACGACATCGGAGTTCGAGGCCTTCCAGGAACGGTGGCAGCATGTGGCTCCAGGCACACAATTGCACGGCGTGGACGGGACGTTGCAGATCGTCAAGCAAATGCAAGGCGCCGAATTCGCCGCCGCGGCTTGGGAGACTGAGGTCTTGCCGCTACGCATCGCGCGCTATAAGCCCGAGTACCTGGACCAGCTTTGTCTGGCGGGCGAAGTGAGCTGGGGCCGTCTGTCGCGGCACCCGGCGTTTGACGGGGAGCCACGCGACGACACTCGGCGGCGCCGGGTTCGGCCCACGCGCGTGGCGCCGCTGACATTGTTCCTGCGCGAGGACGCGTCCTGGTTGCTGGCCACGCCGCGGCCGTCGCCCGAGGAATCGTTATCGCATGCCGCGCGGGAAGTGCTGGCCGCCATCGAATCGCGTGGGGCGTCCTTTTTCGCCGATTTGACGCGCGCCACCGGGCGGCTGGCCAGCGAAGTGGAGGACGCACTCTGGGAATTGGTGGCTGCCGGACTGGTGACCGCCGATGGATTCGAGAATCTGCGCGCGCTGCTGGACCCCAAGCGCCGGCGCGGCGAAGGCCGGGGACGCTCCGCGCGTCCGCGGCACGCGCCCGGACGGTGGGATCTGCTGCGTCACACCGGGGGCAGTCCGGCCGGAAACGCGGAGGCGTTCGCCAGGCAACTGCTGCTTCGCTACGGTGTGGTCTTCCGCGACCTGGCAGTACGCGAGAGCCTGGCACCGGCGTGGCGCGACCTGTTGGTGGTCTTGCGCCGGATGGAATCGCGCGGCGAGATCCGCGGCGGCCGTTTCGTGGAGGCATATCTTGGTGAGCAATTCGCGTTGCCCGAAGCGTTGGACCTGCTGCGAAGAACCCGGAACGCGGATGCCATCGTGGGGCAGACGGGCAGGGGTACCCTCGGGGTCCGGCCGATTGGGAATCGGGCTGGCCGGCTATTAGCACACGCCTGATTTGCGCCGCGGGCACAAAACTTCGATAGAATTGGCTTAGCTTGCCGCCATGAGAAGGCTCTGGGTCCCGTTCGTCATCGCCGCCGGTTCGCTTGCCGCACAGCCGGTCGATAACGATTTCTTCGAAAAGGAAATCCGCCCGGTCCTGGTAAGCCAGTGCTTCGGCTGCCATTCCTCCAAGTTGAAAACGCCCATGGGCGGCCTGTTGCTGGACACCAAAGCGGGCATGCGAACCGTGATCGCGCCGGGAGACGCCGCGGGCAGCCGGTTGCTGCAGGCCATCCGCTATACCGATCCCGATCTCCGCATGCCGCCGGCGGGCAAGTTGAGCGACCGGGAAATCGACGCGTTTGCTACGTGGATCGCGGCGGGCGCGCCCGATCCGCGGGAGGACTCGACGGCCGCCGTCCGGAGACCGATGGACCTCGAAGCCGGCCGGCGCTGGTGGGCCTTCCAGCCGGTCCACGAGGCCCCCGCACCGAAGGTCGGTGACGCTTCCTGGGCGCGGCGGAGCATCGATTCTTTTATCCTGGCGAAACTGGAGGCCAATCGGCTGAAACCGTCTCCTGAAGCCGATCCGGCCACGTTAATCACGCGGGTGACTCTCGATCTGACGGGCTTGAAACCCAGCTTTGAAGAAGTCGAAGCATTCCGGAAGGATCACTCGCGGGAGGCATATGAACATTTGGTCGACCGGCTGCTGGCGTCGCGCCATTATGGCGAGCGATGGGGACGTTACTGGCTGGATGTCGCCCGCTATGGCGAAGACAATCCCACCAGCGAAGCGACCAACCCGGCCTACCTGTTTGCCTGGCGGTATCGCGATTGGGTAATCGATGCGCTCAACCGCGATGTACCCTACGACCGCTTCGTGAAGCTGCAGTTAGCCGCGGACCAGATGCCTGGGACGGCGCACGAGGATCTGGCGGCCCTCGGGTATTTGGGCATGGCGCCCGTGTATCACAAGGATGCGAGGCTCTCGAAGGACGTCATCGAAACGCTCTACACCGACGACTGGGATGAGCGCGTGGACGCGGTATCGCGCGGCCTGCTCGGCATGACGGTGGCTTGCGCGCGCTGTCACGACCACAAATTCGACCCGATTCCCACGAAAGATTACTACGGGATGGTGAGCGTATTCGCCTCCACCGTGCAAGCGCCGCGTCCGACGGCGGACCTGGACGCCACCACGCAGACCCGTTTTATGTGGGCGGCGCAGCGTATGTTCTTCCTGAATTACGCGGCCAATCTGATGCGCAATGAGCCGGGGACCAAACCCGAGGAATCGTTTGCCAAAGCCGACAAATACGAGGCGGAGGGCAAGGCAATTCTGGCGGAATGGGAGCCGGCAAAGGAACAGCATCCGGAATTGTACCGGTATCTGGCGCGAATGATTCCGGCGCCGCGCAAGATTCCTCCACCGCCCGGATCGCCCGATCCGCCACCCGATCCGCCACCCCAGCCCAGGCCTCGTCCGAACCGGGCGACGGCGATGGATCCGTTCACCAACTCGGTCTTCGACGCGGGGTTGTGGGTGGACGGTTCGGATGCCGATCTGACGGTGATCCGGACCGAAGCCGGCACGCCGCGCGACGTGCGTGTGTTGCTGCACGGGAATGTGACCTCGCCGGGAGATCCGGCCCCCCGCCACTTTCTCACGGTGCTGGCGAAAGACGATAGCGCCTTCCATGAAGGATCGGGACGCCGGGAGTTGTCGGAAAGAATCTTCGGCGATGCGGCCCCATTGGCGGCGCGCGTGATTGTCAATCGTATCTGGGCCTGGCATTTCGGGCGGCCACTGGTGGGAACGCCCAGCGATTTCGGAGCGCAGGGCGACAAACCCACCCATCCCGAATTGCTGGACGATCTGGCGGCGCGTTTCATGGCCAACGGATGGTCCCTGAAATGGCTGCATCGGGAGATCCTGCTCTCCGCGGCATATCGCCAGGCGAGCCGTCCGCGCGAGGATGGCATGGCGGCTGACGCAACGGACGCGCTGCTCTGGCGTATGAATCCGAGGCGGCTGGACCTGGAAGCCTATCGGGATTCTATCCTGCAGGCCGCGGGGACTCTGAGCGACACCGCGGCCGGGCCGTCGGTCGACCTGGACTCGGCCGAGAATACGCGCCGGACGGTCTTCGGCAAGGTGAGCCGCACGAATCCCAACACGCTGCTGCGGCTCTACGATTTTCCGTCCGCCAACCTCCACAGCCCGGAACGCGAAGTGACCACCACGCCGCTGCAGCAGTTGTTCGTCATGAACAGCGCGTTCCTTCAGACACAGTCCGAGGCTCTGGCGAAACTGGCGCAGATGGAGCCGGCTGGCGAAAGCCAGATCCGGGCGCTGTACCACCGGGTGTTCCTGCGGGAACCCAGCGCCCGTGAATTGGAACTGGCGCGGAGCTATCTGGCCGACGGCACTCTGGCCCAATTCGCGCAGGCATTGCTGTCCACCAACGAGGTGATCTTTTGGCCATGAAGGAAATCTATTCGCGGCGCGAGTGGCTGCGGACTCTATCCGGCGGACTCGCGTCGATCGGGCTGGCCGGCGTGCTGGCCGACGAACAGGCGCGCGCCGATTCGCGGCACGTGACGGGTCCGCACTTCGCTCCCACGGCGAAGCACAACATTTTCCTCTTCATGGTGGGTGGTCCGTCGCAGTTGGACATGTTCGATCCCAAGCCGGCGCTGCTGAAATACGCGGGGCAGCGTCCGCCCAATGCCAACGGATTCCGCACCGAGCGGGTAACCGGCGGCTTACTGCCATCGAAGTTCGAGTTTCGGAAACACGGCCAGTCGGGAACGGAAGTGAGCAGCCTGCTGCCGAAGCTGGCGGAGTGCGTCGACGACCTGTGCGTGATCCGTTCGGTGACCACCTTCAATCCGACGCATACGCCGGCGCGCAATTTGTTCCACTCGGGCAATATCGCGCTGACGCGGCCGTCCATGGGCGCCTGGATTTCGTATGGATTGGGCAGCGAGAACCAGAACCTGCCGGGCTTTGTGGTGCTGACTCCCGACGGGCAAACCGAGGGATTGGCGCGCGCCGGATTTCTGCCGTCGGAGTATCAAGGCACGCCGTTCGACGACAGCGTCACGGAACCGGAGAAGATGATCCGGTATCTGCAAAACAGCCGGCTCGATCCGCGGCAACAGCGCCGGCAGTTGGACCTGGTGCAGGCGCTGAATCGCGAACACGAGCAGGGGTTCGGCGAGGACGGGTTTCTGGACGGGCGCATTCAGGCGATGGAGACAGCCTACCGCATGCAGTTCGAGGCGATGGACGTGTTCGATCTGCGCAAGGAGCCCGACTCGATGCGTGAGGCGTACGGGCACACTCCATTTGCCAACGGCTGCCTGCTGGCGCGGCGCCTGGTGGAGCGCGGCGTGAGGACGGTGCACGTCTATTACGGCCCGGGACAGCCCTGGGACGACCACAAGGAGATTGAAGGCGCCTTGCGCAAGCGGTGTCCGGACATGGACCAGGCATCGGCCGCCCTGGTCCGCGACTTGAAACAGCGTGGTCTGCTGCAGGATACGGCCGTGATCTGGGGTGGAGAATTCGGACGCACGCCGGTATCGGAAAGCGGCGATGGCCGCGACCACAACCCGTACGGCTTCACGATGTGGATGGCCGGTGGCGGCGTCAAAGGCGGAACCGTGTATGGCGCCACCGACGAATTCGGATTCCAGGCGGTGGAGAAGCCGGTATCCATCCACGACCTGCACGCCACCGTGCTGCACCTGTTGGGCATCGATCACGAGAAGTTGACGTACCGGTATGCGGGCCGGGATTTCCGGCTGACGGATGTGTACGGGGAAGTGGTGCGCGGGATCTTGGCGTAAGACAGACTGGCGCGAGTTTATCGAATTACTGAACTCCCACTCCGTTGACTATGGGATCGTCGGAGCATGGGCTCGGGCGTTCTACGGCGTCCCGCGGTCCACGGGGGACATCGATTTTTTGTGTGCGGACATCTTAGAGAACGCGGAGCGTCTGGTGCGGGCGCTGGACCAGTTCGGCTTTGCGTCGCTCGGCATCACCCCTGACGATTTCCTGACGCCGGGGCGCGTGATTCAATTGGGCATCGACCCGTTCCGGATCGACATCATCACGGGGATTTCTGGCGTTAGCTTCGATGAGGCGTGGCGCGAGCGCGAGCAGGGAGAGATCGATGGCGTTCCGGCGGCGTTCTTGAGCTTGCGCTTGTTCAGGCAGAACAAACGGGCTGCCGGACGCGTAAAAGACTTAGCCGACTTGGACGCCTTGCCTGACGAGTAAGCCGACGTTGACGGCCTACGCACCGCGAGGGGAAAATAGTTTGAAACCATGAAGCCGCTGCCGGCAACACCGGAATTGCTCGCTGTCGCCGAACGCGTAGTTTGGTTCCAGGCACGCGCGGTGGCCTTGGGTGACACAATGCATTTCCTCGCGCATGTGCTGACCTTCGGGACGGTGGAAGAAGTCCTCGCGGTGCAAAGTGTCGTGAGTCTAAATGAGTGTAGAGAAGCACTCGAACACGCCCCGCCTGGTGTCTTCGATCCGTGTTCGTGGGCGTACTGGAATCTGAAATGCGGCCGTGTCCCGGCCCCGCCTATGCCGGTGCGACCCATACCTCTATGATCACGGAAGCTCGCTGGGTCAAGGCGGAGCCGCGGCGGACGCTGCCCGCGGCGGTGCTCCAGCGCATCGTCAGCCGGGCGTCGCCCCGCTCGCGTGTACTGGAAGCGCAGTTCCTCTCCGGCGGCCTCCGCAATGCGAATTTCAAGCTGCTGCTCGATTCCGGTGCTCGGTCGAGGGTGCTGCGGGTGTATGAGCATGATGTCTCGATATGCCGGAAGGAAATCGATTTGCTGCGCATGCTGCGCGGTGCGGTCCCCGTGCCGGAAGTGATCTATGCGGAACCGCGCGGGCTGGACGACATCCCACCCTTCGCGCTGTTGGAGTATGTCGACGGGATCGCCTTTCATGAGCTCCGGCGCAGCGGCGACGTGGAGGCGATCGCCCAGGCGGCCGCTTCGGCAGGGGAAGTCCTGGCCGCGGTCGGGCGCTTCGGCTTCCCGAAACCGGGATGGCTCGGTCCTGGGCCGGAAGTGACCGCGTCGCTGCTCGAAGGGCCGGATCCAATGTCGCGGTTTATAGATCTGTGCCTCGCGTCGGCGAATCTGGCGCGGTGGATGCCTGTGGAATTACGCGATCAGGTTCACGCTCTGGCCTTGGCCCAGGCTCCGGACTTCGCGGAACTCGGGACGGAATCGAGCTTGGTACACGGCGATTTCAACCGGCGCAATCTGGTGGTGCGGATGGGGCCGGAACGATGGTCGGTGGCGGCCGTTCTGGACTGGGAATTCGCTGTATCGAGTACGCCGCTCGCCGACATCGGAAGCTTTCTGCGTTACGAGCATGAGACGCGCCCACTGCTGGAGCCGCACTTTTCGCAGGGCTATCTGCGGGCCGGCGGTGAGTTAGCCGGCAACTGGCGGGAATTGTCGAGGTGGACCCATCTACTGGCGATCTGCGAGAGCTTGACCCACGACGACCTGCCAGAGACGATTGCCGCGGAACTGGTGGACCTGGCGCGCGCCACGGTGGAGCATCGGGATCCGGAGTTGACGTAGAGTTCAGGGCCGTGATCAATCACCTCATGGCGTGCGCCCAATGGTAACCAATGTGTGCCTGGTTCATCGTCGGCGGCGCCGTTCGACGGCGCCAGATCCGGCGCCGGACATCCGCCACCCTGCAGTAGATGAAAAGGCCGCATCAGGCGGCAAGTGACCAGACAGGCCCACCGTGGTTTGGAGATCTTCGTTCCGGTAGAGCGTTGCGAGGATTTCGGACCACTCCTTGCAAGAAATCTCCTCTTACGGTTGGCCTACCTAGCCGCCGCGTTGAGCAATCCCCGGCCGCGCATCCATGCTTCCAGACGTCCCGCCCACGAAGAGAGCGTTGCATCGGTGGGCGCCATGCCTACTCCGTGGGGTCCATTTTCATAGATGTGCATTTCAGCGGGCACGCCCGCCTTACGCAATGCCAGGAAGAACTGCACGCTATTCTCCACCGGCACGGTATGATCGTTGGCGGTGTGGAACAGAAAGGCCGGCGGAGTCTGCGCATTTACCTGCAATTCATTCGATAGATCGTCCACCAGCGCGGCGTCGGGAGTATTGCCAACCAGCATGAGGCGCGATCCGGCGTGCGCGTACGGAGCGCGGAACGTAATCACGGCGTAGCAGAGAACCAGGAAATCGGGACGGCTGCCGGCGTGGTCAATGGCGTCGGACGCGTCGGGTTTCCCGGCATCGTAATGCGTGCCGGCGGTGGAGGCCAGGTGTCCACCGGCGGAGAAGCCCATGATGCCGATGCGGGCGGCGTCCAGGCGATATTCCGCCGCCTTGGAGCGGACCGTGCGGATGGCGCGCTGCGCGTCTCCGAGCTCGATGGGGTGGTGGTAGCGGGGTCCTAGCCGGTACTTGAGCACGAAGGCCGTCACTCCGATGGAGTTGAGCCAGATGGCCACCTGCTCGCCTTCCTTGTCCATGGATAGATGCGAGTAGGAACCGCCGGGACACACAATTACGGCTGTGCCCGTACCGCGGCCGGCGGCAACGATGTGCGGCGTAAGCGATGGCTTGTCCTCATCCGCCGTACCGAGAGCGCCGGGAGCGCCATCGGGCCACAGCAGGTCGGCTTTGGGCGGGGCGGGAGTTTGGGCCAACAAGGGCAGTGTGAGACAGGCGAGCAGACAGAGTCGCATAGGACCTACGGTAACACTCTCAGATCGCCTTTCCCCCATACGGTCTGGCGGCCGACGCCTACCCACCGGGCGGCGTGCAGCCATGGCAGGAATTCCGCCAGCTCTCCCTCGTATTCCGCCTCTCCCGTGAATCCGCCCAACGGATGGACCTGCCCGGTGCGGCCGCTCTTCCGTTCCAGGTGGGTCCAGACGAGCTGGCTCGCGACCATGCGGACATGGGCTGCCCGTTCGGCCAAGCCGCGAAAATCAACGGCTAGCGGTCCGCCGCCGTAGAGAGCGCGGAGCGTGCTGAGGCGATCGCGCAGTCGGCCGAAGAGCACGGGAAACTCAGGTTGCCCGGCAAGACGGCCGTCTGCCTTGAGTTCCGTCGGGGTGAGGAAGCCGACGCGAACACGATCGACGGGAGATGCCTCGCAGTCGAGCGAGATCACCGCTGGGCTGGCCGGACCGTCGCCGGCGGGGCTGGCATGGTCTTCCAGATCGAGTTGGTCCGTACCGGCCAACTCGGCCCGTCCGCGGCCGGGGCCCAGACCGTGAACGGCCAGTTGTCCGAAAGTCGTCCGAAAGTGGGTGAATGCCGGAGCGTGGAGATCGAAGACGTGAACGTCCACGAAGAAGGTCCCGTTCGGTGGCACGGAAAGTCCGTCCAGATGGGAAGCGCGGAAGATGAAGGGGCGCGGCCAATCCGCCAGGCCGCTGGGAGATTTGCCCAATGCGGTTCCCGGCCGGAACAGCCGTGCGTATTCCGAAGGCGTGGCCACGTCGCGGAGGACCGTGCCAAACGCTCCGCGCAGGACGTTGGTGCTCTTTCCCGGTGGGAAGAACACCGCATCGATGGCGCGAAACCGAAAGCGGAATCGGAAGAACTCGAACGTCACTTCAGGCAATGTGGGTCCGTGATGTATAATGGTATGGCATTTGGCTCTTGTTTTCCGCTTCGTGACAAAGTAAGAGGGGTTGCGTGAGTCCATCCGCAGCCCCTTTTTTGTTGTGGGGCGGTCTTCGCGAGACGGTGCAGCATCACAAAAGAAGAAGGATTACAGGCAGATGAAAGAAAAAGGTACAGTGAAGTGGTTTAACGCAGCCAAGGGCTACGGCTTTATCCAGAGGGAGAACGGAGAGGACGTCTTCGTGCATTTCTCCGCGATCCAGACGGAGGGCTATCGCAGCCTGGAGGAAGGCGCAAAGGTTGAATTCGAAGTGACGAAAGGGCCCAAAGGCCTGCAGGCGACCAACGTTATGGCGGCCTGATAGGAAGTTGCGCGGACCGGCCGCCCTGAGCGGTGCGGTCCGCGCCGGTTCAAAATTCTTACACCTGGAGGTATATGAGCAAAGAGGACTGCATCGAAGTAACGGGTACGGTTTTGGAGAAGTTTCCGAGTGGATTATTCAGCGTACAACTGGAACATGAGCGTGTAGTCCTGGCCCACCTCGCCGGACGGTTGCGGCGCAATCGCATTCGCGTCCTGGCGGGCGACAAAGTGACCCTCGAATTGTCGCCGTACGATCTCAGCAAAGGCCGCATCACCTTCCGGCACCGGTAGAGTGGCGCCGATTCCCCGATTCGCCCGCGAGCGCCTTACGCCTTCGCGCGAGAACGCACATCCCTTCCCCTTCCGGACGTGATACAAGACGAAGTACGGATCCCGGTGCATTCCGAGATGCCGGGGTGTACTGTAAAAGAATGCCTATTTCAATATGACGACTCTATGAAAGAGACAGACTCGCCCCGCGCAAAACGTCGCCCTCGCCTCGAGCGCAAGGCTATAATCAAGCCAGAGGGAAGGGTGGAAAAACCAAGAAGCACTCAAAACCGGTCGAGGAAACCTGCCGTGGACCCCGTTGAGGATCTAACAGCGATTCTTTCGCAAAAGGTTGTCGGACAACCGGCGGTGACGCGCGTCATCGTTCCTTACATTCAGATGTACCAGGCTGGCCTGGCGCCGGAAGGGCGTCCAGTGGGAATTTTTCTCCTGTTGGGACCGACCGGCACTGGCAAAACCAAAACCGTGGAAGCGCTCGCTGAAGTCCTCCACGGCAGTGAAAAGAACCTGCTTAAGGTGGATTGCGGCGAGTTCCAGATGGAGCACGAGGTCGCCAAACTGATTGGCGCGCCGCCGGGCTACCTGGGCCATCGGGAAACGCAGCCCATGCTGACCCAGCAGAAGCTGACGGCCGTGGCCAGCGAAAAGTGCAATTTGTCGCTGGTTCTGTTCGACGAAATCGAGAAAGCGGCGCCCTCCATGACGCGATTGCTGCTGGGCGTCCTGGACAAGGGCGTCTTGCGGCTGGGGGACAATTCCACGGTCAATTTCGAACGCAGCCTGGTTTTTCTCACTAGTAACCTGGGCGCGCGCGAGATGATGCGGGAAATCAATCCCGATTTCGGCTTTCAATCCGTGAAGGGCCCCGAGCGCAGCGATCTCACCAGCAAACTGCAAAACATCGCCCTAGTTGCCGTGCGCAAGCGATTCTCACCGGAATTCGTCAATCGGATCGACTGCATTATCACCTACCAGCCGTTGACGGCGGAATCCCTGGCCGCCATTTTGGATCACCACATTACGGATTTGCAGAACCACGTCAATACGCGGCTGGGAAACCGCTCGTTTACGCTCGAGGTACCGCCCGAGACCCGGGCGTTCCTGTTGGAAAAAGGGACCAGCGCCGAATACGGAGCGCGGGAGTTGAACCGGACTATCCATCGTATGTTGACCCAGCCGCTGGCTACGCTGGTGGCGACCAACCAGGTCGCTCCAGGCGCGCAGGTGCTGGTGGACGTCGCCGAGGATCGGGACAAGCTCAACATTCGTTCTCAGGGCTCGGCGGGCATTCCCGCCGCAACCCATCCGACGGTGCTGCTGGTGGACGACAATCGCGATCTGCTGCGGTTCCTGGAACGTCTGATGGCGGACGCCGGATGGACGCTGTTGACGGCCGAATCGGCCGCGGAGGCCCGGCGTCTGGCTCTGGAACATAAACCCAATGCCGCTCTGCTCGATTACATGCTGCCGGACGGCAACGGCGTGGAGTTGGGGGTCGAGTTCCTGCAGGCGGTACCGAATATGCTGGTGATCATGATGACCGGTACGATTCTGCCGCCGGAAGAGGAAGCTCTCTGCGAAGAGCACAACTTCCCGGTATTGCGGAAGCCGTTTCTGGCATCGGACGTGATGAACCAGATTCGCGGACGGCTGGCGCCCGCGGCAGCAAGGGGATAAGATCACAGCCTACTGCTGTTGGTGATCGATGTGGACAACGTCTGAGCTGTAAGGAGTGAGCAGGGGGACCGTGACGCCGTCGGACATGAGCTGGGCGCCTGGGAGAGAATACACCGAAGCGTTGACTTCGAACCATACGGTATAGCGCTGGGTGGGGTTCAGGCCGAGCGGGCGGAAGGTGTATTGGGGAGTGCCGGCGGCGGTGCGGGTGACGACGGCCAAGCCGCTGTCGAGCGTGGGATTGTAGCTCATGATCGCGTCCGTGCCGGCCGGCGTGGGCGGCTGAATGTGATACACCTTGCTGCCGTTGATGCTGCCGCGCATGCTCTTGTAATTGAAGATTTCCTGGTTCAGATAGCCCGATTGGTCGGCGGTCATCCCGGCAAGGGGCTGCATCAGGACCCAGTTGCCACCGAACATATAGCTATGGGTGGCGTACGGGCTGATGCCATCGGAGGCCGGCATGTAGCGATCGGCGAAGCGCGGCGAGAAAGGAAAGGTGGCGCCGTAGGCGGCTTTCCGCGCATCGAACGAACCGGATGCATCGTTCGTGATGGACGTAACATAGCTCTTCACCATGTTGAACGTCATCATGTTGCCGCCGTTCTCGCAATTCTCCCAGTAGACATTCGGACGAGCTGTCTGAACGGCGGATACCACGGCGTTGATCCCTTGCACGGAGTTAGCGTAATTGCTGTCGTTGGGATCGTGCGTGTGGGTGGTCTTGGTACAGACCTTGACCATATTCTGGCCGTCCTGCAGAATCCAATCGACACTGTAGTCGTCGATGATGTGAAGGGCTTGCTGGATCACCCAGGCCTGGGTGTCCGGATTGGAGAGGCACAGGGAGGCGGCGCCGAAATAGCCGTCGCTGACGCTGGCGGTCCAATCGGGATTGGCCTGCAATACGGGGCTGTTCGGGTCGGCTTCGGCAAGGGCGAAGTGCAGTCCGAACTTCATGCCGAGAGAATGGACGTAGGCCGAGACACCTGCGAGTCCGTGGGGGAACTTGACGGGGTCCTCGTACCAGTTACCGATGGCTTGCGCCCAACCTAAATCGACGATGAAGAGCTCGACGCCCAGATTGGCCGCCACCGCGGCGTTGCTCATGAGGATGTTTTCGTCGATGGCTTCCTCGTAAGCCCACGAATCCCAGGCGACGTAGGGGAAGGCTTTGGCATCGGGCGCCGGCTTGGCAATCACGGACTCGACGAAGGACTGGGTGCGATATCCGGCTTCATCGAAATCGCCGTGGAACAGCCCCAGGAAGGCGTATGGCGTCTGGAAGCTGTCCATGGATTGCACGGGATGATTTAAGGCGAGAATGGTCGAGTAGAACTGGAGAACTCCCTGGCTTCCCTGATCCTGGACGGTGACTTTGGTGCGGCCGTCGAATTCCCATCCCGTAAACAATCCGCGGTTGTTGGAATCGCGGACCACCAGCCAACCGCACTGCTGGCCGGCCGCCCCGGAGTACACGGCCACGGCGGCGCCGTCCGGATCGAGAGCGGTCTGCACGGTCTCGAAATCCTCGGGAACCTCCGCCACGGACCACTGGTTCACGTTGAATGCAGTGTAGCGCTGGCCCGTATCGTTGAAGGCCCAGGGAACCATGTCGATCCAGGTGACGGCAGCCGTGCCGCCGGTCATATTGCGGTACCGCAAGCTGAACCGCAATACCGGCTGATTGTCATAAATGTCGATGAGCAAAGTGAACTGCGCCGCGCCGGCGAGATCCTGAAGCAGGATCACCTGCTGGAAGCCCGAAGGGCTGAGCGAGACAGTGTATTGGTCCAGCAGGGAGTATTGACGGTTGGCGTCGAAGATATCATTACCGGCTTGCAGATGAATGGGTGAGGAGGGTTGGTTGGCCGGCGCCGACCACATATCTCCAGTAGTCAAATCATTGACGGATTGGGTGAGGAAGTGGCCGTCGGCGGTGATCTGAAAGGTAGCCTGAATCCACCCGTTGCTGAGCACCCAGGTATTCTGGTTGGGATCGTAGACAGATTGGGCTGTACGGCCCACCGGGACTGTGAGCGCCATCAATAGGATAAAGTACAATTTGAGCATGGCGACCCTTAGTCATTTAAACGTGGTTTCGCCAGAAATGTTGCGTGGAAAACCGGATATTTTCATACGAAATACGGGAACTATCCGTATGATGTGATGGAATTCACGAAGGTATACGGAAATTATGCGGGCTAGTTATCCCCTGATATGAGGTTGTTGCTCGATGTCTCGGTGATTCACCTTAGCCTTGAACCCGGCGCCAGCCAGGTTCTTGCGGATTTCCTCCGCCATCATGACGGACCGATGTTGCCCTCCGGTACAGCCAAACGCTATCGTCAGATAACTTTTGCCTTCGCGGATGTAATGGGGGAGCAGGTACGTGAGCAAATCGGTAATGCGTTGGATAAACTCGACAGTCTGTGGGAAAGAGCGGATGTAACTCGCAACCGCCGGGTTCTTCCCAGTCTGATTCTTGAAGCGGGGGATGTAGTTGGGATTCGGCAGAAACCGGACATCGAACACCAGGTCGCTGTCGGGAGGAACGCCGTTGCGGTAGCCAAAGCTGTTCACCGAAATCAGGATTCTGGCCTCGCCGGTCTGGTTGTGAAAGCGTTCGCCGATGAACTCGCGCAGTTCGTGAACCGTGAATTTGGACGTATTCAGGATGAGATCCGCCATCGCGCGTATGGGCGCGAGTTCGGTGCGCTCGGCGCGAATGTTGCGCAGAATGGACTTGCCGGCGCCGAGCGGGTGCGGCCGGCGGGTTTCGCTGAAGCGGCGGACCAGGGCGTCGTCGTCGGCTTCCAGGAAAATCAGCTTGGCGTTCACCGAGTGGCGAATGCTGGCCAGCACCTGGGGAAACCGTTCCAGCCCTTTCCGCTCGCGAATGTCCACCACCAGGGCGGCCGCGGGGATATTGGCATTGTCGCGGATCAACTCCGCGAACTTGGGGATGAGTTCCACCGGAAGGTTGTCGACGGAATAATAGCCCAAATCCTCAAGGGTTTTCAGGACCGAAGCTTTTCCGGAGCCGCTCAAGCCGGTGATGATCGCCAGTTCGGCTTTGTGCGGAGGTTTCTTCGGCTGTTGGGATGGGGCGCTTTTGCGCGGCATCGGCCGCTACGCCTCCACCATGTCGAGATGGCCGTCGCGCCGCCGGATGAGAACGGTTGTCTTGCCGGTCTGGGCGTCGCGATAGACCACGTAGTCGCGGCTCTTGTCGAGATCGAGGACGGCTTCTTCGACGGTCATGGGTTTGCGCTTCTTGTGATGGTCGACGCGGTATACCTGTTGTTCGGCCTCGGGCAACTGGTCCATGGTCTTGGCGTCCACGCGCCGGCCGCGCACCTTGGCGGGTTTGGCGGGTACGGCCGGTGCGGCTTCGACTTCTTTTCCTTCTTCGCGGGGAGCGCGCCTGGTGTCGCGCCACTTTTCGCGCGTTTTGACGGCCTGTTTCTCCAGTTTCCCGGCGGCGGCGTGAATCGCCGTGAACAGATCGGCGCTGGCTCCCAGTCCGACCAGTTGATGGTTGTAGTAATTGATGGTGGCTTCGGCGCGGTGCAGATGACGCTCAATCGACAGGACGACGTGCGCTTCGCACTCCCGTCTGCCGTCCAGAAGTTTGCCGATTTTCGAAAACTGGGTCTGCAGTTTCTTCGTCTGCGCCGGCGCCAGTTCAACCTGCCTGCCTGTGTATGTGATTTTCATGGGTCTCCATTGCTCGGCGGCCACTTCGCGGAAGCATCCTCTCTCTTCCAGTTTATACGTACTTATCGGTCTGAAAGGCAGCCTTCAGCTTTTCGTACGAGTTGGAGAACTCAGCGCGGCCTTCGCGGGAGCCCCTAATTTCGGACGCGGCGCTGGTGAGTGGATGGGATCTTCATGTCCTCGCGGTACTTGGCGACTGTACGTCGGGTGACATTGATGCCTTGCCCCTGCAGCAGAGTGGTGATCTGGTCGTCGGTGAGCGGTCTGGTACGATCCTCATCCTCGATCATCTTCTTCACCATGCGCTTGAGAAGGAGCAGCGGAGTTCCGCCGCCGGATGGGCCTTGCACCGCTTCGGAAAAGAAATATCGCAGTTCGAAGACGCCCTGCGGCGTATGCACATATTTGCCCGCCACGGCGCGGCTGACGGTGGACGGGTGGACGCCTACTTCTTCGGCCACTTCCTTGATCATCATCGGCTTCAGGCAATCGAGTCCGTATCCAAGGAACTCGACCTGCCGCCGCACGATCGCCTGGCATACCTTCATGATGGTCTGCTTCCGCTGCTCGATGTTCTTCATGAGCTGGATAGCGGAAGTGTACCGTTCGCGGACGTAATCGCGGACTTCCTTGGTGGCCCCGTTTTCCCGGTCGAGCATGCGGCGGTATTGTGCATTGAGGCGGAGCTGCGGCACATCCTCGTCATTCATCTGAATGATGTAGTCGTCGCCATCTTTAATGAAAGAAATGTCGGGTTCCACCACGCGCGCCCCGGCGCCCGAATAGCGAAGGCCCGGCCGCGGATTAAGATGGTGGATCATATTGATGGCCACCTCCACGTGCTGCATGGGACGGCCCAGGACCCGGGCGATTTCCTTGTACTGGCGGGTTTCCAGCAAGCGCATATACTGGGACACGATCTGCCAGGCCACGCCGCCCTTGCCGTTGAGGCTCTCAATTTGCAACAGCAGGCACTCTTGCAGGTTGCGGGCGCCCACACCGGCGGGTTCAAGGGTCTGGACGAATTTCAACGCCAGCCCGACGTCGTCCAATTTGTGCTCGCCGGCATGTGCAATCTCTTCGAGCGAGGCCGAAAGGTACCCATCTTCGTCCAGATTGCCGATGATGGAATCGGCAGCGTCGCGGACGTCGCCGGAAATCACGCTGACGCTCAATTGGGAGTGCAGATGGTCGCCAAGAGTTACCGGGGCGGAAAGGAATGTCTCGAACGACGGCTTCTCGACCGATTCCGAAGCCGGGCTCTTGTAACCGGGGTCCAGGTAGTCGTCGAAGAACGAGCCAAAGTCGATTTCGTCGAAGGGGTCCGTGGCGGCGGGCGTATCCAGGGCCGGATCGTTCGAAGTCGGGATATCCGGTTCGGCGATGGCGGCAGCGGCTTCTTCGGCATCGGGGAACAGGTTGCCGTTGATGGCGACGTCGCCCCCGCCGTCTACGGAATTGGCATCGTTCAGGACGGCGGCTTCCAGAAGTTGCTTGTCGGCCGGGTCGATAACCGGTTCGGCTTCGAGCAGGGGCAGCAACTCCTCGGCTGTGATCTCTTCGCCGGTATCCTCGGTCGATTCCTCCAGGACCGGGTTCTTGACGATCTCCTGGGTGATCATCTGCTTCAGTTCCAGCCGGTTAAGCTGAAGCACGGTCACCATCTGCACCAGACCGGGAGTCAGAATCTGCTTCTGCGCAACCTTGAGTTGGAGTCTGGGCGACAGTAAGCTCATCTGTTTCCTATGGTATCACCGGAATAAGGCATTTCGGTTACCAAAGCGAAAATCCTAGCAGTTTGGGGGCCAAACACATTAACTTTCGTTGCGATCAAGGCGATGGCCGGGCTAAAGGCTAATGGCTAAAGGCCGATGATTATTTTTATACGTACACCCGCTTCACCCGGGCGCTGATGCTGCACAGGATGTTGTAGGAGATGGTGCCGGCCACACGGGCGATTTGCTGGGCGTCCAGGCTGGAATCGCCTTCGGAACCGAGAAGGGTTACGGCGTCGCCGGGGCCGAGCGATGTAGTATGGCTGAGGTCGATGGTGGTCAAGTCCATCGAGATGGTGCCGAGGATAGGGGTGAGCTTGCCATCGGCGATGACCTTGCCGCGATTCGACAGGCGGTGGAACACGCCATCGGCGTAGCCCGCGCCCAGCACGCCGATACGCATGGGCCGCGGCGCTCGAAAAGTACCGCCGTAGCCGACCAGGGTGCCTTCGGGAATGTCCTTTACCTCCAGAATGCGGGCTTTCCAGGTGAGGGCGGGCTGTACCTGAAGAAGTCGCGGGGGAGCGTCTCCGCGGGCCGGCGATACATAGCCGTAGAGCGCATGGCCGGTACGTACCAGGTTGTGCCATCCTTCTTTGCGGCCGTAGGCGACGGCGATGGTGCTGGAGGTGTGCAGCATTGCCGCCTCCACGCTCGCGCGGCGCAGCTCGGCAGCCACACTGTGAAAGCAGGTGAGCTGGTCGGCGGTTTGGGTGCTGTCATAGTTGGCGGCGGAGGCGAAGTGGGTCATGAGACCCTCCAACCGGGCGTGGCGGGTGTCGGAGAGGACCGCGAGAATCTCGCTGGCGGAGGCGCGAGTTCCCAGGCGCCCCATACCGGAATCGATCTTCAGGTGATAGGGGATGGTCTTTCCCGTAGACTGCGCCAATTGGTCGACATAGCGGATCTGGGCCAGAGAATGGATGACGGGGGTGAGGGAATATTCGGCCAGTTCCGCACCTTCGTCGGGCAGGAATCCGCCCATAACGAGGATGCGGGGCGCGCGGATGCCACCTTCCCGCAGGGTAACGCCTTCTTCCACCGAGCTGACGGCCAGCCAGCGGGCGCCTTCGGCCTCGAGCACCCGCGAAACTTCCAGAGCGCCATGGCCATAGGCATCGGCCTTGACCACCGCGGCGACTTCCACCCCGGGCCCGACCAGTTCCCGCACACTGCGGTAATTCCGCGCTATCTGACCGCGGGAGACAAGCACGTAGGAGCGGAAGGCAGGCGACACAGTTCCATCTTAACCCGCAGCTTCCCGGAGGTAATCCGCCCGGAATGGTCTTGGTGTCGTGAGAGCAGCCTGGCACTTCGATAGGCTCAGGGAACCCTAGATTAAGCTTATGGCCCCCTACACAAACGTGCAGCTTTCAGAGATGGGCGTTTCGGGCTAATCTGCCGATGATGGCGAGCACAGAAAGTTTGGGCTCGGATAGGTTGGTGCGGTAGTCGATGATGAATCCCCTCGATCTAGTCCGACTACCTGCCTTGATGGAACTTGGTCAGGGCAGGCTTGAGATCGCTGTTGCTCTGATCGACGGGCCTGTGGCCCTCAACCTTCCCGACCTCGCTGGCGCATCCATCCGTGAGCTTCCTGGAAAGTCAAGGGGGGCATGCCGCTTGGCTCACAGCTTTGCGTGCACGCACGGGACACTTGTGACGGGCATACTTTTTACCCGGCGAGGGTGCGCTGCGCCGGCGATCTGTCCTGGTTGCACGCTGATGCTGCGTCCTATTTTTGCGGAGGCACTGAATGGCAACGGGCAAATGCCGAGTACGACCCCTGAAGAACTTGCCGAGGCCATTATCGACAGCGTCGATGCGGGCGCCCGCATTATCAACCTGAGTTCCGCCCTGGTTCAGCCTTCGCCGAAAGGCGAAAGCAAGCTGGAGGAGGCGCTCAACTACGCGGCCCACCGCGGCGTTATTACCGTGGCTGCGGCGGGCAATCAGGGAACCGTGGGGAGCTCCGCCATCACCCGTCACCCTTGGGTCATCCCGGTTGCAGCCTGCGATCTGCAAGGCAGGCCGCTCGGCGAATCGAACCTTGGAAGCTCAATCGGCAGAAGGGGGCTGAGCGCGCCGGGGGAGAACGTAATCAGCCTCGGGCCAAACGGCAAGCCGCGGACATTCGGCGGGACGAGCGCGGCGGCGCCTTTCGTGACCGGCGCGATCGCGCTGCTCTGGTCGCAGTTTCTCAGCGCCGCTGCGGCCGAGATCAAGCTGGCCGTGACGCAAGCCGCAAGCAAGCCGCGGCGGGGAACTCTGGCTCCGCCCGTGCTGGATGCCTGGGTGGCGTATCAAGCGATGGCCTTGGCTCATCGCGGGAGAAAAGTGGCATGAAGGGGAAGGATATATCCAAGAATGATAGAGAGGAGCCCCCAACTGGCCCTCATCGCGTTCGTCTTCCGGGGTTCCTCATCGACGAGGAGATCGGCCTGGGCGATGCCGTTAAGCGAGCGACGTATGCCATGGGGATCAAGCCCTGCGGCGGCTGTGAGAAGCGCGCCGCCGCGCTGAACCGATGGATGCATTTTTCGCCGTAGTTTGGGGTTGCGGCGGATGGAGACTGCCCTGGAAGGGACTTCACGAAGGAGGGGAAATTTCATGGAGCAATCAGAAGGGAACGACCCATTGGCAACCGCATCCGCCGGAGGGAATAGCGCGGCAAACTCGCTGGTTCCCCAGACGTGTCCTGCCTGCGGAGCAGCGGCACTCGCCAATGGCAGCGCCGTGACGCTTCCTGCTCACGTCTACGCCATCGGGCGCATCGAGCCGCGCTTTCCCCGGCCTTCCGTTGAGAAAGAGTTCGCGCAGGCCGTCGGCCGGGACAAGACTTCAGGCCTTACCGACCGCCAGGCGCTGCACGCGGTCCTGGGGAAAAGAGAGAACCGCTACCTGGTCCGCCAACTTTGCTGGGTGATGACGATCGAAGGTCTGGAAACCTATATCCTGACCCCTCAGGATCCGGCCGACTTCGAACTGCTGGTGGGCGCATTGCGACCCACGCCTCAACCCTGGGACATTGATTGTGTTATCGGCTTTCGAGGGCCCATCGCGGGGCCGGAGGTGTGCAATGGTCTGACGGTCCCCATTGTGACCTTCGATCAGATCTATTCCTTCGACCGCGACGCTTTGATCAAGGCCATTCCCAAGCCCGAGAAGACTTCCGCCAAAGAGTTCGCTCCGGCGGCCGAGGAACTATTCGACCGGATCATGCAGATGGCGGACAATGCCGGCGCCACCGACGAGGACCGCGCGCTGAATTACCTGGCCGTGCGATACCCGGCCATCTATGCCCACGCTGCCGATGCCTTTGCGCGCAACGCGTCGCTGACCGGCGTGGATGTGGCCGTGTCGGCTCTGAGCGGCACCCGCAAGGTAGTCGACGTCATTTTCTCTTACACCAACCGCAACACGGACGTGGTGGAGAAGTTCTTTGCACGGGTCGATGTGACCGAGCAATTTCCGTACCTGGTCACTAAGTTGTCGCCCTATTACGACCGGTGAGATACCAGGTTTTGCAGCAGCCAACAAACTAAAGGAGAAAGAAGATGACCATACCAGGATTCACCGCCGACGCTTCGCTCGCTAAGACCGAGCAACCCTATATTCTCGCGACCGCTACTCCGGCAAAAACCGGGAGCGTTCTGCCCCAATACCATATTCAACCGCCGCATTGCGGATGTCATCCCATAGGCGACTCGGGTGGGATAATCTGTACCTGCGTCTAGTATGGACATGTTGGGCGGGGACCGGCATACAGTTCCCTATTGAGAAGCAGATAGGCCCGGGGCGCCCGGCTTGAATCGGCCGGGCAGACTTAGAGGTGCGTTTGTGCCGATCTTGAGATCATCATTATCGCAGCGCGCCTCCCGCCAGCCCCGCCAGAAGCTTCTCATACGCATCCGTGACGGCGTCCCAGGAGTAGTGCTCGCGCACCCGGTCCATGGCGCGCTGTCCGAACGCGGCCCGATCGGCGTCGGGCATCTTCGACACTTCCGATAGTTTCGCGGCCAGTTCATCGGGTTCGAAAGGAATGCCGGCATCGCCCGCCACTTCGGCATTCTCAGGCGTATTGCGATAGAGCACCAGCGCGCCGCGGCCCATGGCTTCGATCAGCGCGGGGTGGGTTCCGCCGACTTCCGTCGCATGGATGTATGCGAAGCAGTGCGAGCCCAGTTCGCGATAGCCCGCGCCGTAAATGGCGCCGGGCATTACTACACGAGGGTCGCTCGTGTAGCGGACACTCCGGATGTATTGGTGGGAGTACGGCGCATCGCCGATCAGCGCCAGCTTGAGGCGCGTATCGGTCCGCTCGAACGACTGACGCACTTCGAGCGGATGGTTCTCGGGCTCCATGCGGCTCACGTACAGAAAATACCGGCCGGGCTCGAGTCCGAGCTTGGGCAGGACATCGGCGGTCGGCGCCTTGCCCACTACAGCTCCATAGGGGATGAAGACACTGTCCTTGCCATAGCGATGGCGGTAATAGTCCTGGATGGTCCGGGCGTCGGTCACCACCGCGTTGGGAAAGAGCGTAGCCAGGCGTTCCGAGATCAGGTACCACATTTTGGCAAGCCTGTTCCACTTCTTGCGCAGGCGTTCGATGCCATCCACGTTAAGAGCTACGGGGATGCCGAGAAGGCGCGGGCACGGAGTGAAGATGGCGTTAGCGCCGTTGCAGAACAGGGCAACATCCGCGCGGTGCAGGAGGAGATGGCAGGTGGAAAGGAACGTGTGGGCCAGCGTATCTAAATATTTGTGGCGGATGGTGGGAACGTATTGGAGGCGCACGCCGCGGTAGACCGGGACGGTGGAACGCTGCCGGCAGTAGACCGTTACCCGATGGCCACGGGCGGCAAGCCGGGTGGACAGTTCTTCGGCGAAAGTCTCGAATCCGCCGTACTTGGCCGGAATGCCGCGCGTGCCGAGGAGGGCGATGCGCACGGCGGATCAGGTGCGCGCGGCTTCGGAGCGCGAGAGGATGCGAGCCATTTTCTTGGGCGCCTGTTTGCTAACGGGCGCATACTGAAACCAGCTCGCCATGTATTCGTCGTCCACGCGCTGGCTGGCCTGCACCATACGGCGCTTGGCGAGGGCCCGGCGCATGTTCTTCGCCAGAAACCAGAACGCCTTGAGCGAGGTGTGTTCCCAGAGCACGCAACACATGACTACCAGCAGGTCTCGCGCGGTGATGGAGACACAATTGCGCCAGTAAAGGTTGGGCGAAATGTTCTTGATGCGCATCAGGAACCGGTTCTTCACCGAATGCATGTTGATGTCGGCCGGCAAGGCGCGCCGGTTGCCCGGCAGCACTTTGCGGACGTGATAGCCACGCGAGTACGGCGCATACAGGCATTTCCAGCCCATCAACTGCGCCCGCCAGGCGACGTCGGCATCTTCGCGGTAGACGAAGAAATCGGAATCGAAGAATTCGCCATCGAGCGAAATGTCCTCGATCATGGTTCGCCGGTACAGTGCGGCGGCCGCGGTTGCGCCGAAGACGTACTCATATTGCAGGTAGTGTCCGTTGTCCACTTCCTGGCTGCCGCGGTCGAGGTGGCGCAACATGGGGTTGAAGTAGATGCCTGTGGAATCCACCACCGGCTTTTCGGGAATCTCGAAGTGCGACGTCATGGTCAGCAACTTGCCGCACACGGTTCCGATGCGCGGATCGAACTGGCCGGCGTCCACCAGGGCCTGGATGAAGTTGGGAAGCAGCAGGACGTCGGGATTCAAGGTCAACACCCAATCTCCGTTGGAGAGCCGGATGGCCTGGTTTTGGGCCGCGGCGAAGCCGATGTTGTCGTCGTTATAGTAGACGCTGCAGCGGTCTTCAAACTGTTCCAGAATGTCGATGGTGCCGTCCGTGGAAGCGTTATCCACCACGATGATTTCTTTGTTGGAATATCGCTGAGCCAGGACCGACTCGAGGCAGCGCTTAATAAAACGGCCGCTGTTATAGGTAACTATCGTGACAGAGATGCAGTCGTTTTGCGCCATGAGCTAGAACCCCAGTGACCGTTCCTTTTGTGCATCCGCTTCAACCTTTACGCTGTGGGCGATACAACTCTTCCTCGCCCCTCCAGCCGCGAAACAAACACCGGCCGGCGAGCCGCACGACGTTGCCGTAAGCTGCCATGGGCTTCAGACTCCGGTACAAGGAAGATTCCAGAACACCCCGTATGATGGAGCCCGTTACAACCGCCAGACTCACTCCCCGGAATGCTATCGGCGGGAAGTGCCTGGCTGCATACTTCAGTAGACTACGATACCAATAAAACAGGCGCATCTCCACTCCTAACTGAGGGATGGAATGTCCACCTGTATGCTTTGCAACCACCTGAGGGGAATAGTATAAGCGATAACCACTATCGATTGCCCGGCGGCAGAAATCCACATCTTCGAACCACAAGGGGAAAAAGCCCTCGTCGAAGCCGCCCAATTCCTCCCAAACGGTCCGGCGGACCATCAGCAGCGCCCCGGCCGGCTGCTCAACTTCGAGCAACACCGAATAATCCAGCTCTAATCCCCGATACCGCCGATTGATTCGGTTCCCTGGCCAGATCCGGTTCAGCAAGAGAGCTTCCAAAACCAGCACGGCCGGGGTGGGAAGCCGCCGGATCATAAAACCGACCTGGGAATTCCCTTCGGAATCCACCAGGCGGCCACCCGCGGCGGCAGCGCCAGGGAGATTGCAGGCATCGCGCAGCGGCTCGATGCCCGTCTGAAGGACGGCATCCGGATTCAAGAGCAGTACGTATGGCGTCTCGAGGACTGTAAACCCTTGATTTACCGCGGCTGCGAAGCCCCGGTTGACGGGGTTGGCAATCAGGCGCGCACCCCGCCCAATGGCGCCGGTTCGGGCGATTTCAGCTAGCGTCCCGTCTTGCGAGGCATTGTCGACAATCACCACCTCCGCGCCCGATGCCATCGCTGCGTCCAGGCACGCGCCGATTTCGGCCTGGGAGTTATGGGTGACGATGACGATACCGCATTCGGGATGTGTCACTTTGCCCCACTGCCAGTCAGCAGAAAGTACATCCGCCAATACCAATCCTCCATTCCGGCGGATTGCGCCTCGCGGATCAGTTGCTCGTTGTGATGTAACAGACGGTCCAAGTCGTCGAATTCAAACAACTGGGAGCCGCGTGCAGCGGAGAAGCCGCGCAATCCCTGCCATTTGCCCCGAGCCCATGCCAGGCCTGCGCCATGGCGCAGGGCGACTCCGCCCCAACCAGCCTGAGCCACCAGGATCGCCCAGGCGCGGCGCCGCAGGAACCGCGCGGGGTAGTGGCGCGCGAGCAGGAAGACCTGATTGCGCGCGATGCGCCGAACGGTCTCGGGATGCCAACGGCCCAGCGAGGCGCTGCCTCGATGCCACGCCACAGCCTCCGGCACATAAACTCCCGGCAGGTGGCTGCGGGCGCAGCGAAGTCCGAAATCGACATCCTCAAGGTACGATTCGAAGCTCTCTTCCAGCGGTCCGATCCGCTGAAACAGGCCGGCGCGGAACAGCGCGGCGGTCCAGGGCGCCGACCAGATCGGCCGCTGAGCGGAAAACGCGGGGCCGTCGGCTTGTCCGTGGCCAAGGCGGCAGGCGGCGCCTCCCCGGCATACAGCGTCGAAGGCGCCGTCGAGCCACGTATCGGATCCGGCGGCGAAGATTTTGCCGGTGGCAAACCAGGCGCCGGTTTCCGCCAGGCTAGCGGCCAGTACGGCAAGGTAGGTGGGGCCGAGTTCCACGTCGGAATTCAGGACGGCGACCGAGTCGCACCGGGCTTCCCGGATGCCGCGATTGACGGCGGCAGCGAAGCCGGCGTTGTGTCCCATGGAAATGACACGAGCTCCCGCGCGGCGCGCCACGCCGGGCGCGTCGTCACGCGACCCGTTGTCCACCACCAGCAACTCGGCGGGCTGCAGCGTCTGGAGGCTGAGCGAAGCCAGCAGCCGGCGCAGCAGGTCCTCGCCGTTCCACACCGGGACAATGGCACTGATCGTCATGGAGCTGAGCCGGTCATCGAAGAAAGCGCTTCTTCAATAGAAACAATAGGTTACCGACCCCGTCCTTATACGGGTTCAGCTTCGACTCGCCCATTCGCGACGAATACATGATGGAGATTTCTCCGAAGCTGATCGTGGAGCTGCGCAATGCCTCGATCTTGATTTCCTCGGAGAATGACATGCTGTCGCTCTCGAGTTTCATGTCTTTCAGAATGGACCGTCGAAACACCCACATCCCCGACTGCGAATCGCGGACCCAACGCAGGAAGAGGACGGACATGGCGGCCGAGAGGATCAGGTTGCCGATCTTGTTGCGGAGGCTCATGCCCCTGGAATCGCGGACCGGAAAGCGCGACGCGTTCAGGAAATCGACATTCAGGTGCAGGAACGCCTCGATCAGATAGGACAGCGCGTCCACGGGATAGCTGTGGTCGCCATCGAGAGTGACAATCAGATCGCCCGAAGCGTCCGAGAATCCGCGTTTGTAGCTGCGGCCATATCCGCGGACGTCTTCCCGAATGACTTTAGCGCCCAGAGAGATGGCGACTTCGGAGGTGCGATCGGTGGAACCGTTGTCGACTACAATCACTTCGTCGACGAAGTCCGGCATAGCGCGGAGCACCCCTTCGATGCCCTGTTCCTCGTTCAGGCACGGGATGATGACGGTAATGGACTGACCCTTATACACAGGCCTCCGACTTTTCCCCGGGCGGCGGCGTCTGTATGGAGAGACCGCCGTCGCGAACGGCTGATATCATGAGACCAATGAAGCAGTTGATCTTCCTCCTGTGCTGTTCGGGCGCACTGGCGTGCGCCGCGGACCTGGAAACGGCAAAGACGGTGTATGTGCTTTCGATGTCGCACGGGCTGGACCAGTACCTGGCCAACCGGCTGACCAACGACCACGTGTTGCAGGTGGTGACGGATCCCAAGCTTGCGGACGTCATTTTGACCGACCAGGTTGGCGAAGCTTTCCAGGCGAAGCTGGAGGCCATTTCGCCGAATCCGGAACCAGTGAAGCCAGTCCCCGACGCGGACGACGCCGACTCCACGGATGCTGCCGCCCAGGCGCAGAACCCATACCTGGCGGATCCGATGAACGGAAAGGCGGCACTGCCGGGGGCGTCGTCGTCATTCTCCCGCAACAAGGGCGTGATCTTCCTGGTAGACGCCAAGTCGCGCCAGGTGCTGTGGTCGACATTCGACCCGGCCAAGAGTACGGCAACCAAGGATTTGGATCGCACGGCCTTGGACATTGTAAGCCGCTTGAAGAAAGATCTGAAACGGAAATAGATTGTGTGCGGGCAGTGGCCGCGCAACGGCGGGTTTCCGGAAAGCCCTTCATGCCCGTTTCTCCCGCACTAATTCACCATAGCTCTCCACTAGCTTGCGGGTGATGGCGCTCATATCCCAGTGGGTCTCGACCTCGGTCCGGGCGCGCCGGGCCATGGCGGCGGCTTCCTGAGGATTTCCCCATAACGCCAGGACCTGTTCGGCGAAACTCTCGGGCGAATCGGCAAGGCGGCAGAATTCCGCATCTTCCACGGCTAAACCTTCGGCCCCGAGGGTAGTCGAGACCACCGGAATTCCGGCGGCGAAGGCTTCTAAGAGCTTGACACGGACGCCGGAGCCGCTGAGGATCGGGCAGACGAAAACGGCATAGCGGGCGAGCGTCCCGCGGACGTCGTCGACGTAGCCCAGCACGTCCACATTTCGGGCGAGATCGGCAAAAGCGTGAGCGGGCGGCGGGTCGGACCCGGCGACTACCAGCCTGGCTTGCGGCTGGCGGACCAGAATCAAGGGGAGCACGTGGCTGACGAACCAGTCCATGGCGATACGATTCGGATCGTGGCGGAAGCCGCCGACGAAGAGCATGGTCAAGGGTTCGCGGGCCTCCGGCCGAAACTCATAACGCGAAGTGACGATGCCTGCGCGCAGACCGGCGCGCAGGCGGGGCGCCATGCGCGGCCGGAAGGAAAGCAGATAATCGCGATTGGGCGGAGTGCAGACCTGCACCTGGTCGAAAACCGGCAGCGCCTGGAGTTCGAAACGCAACGCCCGTAAGTATTCGACGCGCGCCTTGACTTCGTCGATGGCGCCGATCATGTGCCCCAGGCCGCGGCCGACGGATTGGAAGTACACGTCATGCTCGAACAGGGCGGTGACAATGCGCCGGTAGTCGCCCCAATATTGCGCCATAGGCGTATATTCCAGTTGCAGGACGTCGATCCGCTTGCAGTATAGTTGCCGGTGGATGAGCCATTCCAGATCGTCATTGGCGAATTCCCGGATGGCTCGCGGCCGCATGGAGCCAGAGTCTTTGGGCGCGCCGCTGGGCCGGACCAGCCATTCCGCCGAGGAACAGATCTGCCGCAACTCCAGGTTGTCCTTTTCCTGCCAGGGCCAGTCCAGCAATTCCACTACGTGCACTTCGGCCAGTTTGGACATTTCGAGCAGGGTCTGGTACATGAAGACGCCGCCGCCGTGAACCGGCGGGCAGATGGGATAAGGAGAGACAAAGAGCACGCGCAAGGGATGAGGAGCGGCCTCCATTGGTGCGAAGCGGTCGCGGAAGTATCCTCCCAGGGGTCGCCGGAAAGCCTCCGTGTCGGTGACCGCGGCAAGCGATCGGGCACGCCAGCGGGATCGCGAGGCTCGCGGCAGCCGCAGGAACGCCTTCCACAGGGAGACCGGGGTCGGCCGTCCCTGAACATCGCCGAAGAGTATGCTGAGAATTGCGCCGGCCCAGGCGAACAGGAAATGTTGCGACAGTTTGCGCCACTCGTGGATGTTCTTCCAGCAGAACAGCAGGAAGTTGGTCTTGAGCACGGCCTGGATCCGATCGTCGCGAAACCGTTTGCCGATGGTGCCGCGGTGTTCGTGATAGACCAGGCTGCGCGGTTGGTAGAAGACCTTCCAACCGCGCTTCCAGGCCATGTATCCCAGGTCGGTGTCTTCCAGATAGAAGGGCTCCAGGAGCCGGTCGAAGCCGCCCAGTTCCAGGAATTTGGCGCGGTCGAAGGCGCAAGAGCCACCGCCTCCATAGAAGCACGGGTACAGACCGTCGATGGCGGCATCGATGCGGTGGCGCACGCGCAGGCCGCCATCCTGCCACCAGCCCTGAGTGAGTCCGGTTTCTTCGCGTAACTTGGCCGGGTCGCTGAAGAAAATCTGGCAGGAGACCGCGAAGACCAGAGGATCCCGGAAACCTTCCAGGAGAGGCTCCAGAAAATCGGGAGCGACCCGCATGTCGCTGTTCAGCAGGACCACGATGTTATTTTTCGCAGCGCGAAAGCCCGCATTGGAACCGCCGCCGAAACCGAGGTTAGCGGGCAGAACCACTAACTTGACCTGGGGAAACGCGGCCCGGACAAAATCGGCGCTGCCATCGGAGGAGCCGTTATCGACGACGACGATTTCGTTTTCAGGATTGCCGGAGAGGGCCGCGACCACCGAGGGCAGGTATTTCTCCAGGAGATCCTTGCCATTCCAGTTGGGGATGACCACGGACGCGGCGGCCGGCTGGGGCTGTTGCGGGAGATCCCGGTTGGCCGGACGGCGGCCGAAAATCTTCCAGACGATGTCGGTGAGCGCCAGCAGGAATACGCTCCCCGCGATAAGGAGCGGAGACAACAGCAACAAGGGGAACGCCCGGAGAACGCGTTTCAGGAGGGGCATGTCAACTGGCGCGGAAATCCGGGCCCAGGCCGACCCGGCGGCCCAGCTTCACCCAACGGGAGGCGCGGTACAGAGCCACCTGGCCCTCCAATCCGCGCGCTTCCTCTTGCCATTTGCGCGCTTCCTCCTGCAACTGGAGCGCCCAGGCGGTCCGCGCCTCAAGCTCCTTGTCGGAGCGATGCAATTGCTCGACGGCCTTCGTCAGCGCTTCGGTCTGCCGGTTCAGTTCGGCGGTCAGGTCGGCGGCCCATTGCGTCTTTTCGCGAACGTCGGCTTCCACCTCGCGGACCTTGGCAGCGTATCCTTCGGCAGCTTGGCGGGCGCTGTCCTGCTCGCGGGCAAACTCCTCCTGCAATTCGACGATTCGGGCGTGGCGCCCTTCCAATTCCAGTCCGAGCGAGGCGGCCCACTGGTTGCTTCCGTCCAGTTCTTCCTTGAGAGCGCTGAACATGCCGAGCAGCTTCTTGTGCTCGCGGTCGAATTCGGCGAGGTCCTGCTGGGCCTTGTCGAGCCAACCGTCTTTGGTGGCCAGTTCCCCTTCGAGCAGCGCAATGTGGCGTTCGCGTTCGCGCAGTACGTTGGCGGCGCGTGGCATATACACGAAGGTGGGGTTGCCGAGCTGCGGCCGGTTGGCGCAGACGGCCACAAAGAAGTGAGAATCGTCGGGGGCCGGTTCCGCTGCGTCCACGCGCACCTCCACGGTGCCGCCGGGCGTGTACGGCTGGAACGTGACGCCTTCCACATGATTTTCCAGGAACAACGAAACATGGGGAAAGACGGCTTGCAACTCGGCTGAGAATTCGGCGAAATCGAACTCGTGAACGTGGAAAGGGTTGGCGCCCTGGGCGCCGCGCGACTCGGTGTAATACAGCCGGTTGGGCGTCGAGACAACCAATTGGCCGGTGGATGCCAGTACGCGCCGGGTTTCCGCCAGAAAGGCGCGCCAATCCGCAAGGTGCTCGATGACCTCGAACGCTACCACCAGTTCGAAGGCGCCATCGGAATACGGAAGCGCCATACAGGAAGCCTGTTCGAAACGCAGGTTGGGAAGCGGATAGTGTTCCGTGGCGAAGGCGATGGCTTCGGGAGCTACGTCAACACCCACGACGGAATCCGCCGTTTCGGCTAGTTCGGCCGACCCGTAGCCTGCGCCGCAGCCGGCGTCCAGTACCTGTTTCCCGCGGGCCAGACGGGCCGCGAACGCATAACGAGCCAAGTGCTCGTTGAGCAGATCGACGTCCACCTCCCCGGGCACCAACCGCTCGCCAGTGAACTCAGCCAAAGCTCTTCTCCATGGCTTGGACCTCGGCGGAGCCCGCACGCGGATTCACTTCCACACGGCAAGGCAGATGCAGATAGCCGTAAGTGCCCTGCGCGGAACGGGACATCTGCAGAGCCAGCGCGTTGTCGATCCAATCGCACATGCGGTACTCCTGCAGGGTACCGTCGGCAATGGCGGGAGAGAAGGAAAACGCCGCGGGATAGAGCTCCGGCAGATCCACGTGAAAATCCACAGTGACGATGTCGCCGGCTGGCATGGGAGCCAGCCGGGTACCCTCGCGGGCGGTGTTGGTTCCGGCAAAATCCATACCCAACTGGTTGCGCAGCATGAAGCCGACCATGGGCTCGAGCAACTCCTGCCTGGCGCGCGCGCTCACGCGCACGCAGATACTGGCGCACGGTTCCAGCATATCGACACGGCGGCCGTGTTCGTCAAGCACGGCAATGCCGATGATCTCCGCGCGGCCGTCGCCGTGGCGATGATCGATGTTGGGAATGGAATCGGCGATCTCGAAGGCGCCGGGAGCCACGGGTTCCGTCCGGGCGGGTTCCGCTTCCGCGTTGCCGCGCACCAACCGGTAAGCCGAATCCTTTTCCGTCATGGCGGCGGTGTATTTGGCAACCACGTGACCGGGATCGCCAATCTCCATCAGGCGGCCGTGTTCCAGCCACATGGCGCGGTCGCCGATGGCTTTGACATCGCTGGTGGCATGTGTCACATAGAGGATGGTGACGCCGCGTTCGCGCAATTCGTGCACCTTCCGCATGCAGCGCTGGCGAAAATAGATATCGCCGACGGCCAAAGCTTCGTCCACGAGCAGGATTTCGGGATCGACATTGATGGCGACCGCGAAGGCCAGCCGCACCACCATACCGCTCGAATAGGTTTTGACCGGCTGATTGATGAACTCGCCGATCTCGGCGAAGGCCTCGATTGCGTGGTAGCGTTGGTCGATCTGGCGAGTAGTCAGGCCGAGGATGGAACCGTTGAGATAGACGTTGTCGCGTCCGCTGAATTCGGGATTGAAGCCGGCGCCGAGTTCGAGGAGCGCGGAAACTCGTCCGTTGACCGAAACGGCGCCGGTGGTAGGGTGCAGAATCCCCGCCACAATTTGCAGCAGGGTGCTCTTGCCCGAGCCGTTTTCGCCCACGATGCAGAAGGTTTCGCCGCGCCGCGCTTCGAAGCTGATGTCGCACAACGCGGGGAAGTCGCGGTGACGCTTGAGGCGGTTGAACGACAGCAATTCCGTCAGGCGGTTGCCCGGCTTGTCGTAGATCGCGTAGCTCTTGGAAACGCCTTGAAACTCAACGGCATTCACGGTGAAAGAGTAAGGAAAGACCAGTGTAGCGGAAGTTCACGGGGGACGGGAAAACGGGCGGACAAAAGGAAAGGGCGGCCGCCGACCCCTGATGACCGGAACCACGACTGAGAGCCGTTAGGAATGCGGTGCAATTACCGCGGCGCCCACTGCTCAACATCGTGGCGCGTCAGGACTCACAGCCGGCCAGCCGAGGAAGCCGGAAACCGCCCTTGAAGTGAATTGGTTCTATGCACTTCCTCCTTTGTCGAATGGCTCCCCGGTTAAGGGGATCTCGTCTGAAGCCCCTTTCGGAGAAAGAGGTCCTGGAAGCTGCAAACTCGCTTCCAACTACACTATGCGCCGGGTGGCAGGCGAAGTCAAGAGCGCAATTTTCAACACACCGAAGTAAACCTGGCTAAATCACCCGCAGATCCTTGCTGGTGGGCGTCAGGATTTCGCATCCACGGGCGGTCACGACAACAGTATCCTCAATGCGGATTCCGCCGAAGTCCTCCAGATAAACGCCCGGCTCGATGGTGATGGCCATGCCCTCCTGCAAGACCGATTTGTCGCGCTTGCCGATGCGCGGCGGCTCGTGGATTTCGAGCCCGAGTCCGTGGCCGGTTGAATGCATGAAGGCGCGCTCCAGGCCATAACTCTTCAGTACACGGCGCGCGGCGCGGTCCACCTGCACCGCAGGTACGCCGGCACGGACGCGGTCGATGGCCGCCAACTGCGCTTCGAGCACCGCCCGGTACGTGCGTTTCACCCGCGCCGTAGGCCGGCCGAGGAACAGCATGCGGGTCATATCGCTGGCGTACCCTTCCTGGAAGGCGCCCATGTCCACCACGACGAGGTCTCCCTCGCGCAGGCGGGCGGCGGTCGGCTGGGCGTGCGGAAGCGCGGAACGCACTCCGCCGGCAACGATGGTTTCGAATGACGGCTTTTCGGCGCCCAGCCGGCGCATGCGATATTCCAGTTCCGCCGCCAGATCCCGCTCTTTCGTCCCGGGACGCACACGCGCGACGGCCTGCTCGAAGGCGCGCGAGTTGGTTTCCACCGAGCGCCGTATGCGCGCGAGCTCGTCCGGCGTCTTCAGCATGCGCAGTTCTTCGATCCAGCCGGGGGCCGGGACCAGCGACGCATCCATGGGAAGACGGGCTTCGAGCGCTTCAAAGAAATCGCAGGTCATGCGCGCCGGCTCATAGCCGATCTGCTTCAACCCCAGGCGGGCGATGGTGGCCAGGGCGTCGCTAACCAGCGGGCCCTTCGAAATCTTCACCTGGGTGGCCACTTCCTGAGCCGCCTGGATTTCGTACCGTGGATCGGTGAAGAGAATCGCCTTTCCCGGCATCGCCAACAGGCAACCATTGCTGCCGGTGAAGCCGGTGAGGTATCGCAAATTGGGGCTGAATGCTACCAGCAGGGCGTCGAGCTTGCGCGGGGCAAGACCATCGGATACCAGACGGCGGCGAGTCTCGAACTCGCTGCTAACGGCCATTCTGCATCCCATGCATAAGGATCTCGGCCCGCGCGGCCAGGTCGACGGCATCGCGCATATCGCCGCGGCGCTCGGCTTCGTCGGATGCCTTGAGAAACGACTGAATTTTTTCGCGCGTCACTTTGTTCTGGCCGGAGAGGCGCTGTGCCGGAGTGGCGTCCAGCCATGCGCGGACCCCCTTCTTGATGTTCGCGGCCTTCTCCTGGAGTTGATTCCGTTCGCCTTCCGTCAGAACCTCCTGAATGGATGGCCGTGTGGGTGGGGGCTCGGGCACAGCCGCCGCTGGGGGATCGGGTTTCGGCGGTGGGTTCGAAGCCGTCGCGGCAGGCGGGCGCCTGGTGGCAGGCGTCGCCGTTTGCCCCTGCACGGCCGCGGGTGGAGGAGTCTCCGAATGCGGCTCCCTCGCCAAGGCATCCGGATCGAGGGGTTGGAGCGGCGGCAACTGAACGCGAGTCTGCGGCACGGAAAGCGGTTCACTCGGTGGCGACACTGCCGCGACGGCGGGAGCCGGAACTGAGGGAGGGGCGGCTTGCGCCTTCCCGCGCTTAGCGCAACCCGCCATCGCTATCGCCAGGAGCGCGGCCGCAATTGGTGCGCAGAGTTTCATTCCCGACTCACTTATGTTGCTACCGGCAAACGGATCAAAAATGTGGTTCCCTTGCCCGGTTCGCTCGTGAAATCGATTGTACCATCGTGCAATTGTACGATCCGGAACGTCATGGCCAAGCCGATGCCGGAGCCTTCTTTCCGGGTAGTGAAATACAAGCGGAAGATCTTCTCGCGGAGTTCCGCGGGGATACCGGGACCGGTATCGGATATGCGGATCTCCGCGGCTTCCGCGGTGACGCAAGACTCAAAGCGAAGCTCGCCGCCCTCCGGCATCGCCTGCATGGCGTTCATCACCACGTTGAGCACTGCCTGCTTGAGCAGATCGCGGTCCACCCGCACCTCGACGCCTTCGTCCCGATGCTGCACGTCGATATGGATGCTCGAAGCTTCTGCTTGCGGGCGCGCCAGTTCCACGATTTCCCCGACCAGGCCATTGAGCGGCACGGTAGCCAAGCTGAGTTCCACCGGACGGGTGAAATCGAGAAAGGTTTTCACCACGCGATCCAGGCGCAGAATTTCCCGTGCGATGATTTCCATCTGCGGACCGACATCGGTATCGCCGCGGGCCAGCTTGGCGCGCGCCACCTCCACGTGCAACAGGATGGCGTTGAGCGGATTCTTCACCTCGTGCGCCACCCCTCCGGAGATTCTGCTGATGGCCGTCAACCGATCGGCGATCTGCAACTGGCGGCCGATCTTGCGCTGCGCTTCGGGATCGCGGAGCCTCACCAGCAGGCCCGGCCCTCCGCCGGGGGCGGCCTGGATCAGGTCGACCGACAACAGCACGGTGGGAACGCCCGCCGGGATCTCGGCTTCCGACGTCACCGGGACGCGCCGGTTGCGCATGGGCTTGCCGTTCTGCGCTGCATCGGCAATGAGCAACCCGAGCGTGTTGGAAGGCGGAAAGATCTCGGCAAGGGAATGGCCGGCGAGATCCTTCCGCGTCCGTCCCAGGAGCTTTTGGACCGACCCGGAAGCGAACACAAGGTGTAGCTCGCGGTTGAAGAGGAAAACGGCGTCCTCCAGGTCCTGAAACAGGTGCTCGATATTTCCCCGCAGGTCGGAGACTTCGAATTGCGCGCCACGCAGCCGTTCGCCCAGCAGGTTGACCTTGGAGGACATGATGGCGAATTCATCGGTGGCGCGTTTGGCTGGGCTCAAGGATGCGCTGGTTGGAACCTCGGGGTCATAATCGCCGCTGGCCACCAAGTCGAGCTGGCGGCGCAGCCGGCCCAGTGGCCGGAACGCGAAGGCGGAAAACAAGAAGGTGAGACAGACCGCTCCGATTACGGCGACAAAGGCGACTGTGAGATCCTTCTCCAGGTGCGGCTTGATATCGATCCGGATGAAGGTGGGATCGATGACCGCGCGGACATAGAGCAGTTGGCCGGTCGGGGTGCGCTGCGGCTTGGACTCCACCTGGTAGTACCTGGCGCCCTTCCACAGGATGTTTAGCTTCTGGAGCCAGTTGGTGCGATTGACCAGCATCTCGAAATCCTCATACTTCGGCAGCGTTTCGCTGGCTTCCGGGATGCTGTCCAGGAGGATCTTGTTATTCTCATCGACTACCGCGATCTGGAGCACGGTGTTTCTCGACCTCAGCATGATCTGCTCGAACATGTACGCGAGGCCGGGATCGGCCAGGACTTCCTGCAACGGAGATGACGGCTCCGCCGTCTTGAACGTTTGCGTGACAGCGCTGACCGCTACTCCATCGAACGCTCGCGCGCGTTCCAGCATACTCGCGAACTGCTGGTCCGTTTCAATGGCCACATTGACGGCGGAAATGGCGCCGACCATGAAGACGACCAGCAACCCGTAGCGGAGCGTTACCTTGGCCTGAACGGTCATCGAGCCCTACATCACGATCAACAACACTTTGCCCGTGGTTTTGCGGGCTTCCAGGTCGCGATGGGCACTGGCCGCCTCCGCCAGCGGATAGGTACGGTCGATACGCAACTTGAGCGCGCCCGAAGCGATCCAGCCGAGGATATCCCCGGCCCGCCACAGCAGTTCCTCGCGCGTAAGAACGTGATGGGCCAGGCTGGGGCGCGTAAGAAACAGCGAACCTTTGGCGTTCAGGACGGACGGATCGAGGGGCGCGACCGGCCCGCTGGATTGTCCGAACAGCGCCAGCGTGCCGCGGGGCCGCAGGCTGTTCAGGCTCTTCTCGAACGTGGTGGCGCCGACGGAGTCGTAGACCACATCCACGCCGCGTCCGCCGGTAAGGCGCTTCACCGCCGCTTCGAAATCCTCCTGGGTATAAAGGATCGCTTCATCGACACCGTTCTGGCGGGCGATCTCCGCCTTGGCTTCGGTGGAAACGGTTCCGAACACGCGGGCTCCCAGCATCTTAGCCATCTGCACGGTTAGCCCGCCGGCTCCGCCCGCGGCCGCATGGACCAGGCAGGTGTCGCCCTTCTTTAGCGGATATGTCGAGTGAGTGAGATAGTGGGCCGTCATCCCCTGGAGCATGGCGGCGGCCGCGACGTTAAAATCCACTGAATCGGGGATCTTGACCAGCATCGCAGCCGGCACAGCGGCGAATTCGGCGTAGGAACCGCGCGCCATGGCGTAGGCCACGCGGTCGCCGGGCGCGACCTCGGTTACCTCGGAGCCGACGGCCTCCACGGTTCCCGCGCCTTCATTGCCGAGTGAGATGGGACGGTCGGCCTTGTACAGTCCGGTACGGAAATAGACGTCGATGAAATTGACACCGGCGGCGGCGATCCGGACCAGCGCCTGTTTGGGGCCAGGTTGGGGAACCGGTGCATCCACCAGTTCCATGGCTTCCGGACCACCCGGCTCTTTGACTTGAATAGCTTTCATGCGAGTTTCCTTTGGGTTCCCTAACGCAACGCCCGGCGGGTGTGTTGCACCGCGGCGTATAGCAATAAATAGAGTAGCGTGAAGGGAAACGCGATCAAATGCGCCAGCGTGCGAACGGCCCCGGATCCGGCCAATCCGGTGCGCTGCAGTACGAACTTGCGGAGGATCCGGAAGTGGGTTCGGGCCAGCCAGAAATAATCGCCGTTTTCATTGACGATAAGGACCTTGGCGGGAATCTGCCAAACCAGCGTCCATTTCCATTTGGTCATCAGCGGCTCCGCGGAGCAGACGATGCCCATATGGGAGTAGCCGTTGGCGATCAGTTCCCGGTAGAGTGCGCGTCGCCCAGCGCGTCCCCGGTAGTCGCTGACACGATAGATTCGCGTGGTTTGCGCGTCAAAACCCTGGGGCAGGGTGGAGAAGCAGGAGACCAGATCGATGCGGACATTCCCGGCCCAACTGGCGCGCAGTTTCGGGAGCAGGCCTTCCACCAGTCCTCGCGATCCGCTCTCCACCAGCAGAATGGAGCGGGGCTCGGGCATCCGGCCTGTGAGGAAATAGCGCATCAGACCCGCAATTCGTACCCCAATCCGCGCATCCCTTCGATGATGGCTGTGCGAATTGCGGTGACATCGTCCGACGACAGGGTCCGGTCGGCGGAACCCACCGTGAGCCGGAAGGAGACGCTCTTCCGGTCCGCATCTAGCGGCGGTCCGGAGTATTGCCGCTGAAACTGAATGGATTCGAGAAGCGGACCAGCGAAGCTCCGGATACCGCCTTCCAGGGTTGCGGCATGCTCGCGCAAACCGGCGATCACCGAAAGGTCGAAGGCGCTGGAGGGGTAGCGCCGCACCGGTTTGTACTTGATATCGGCGACGGCAAGCGTCTGCAGCAGGCGCAGGTCGAGATCCAGAACGGCCGCGCGGCCGGCGTCCACCAGCGACGGGTGAAGTTCGAACATGCGCCCGGCCGGCTGGCCGCGCCACAAGAGGCCGGCAGCGCGGGCGGGGTGTTCGAAGGGCCGGGCGGCGGCCGGTTGCGCCTCCACGCCAGGCATCAGGCACAGGGCCGCACGCTTGATTTCGAACAGACCGGAAGATCCGTCGCCCTGGCGGTCATAGAGGGCCGCGACCAGGTGCGGCACTTCGTCGGGAAGTGCGCGGCCGTCCCGCTTGTGAATCTCCAGGCCGATTTCGAACAGGCGGAAGGTGTCACTGTGCTTGGCGTTCTCAATAATATTTTTGCGGATTCCGGGCAGCAGCGATGCGCGCATCAGGGCCTGGTCGGATGCAATGGGGTTGGTGACGCGCACGTGGCCGGCAGGGTCGAAACCAAAGGCCCGCACGGCTTCCTCGCTGAGGAAAGAATAGTTGTAGACTTCCGTGAACCCCTGGTCGACGAAGATGTTGCGTACCTCATGCTGGAAACCGCGCTCGGGATTGCCGGGCGGAACCGTCGACGCCACCAGGGGCGCCTGAGGAGCGATGGAATCGTAGCCCACCATGCGGCCGACTTCCTCGACCAGGTCGTCCTTGATGGCGATGTCCTTGGTGGCGCGCCAGGAGGGCGCCGAAACCGAGAAGACGCCCGGTCGCGGCTCGGAGACTCCGAATTCCAGGCTCTCCAGGATGTGGCGCGTCTCTTCGGAGGAAATCGCGCGGCCGAGTTTACGGGCCAGCCACTCGAGCGGCAGATCGATGGGCGCGGGCGCAGCCAGTGGTTTATGCTTGTCGGCCACACCATCCACAGTGCGGATTCCGGGCGAAATTCGGCCCAGCAAATCAATGGCGCGGGCGATGCCGCGGAGCGTGTTGGCGGGGTCCTGCGCCTTCTCGAACCGCATGGAGGCGTCGGTGCGCAGCTTGATAGCGGACGATGTCTTCCGGATGGACGAGGCCTGGAAGCAGGCGCTCTCCAGAACCACGCGGGTGGTCTTTGGTCCGATGGCGCTGTTCAGACCGCCGATCACACCCGCCAGCGCGATGGCGCCTTCCGCGTCGGCAATCACCAGGTTGGACGGCCCCAGCGTATACTCCTCGTCGTTCAGTGCGCGGAGTTGTTCGCCGCGCTTCGCGGGACGGATGAAAATGGCGCCGCCGCGCAGTTTATCGGCGTCGAAGGCGTGCATGGGCTGGGCCAGTTCCGCCATCACGAAGTTCGTCATATCGACGACATTGTTGATGGGGTTCAGGCCGATGGCGGTAAGCCGCGCCTGCAACCACAACGGCGAAGGCTGGACGGTAACGTTTTCGAAGACCAGGGCGCTGTACCGCGGACATAAGTCCGAGTCTTCAATGTGAATTTTGATGGTGGCGTCGCCACCAGGCAGCAGGTCGAGACGGGCTGGGTCCACGAGCCTGCCACCCGAGATCGCGGCAACCTCGCGGGCCATGCCGAAATGGCCCCATAGGTCGGGACGGTGGGTGATGGACTTGTTGTCGATCTCGATGATGCTGTCGCGGGCGCAGCCCGGAATAGCCTCGCCGATGGGCGCGTCGATGTCGAGGATGCCGGAGTGGTCCTTATTGATACCCAGTTCCGCGGCGGACGCCAGCATGCCGTCGCTTTCCACGCCGTGGATGGTCTTGCGGCCGATAGGAGCGTACGCAGTCACCATACCGGCGCGGCAATTGGGAGCGCCGCAGACCACGGTTTTGCGGCCGTAGGGGCCGGCATCGACGGTGGCCACCACTAGGTGGGCGCCCTCGATGGGCTCGACGGTTTCCACCAGCGCGGCGCGGGCGCGGTCGAGCAGTTCGCCCGCCGTCTCGATGCCTTCGCACTCCGCGGTCTTCATGGTGATGAGCCGCTCCAGTGGACCGGGGGCGCAATCCAGACCCTCGACCAGTTCACGAATCCAGTTGTAGGAGAACTTCAAGCGTGCCTCGAAATCCGTTTCAAAACTGCTCCAAGAATCGCAAATCGCCGCCCTGCAGGTGGCGGATATCGTCGATGCCGTAGCGCATCATGGCCAGGCGCGTGAGACCCAATCCGAAAGCGAAACCGCCCCATTGTTCGGGATCGATGCCGCTCATGCGCAGCACGTTGGGATTCACCAGGCCGCACGGCAGCAGTTCCACCCATCCACTCTGCTTGCACACGGGGCAACCGGGGCCGCCGCAAATCAGGCACTGGATGTCGAGTTCGAAGCCGGGTTCCACAAAGGGGAAATAGCCGGGGCGCAGGCGTACCGTAACTTCGCGATGGAAGATGGCGGTCAGCAGCGTCTTCATGAAGAACAGCAGGTGCGCCACCGAGACGTCGCGGTCCACCATCATGCCTTCCAGTTGATAGAAAGTGTGCTCGTGGCTGGCGTCGACACTCTCATTGCGGAAGACGCGGCCGGGGGCGATCATGCGCAGCGGCGGTCCCAGACGCTCCATGCCGCGCACCTGCACCGGTGACGTGTGGGTGCGGAGCAGGTTGCCTCCATCCAGCCAGAAGGTGTCCTGCATGTCGCGCGCCGGATGGTCCCGGGGGATGTTCAGCGCGTCGAAGTTGTAGTATTCGGTTTCCACTTCCGGGCCGTCCAGCACGGCGAACCCCAGCGACGCGAACAGGTCCTCGAGTTCCCGCTGGATGCGCGTAATGGGGTGCAGATGGCCGCGGCCGGGCGGCGGCGGGGGCAGCGTTAGGTCCAGCCATTCGGCATCGAGGCGCGTACGCAGATCGGCATCGGCGAATTCCCGCTGCCGGATCTCCAGGGCTGCTTCGATGCGTTGTTTGACGCCGTTGATGAGCATGCCAATACGCTTGCGGTCTTCCGGCGGCAGTTTGCCCATGTCTTTGCCGGCCTGGGCCAGGGCGCCCTTGCGTCCGAGGGCTTCCACGCGGACCGCTTCCAGTTCCTCGGCGGACTGGGCGGAGGCAATGCGGGCCAGGGAACGGGATGCCAGTTCCTGTAGGGAATCGTCGGGCATGAGTGCGAAGTCTTCATTGTAGCAAGGGCCTTGAAAGGCATCCGGGCGGCGTTTGTTCGACCAAGTAGCGTATAGTATAATGGACAGAAGATAATTTAGCGTCCACTATTGCATACGTATAATGGTAGCGACGATAGTCTCGGCGATGCAGTGTTGACTCAGTTAACGTATAATATATTGGACGGCATCGTCTATATCGTCATTTAAAATGGACGCAAAGGATCGAAAACCCATGCTGCCTCTTCCCGTTCGCCATGCCCTGCGCAAACTCGGCGCCGACATTCGCGATGCCCGTCTGCGGCGGCGCATTTCGACCGCGATTATGGCGCAGCGCGCGCTGGTGGCCCGCATGACACTGCACAAGGTGGAGCGCGGCGATCCCACCGTATCGATGGGGACCTATGCCACGGTCCTGTTTGTCTTGGGGATGACAGACCGTCTGGCGGAGCTGGCGGATGTGCGATTCGACCGCCTCGGCCTGCTGCTCGAAGAAGAGCGGCTTCCGAAGCGCATCCGTTCCACGCCGCTGCGTCCGAAGCCGTCAAAAACCGCCGGGGCCCACTAGAATGGACCGCGCGATTCTTGTCTATATCGACCTTGACGGCAAGGCGCAACTCATCGGGAACCTCTGGGCTCGCACCCGGAAGGGGACGGAAACGGCGACCTTCGAATACGGCCATGAGTGGCTGAACAACCGGGAGGCCTTTTCCCTGGAACCGGCCCTTACGCTGGGACTTGGCCCTCACCACACCGAAGCTGGCAAGGCGTTATTTGGGGCGATTGGCGATTCCGCTCCGGACCGCTGGGGACGGCTCCTCATGCGCCGCGCCGAGCGGCGGAGAGCCGCCCAGGAACAGCGTCCGGCCCGCGCGCTGGCCGAAATCGACTTTCTGCTTCAGGTGAACGATGCGGCCCGCCAGGGGGCGTTGCGCTTCGCGGAATCCGAGGGAGGTCCCTTCTTGAGCGCAAGTTCTCCGAACATCCCTCCCTTGATCGAACTTCCTAAACTGCTCTCCGCCAGTGAGCATATCGAAGATGAGGACGAAACCGCGCAAGATCTGCGGCTCTTGCTGGCCCCGGGATCTTCATTGGGCGGCGCTCGCCCCAAGGCTTCGGTCCGCGATCGCGATGGAACTCTGGCCATCGCAAAATTCCCCCAAAAGACGGACCAAATCAGGACCGTGCTCTGGGAAGCGGCAGCGCTCAAGTTGGCCGCGGCCGCGGGCGTGAACGTACCGGCGTGGAGAGTGGAAATTGCAGCGGATCGCCAGGTCCTGCTGTTGCGGCGTTTCGATCGCGACGGCGCCCTCCGTATTCCGTTCCTCTCGGCCATGAGCATGTTGGGCGCCAGCGACCGTGAGACGCACAGCTACCTCGAAATCGCCGATGCCGTTCGCCAGCACGGCGCCGCGCCCGTGGAAGATCTCAAACAACTCTGGCGCCGGATCGTCTTCAGTATTCTCATTTCCAATACCGACGATCACCTCCGGAATCACGCGTTCCTCTATGAAGGAAACGACGGATGGCGCTTGTCCCCGGCCTATGACCTGAACCCCGTGCCGCCGGATCTCAAGCCGCGCATTCTTTCCACGTGGATCGATACGGACGATGGAACTGCGTCTTTGGACCTGGCGCTCAGTGTCGCTGCCTATTTCGCGCTCGATCCCGCCGAAGCGCGAAAGATCGCGGGCGAAGTGGGACGGGCGGTTGCGCGATGGCGTCAGGCGGCGGCTCGCGTGGGGCTGCGCAAAGCTGAGATCGACCGCATGGCTTCGGCTTTCGACCACCGGGACTTGAAGAATTCGCTTAAGGGATAATAGGCCGGCTGGAGGCGTCTGTTCAGCGGTCCTGCTTGACGAGTGGATCCCGCACTGCTTCAGTTCGATGGCATCGAGACCTTTGCCGTGGTTCGCAACGTACCTGCCTATAACAGCCGACCGTTCGGTCCGAGCGCCGACTCCGCATCCTGAATTCCCCCATATCGCTGCCACGATAAACAACCGGAAAAATTCATCCTCAGCGCTCAATTCTCACCCTCGCGCGGCCAAATCCCTTACTGCTTCACTTCCGCCTCGATGGCCTCCAGTTCTTTGCCGGCTTCCGACCATTTGCCTTGCGCGGCCAATTCACGATAGCGGCGCAGATGTTCCCGGACGCGATTCAGCCGGGCATCGACACCAGCAGGCGCCGGCCTGGCCGCGGCCGCCGTGGACGGAGCCGCGCCTGGCGGCGTCGTCGCCTGCTGTACCAGTTGCTGAGCCTCGCTCGATAACTGCGCCAGGGCTTCGTCGTATGTGTCCGTGTAGATCAGACGGCTGCCTACCGCCAGAACGATCTTCTTCAACTGCGGCATGCTGGCCTGGTCGGATCGTATATAGATCGGGTTCACGTAAAGGAAATTGTTCTCCACGGGCAGCACCAGGATCTGGCCGTGCAACACCTTGGAGCCCTGCTGATTCCATAACGTCAGATCCTTCGAGATCGTCTGGTCCTGGTTGATGGACGCCGCGATGTTCATGGGCCCCTGAATCAGCACCTGCTTGGAGAGCAACAGCACCTCCGTCTCTCCCAGGTGCGGGCCATCGCATCGCGCCGCCATCACGCCGATCAGGTTGTTTTTGTTGTGCGGCGTGAAGGGAATCATCAGCAGAAACTCAGCTTGGGATTCGCCCGGCAGCGTAGTGTTCATGTAGGTGGGATCGACCGCCGCCGATCCGTTCTCCTGGCTCGAAGCGTGCAGCGCCAGGTCCCACACGTCTTCCTTGTTGTAGAACGACTGCGGATCGAGCATGTGGTATGTACGATAAATCTCCGCCTGAATGCGGAACAGCATCTCCGGGTACCGGGCGTGCGAGCGGATGTCGGCCGGCATGGCGGAAGCCGGCAGGAACAGTTCGGGGAACAGGTTCTGATACGCCGCGATCAGCGGATCGTCGGGCGCAAACACGTACAAGTGGGTTTCGCCGTCGTAGGCGTCGATGGTAGCCTTCACGGAGTTGCGAATGTAGTTCAGCGACGGCATATCGGTAGGATCGACGGCGCGGGAATAAGGATGTGCGTCCGATGTGGTGTACCCGTCCACCATCCACACCAGGCGGCCGGTATCGGTGATCACCATGTACGGGTCCGTATCCCATTCCAGGAATCCCGCAAGGTTCTGCAGGCGATCGCGCACCTTGCGGCGGATCATCATGCGGCTGCTAGGCGTAAAGTAGTCCGCCAGCAGGATTTTGACTTCGCCCTCGTTGAGCGCCGCGGCCACGCGCATGGGGAACGAGGAGATGGGAAACCCTCCCTTCCCGTCGTAGGTCGATTTCTGGTTGGACTCGCCCGCCGGATAATTGAACTCCTCGAGAGATGTGTGCACGAATACCGGTTCGTGCATCACCTCCCCGTAGTAGATTTCCGGGCGCGTAATCTTGATGCCGGGAGCATCGATCTTCAGAGGAGCGTCCTGGATGCTGAGCACCGGCAATCCGTCGGACGTCATCTTGCTGACCTCGGAAAGCACCACGCCGTAACCGTGAGTGTAAATGAAGGCGGGGTTGTTCCAATTGAGGCTCGCCTCGGGCAACTGGCGGATATCCAGTTCGCGGGGCGAGATGAGCACCTGGCGGTACTGGCCGGCGATGGTATAGCGGTCCACGTCGACGTTGTGGAAGGTGTAGTAGGTGCGCAGGGCCTGGCGTTGAGTGATGGTTTCTCTAAAGGCCTCCGTCTCCCACAGGCGGACATTGTCCAGCAGGGGACGGTTGCGTGTGACGTCGATATACGCTTCGGGATGCACCGGGTATTCGATTTCTTTGGTGTGCTTCTCCAGCCCGTACGCAGAACGGGTAGCGTGGATGTGCGTCTCAATATAAGGACGCTGCAGCGAAATCTCGTTGGGCGTCACATAGAAAGCGGCCACCGCGCGTGGGGCCACGAAGGCAATCACCAGCGAAACCGCCATCCAGGCAGCCCAAATCCAACGCCCCAGAAGGACCAGAACCGCGGCGGCCAGACAAGCGAAGATCAGCAGCCACTGCATCGGAATGCCGATATTCTGGTCGACATAATCGATGCCTACCAGGAAGGAGCCGTGCTGGTTGTACACCATCTGATAGCGAGCCAGAAAAAAGCGCAACGCCATGGCAAGCAGGAACGCGACGGCGGCGAATCGCAGAAATCGCGACTCCAGGCCTCCTTCCAGGCGGAAGATTCCGGGATTGAGTTGGCTGGCTGGATTGCCCGGATCGCGCATGCGGTTGAACAGGTCTTGCCGGTTCTCGGCAAGCTGCCAGCCGCGAGCCGTCAACCAGTAGACCAGGATGCACAGAATCACGATCGCCAGTAGGTAACCGCGCAGCAGATCGTAAAACGGGAGGTCGAAAAGATAGAAGGACAGAGGTTTCTGGAACACCGAATCGTGCCAAACGCTAGCCGCCGCGGGTATGCCGCGGGAACCGGCAAACCGGACGACCGTCCAGGTGTCGATGGAAGCAGCCGCTACGAAGTACGCTACCACCAGCAGCGCCAGTGTGGCGAGCCGCGCATAAAGGCGATGTTCGCGAAGGGATGTTCCGGCGAACTTGAGGGCGCGTGCATGCGCCGTCCAGAGGATCGCGAATCCCAGTACGGTCGCCACCGCTTGCGGAACAAGGCTGTACCAGAGCATGCTGAACCACGTGTGGAGTTGCCCCAGTTCCTCCCGCCATGCCACCTCAATCGCATAGGTAGCCAGCATGCGCGCGCCGAACAGCAGCACAATGAAAATAATTCCGAGCGTAATCCAGGTAACGCGCAGGCCGTGCCGCTCCCGGCCCTGCTCTATCTTGTACGGAGGCATGTTCCCAAGCGTAGCACCGCACACAAGGCGACGTCGGAAGTACACCTTTCCGCGCGCGACCAATTCGGCGATTGAGCGTCCAAGCCTGCAAGAGCGGGTAAGTTCATGCGCAAGACGGGATGGTTACTTCTCATTGCGGCCGCCATCGCGGTGGCCGCGCCACAACAACGAGACATCGGGTACGACCTCAACGACCACGGGGTGGAGGCCTCGGGACGCGGTGAATTCGCGGAGGCCGAGCGGCTGCTGGACCAAGCCATACAGTTCTGGCGTCCTCTGGGACCGAAATACGACCAGCACGTCGCGACGTCCCTCTACAACAAGGCGGAAGCGCAGTGCGGGCAGGGTAAGTGGCGGGATAGCGTCGCGACCTTCGAAGAAGCCGTGGCGCTCATGCGCGGCTCGGGCGGGCCCAGCTACTTACGAACTATTCGCTATCAGAATGCGCTCGCCAACGTCCATATGTTACTAGGCGAGCGCGAGAAATCCGAAGCTCTCTATAAGGATGCACTTGCTTGGGAGCGGGAGCTTTACCCCGACGAGGTCGATACCTCGCACACGCTGGCCGGTTTGTCCAGCCTGTACGCGCGCACGAGCCGGCTGGACGAAGCGCTCCCACTTGCCGAGGAAGCATTACGCATGGTCTTGAGCGCCCGGGGCGAGAAGGATTCCGAAACGGCGATGCTCTACGCCAATGTCGCGCAGATCCTTACGCTCGCCGGACACACCGAGCGGTCGATCCCATTGTTCCGCAAGGCGCGCTTCCTCTACGAAGCCACACTCGGCCCCTCCACTTCACAAATCGGGATGATTCTCAGCCAGGAAGGCGTGGCTTTCCTGAAGGATGGCAAACTCGCTCTCGCCGAGAAGGATTTCCGGGAAGGCATCGAGCGGCTGAGTTCGTGTGCGGCGTGCGCACTCGAACTGGCGGTTGCCGAAAACCATCTGGCGGCGCTTCGGCTCGAACAGCACAAATATAACGATGCCGAAGCGCTGCTCACCAAAGCCATGGCAAGGGAGGAGAGCTTTTCGTCGCGGCCCGGCAGCGAAATGGCCATGTCACTCGAAATCCTCTCCAAAGTGCGGCAACGGGAGAAGCGGTTCGACGACGCCCGGCAGTTGCACGCTCGGGCACAAGCCATTCTCGGGTACCGGTGATGGCGCATCGGCGGCACGCGGTCTGACACGGAACCGTGAGCGTGAGCGAGCGGCCCGAGCGGGGAACGGACTGGCCATAGTAGCGGGCTCTGCCGCTCGGGCCGCTCGCGGGCGCGGTTCCGTGAATAGGATGACTACTGTCTATATGTCACTTGAGGGCGTGGCGGGTTCATTGCTTGAAAGTAAATGCCAGCAGCATTTCGCTCGGGACGGGCTGATCCCCATTCAGAGCGGGCCGGAACCTCCAGAATTGCGCCGCATGGGTCGCCGCGTCGATCATAAGCTTGTTCACCCCTTTCTGGGGGATGGCTTCGGCTTTGACAACCTTCCCGTTCACGTCTATGTTGACTCGAACCTCGACGGTTTTGGGAGTGAGCACTATGGGCTTGAGAATGGGCGGGAATTCCGGCAACACTTTGTTAATGGCGACCGGCGGGTGGTATGCGGTCGCCGCCGCCGGTGGCGTTTGCCCCTGCGGCGCGGTTGGCTTTACAGGGACTGGCGGTGTCCGCTGCGGACTAGGAAGGGCTGCGGATCCCGCGGTTCCCGGGTTTGGAGCGATGTTCAGCGCCGGAGCATCGTCGATCGTGGTTGCCGTCGACGGGTGCTCGGTTCGGCGGGAGTCGGGAGGGGCAAAGGGCTTCATGGGGGGCCGCAACTCAGAACTCGCCGGCGGCGGAACGGGAAGCGCCGCGGGGGCGGAGACGGGCACGGAGGCGCGGACGGGCGCCGAGGAAGGTTTCGGCGGATCGGCGGCCTTTACCGGCGGCAGTCCAGTCCTGGGAAGAAGCGCCGTCACCGATTCGGTTGTGTCGCCGGCCGGGCTGGTAACGGTAAGTCTCATCTGGACTTGGTCGGTGGCCGGAGAATACAGGATACTACCCTCGCGCACTTGGGTTGCATCGAGCGAAATCTGCCGGGTGGCATCGCCGTCCTGAATAAACAGGACCCCGGATGTAGCGTTGGCGATCGGGGTGGCCCGCCGATTCCAGTTTAGTACCAGGTCCGCGCTCTGCCGCTCCATGTGCAAGCCGATTAAGGCCGGAAGCGGCCGCGCGGGGCCATTCCTGGCTATCGAGAGTGTTTCGGGGATGAACCGCCAGGCAAGCCAAGCCGCCGCGGCCAAAATACACAAGACGAAGCAGACCCATGCGACGCGGCTCCGGGTCCGGGTGTGCCGTTTGACGGCCGGGACAGGGACGGGTTGCGCAATAGGGACGGCGACTAGCTCCATGGGTGAGACGGCGACGGGCGCGACGGGAGGGATGGCAAAGGGCGCCATGGGCATGACGGCGACCGGTTCCTCGATCTCTACCGGCCGCAACCTTTCGGCCTTGCTCCGTTCCTCGGCCGCCAGGAGGGACGAGTCAAAAGGGAACTCCATGAGGGGAAAGTTCGCAAGTGAACGTCCATCGCTTCTGAAGAAGAAGCTGGCATTGCCGGGAATGAAACCGGTGGATTGAATCACCAGAAAGACGTGAAACGGCTCCGTAAATAAAGATTTTGCCAGGGAAAGGTCATTCTGGTTCAGACGGAGCGTTGCCTCCGGCTGAGTCCGGTAATACCCAACCAGCAGATGTTCCTTCGGCCCCTGTGCCGAATCGGCTACCAGGTTCCGGAGGTTTCCGTTCGAGGCCGCCTGAAAATCGTGGATTTCGGTAATTTCCCCGTGAACCCGGCCGAAGAGCAGCCCGCATTCCACTTGGGGCTGTCCGGTGTGTTGAAATCGGTCTTGCAGCCGCTCCACTGTGTCGAGGTCCAGGTGAACCTTCACTGGACAACCGGGGAACCACCAGACATAGTGCCTTGGATCCACCGGGGCGAGATTCGCGGAACTGGCCATCTCGACTTAGTAATATAGACGAATCGGACGGAGCTAGCAAGGGATTGTCGACGGACTGCTAAAATCTTACGATTCTTAAAATTCTTAAGCCGGGCTGGTTGTCCGGCTTCTCATTGCGCACCTTGCGAACCATCGCGGCGTGCAAAGCCGATGCTGACAGCCTTACACTCAGTCTGTGCGGCCTTTTCTGTTACTCTTCGCCATCGCTTCGGGATGGGCCCAACCGGGGGACCAGCCGGCGCAGGCAGTCATTCAGGATTCCTCGCATGCGAGCGAGGTTTTGGGCGGCAGCCGCGCCTACCGTGTGTACCTGCCGCCGGCCTATGCGGAATCGCAGACGCGATATCCCGTCATCTACTGGTTTCACGGCTTTGAGCAGGCCGGCGACGTGGACGCATACACGCGGCAGATCGCGGCCTATGTGGGAGCCCACAACGTGATTGTGGTGAATACCGGCCCCGTGGAATCCACCGGCGTCTACCCACTCTACTTTCCGGAACTGATGGATCGGATAGACCGGACGTTGCGCACGGTCGCGGACCGCGACCATCGGGCGGTCAGCGGATATTTGGCCGGGGGCTTTTTCGCGTTCCTGATGGCCGGCAAGTATCCCGACCTGGTGTCGAGCGCTTCCAGTTTTATGGGTCCCACGGAATACTCCGTCGGCCCGGCCGGCTTCGATGTGGAGTATGACCTCGACGACTTCCATGGCAATTACGACGGCGTGCGCACGCGCCTCATCACCGAGACTGGCCATTTCCTGCGCTTTTACCATCGCCGTTTGAACGCCGCCTGGAGCTTTGCGCGCGATGGCCACGAGACGGAGAACTTCGATTCCACCGAGCCCGCTCCGGAACTGGCCAAGACTTTCGATTTCCACCTCAACGGGTTCGCCCACCCTTCCCCGAAGCCGGCCGTCTTCAACCATGCCGATGTCTTTCCCAACTTCACGGTGTGGGGCTGGGAGGCGGCTTCGGCGCGGCGGCGCCCTGGCGTTACTTTGCTCGAAGACGTCTCCAGTACCGGGTTCCGGTCGGCGGTGCGCGAGTGGATTCCAGGCGGCGCCACCATACCCGAAGTGAAGCTCTCCATCGCATCCGCCCGCCTGTTCAGCCCGGGCAGCTTGCACGTAGTGACCTACCTGCGATTGCGTGACGGCGCCGTGCGGCGCGTCGCGATCAGGGCGGACACGCTGGGCCGCCTGAATTTCGAATTGGACGGCGATGAGTATCAGGTCGGAATCTCGGCCGACCCGCTGATCGCTATCACCGGTTATCAGCTCGTGGATGGAGCGTGGGCCACGGCCGGCGAACCGCTGAAGCTGTTGGTCAGGTTTTCCAATGTGGGCGGCGGCCCTTCACGGGCCACGGACATCCGCTGGGAATGTTCCGATCCGGCGGTGAAGGTGGATGTCTGGTCCAGCCGCCTCGCCGGATTGGCTCCAGGGGAATCGGCCAGTGTTCCGGTGACCGTCACGGGCGCCGAGCCGACGCGCACGTTCCTGAGATTCGCCGCCATCGCCGGGACCACCCGATTGTCCATGGGCGTACCGTTATTTCCGCATGCCGACTCGACCAAGGTCTTCCAAATCGCGGACGGCGCCTCGGTGGAAGTGATCCGCCGCGGCGTCACGACTGCTGAAATCGCGTTCGGAGAGGGCAACCACGATGGCCACGCGGCTCCCGGCGAAAGCTTCGCCGTGCTGGTACCCGATGGCGAAGTGCTGCGCGCCGCCGAGCTGTTCACCAACGACGTTTGCGTGGACAACACGGTGCGTGGGTCCGACAACTGGAGCGATTATGACCACAGCGGCGCCTCGGCGAAGTACTCCCTGCCGCGAATTCGCAAGGAGTGTGAGCCCGGACACGTGATCCATTTCTTGGCGCGTGTCTTGATCCCACACGCGCCAGATCACCAGCCCTGGTACCTGGCCATTGAAATTCCGGTGTGGTGGCGGCCTGGCGAAGAGCCCAAATAAGCTACTGGCGCATCGCGTTCTTTCTCGCCTCCACCCAGGCCGGAAATACTCCCGGGTTCTCCAGCCACACGAGCATCCATTGCACCATCTCGTGTTTCCGGGCGGCCCTCTCGGGCGGTGTACGATCGCCGAGCGCCCGGAACTTGGCGCGGTCCTTGGCGGCGATCACCTGCCTCCGGCAGTAGCGCGCCCGGTCGCGGTCCCCGGCGGCGACTGAGCCGGTATAGACCTGGAGCATGCCGCGCAACGATTGCTCCAACTCTTCGAAGGTATGCTGCCGGATTCCGCAATAAGGTTGATCGAAGGGCAGGCCGGTGGCCCGCAGCAGATCGCGCAGATAGCTTTCCGAGACCGGCGCCAGGCGGCGCAAGAGGCCCTTCCACACGTCCGCGGTGATTGCCCGGGGCTGCTCCTCGGCTAGGATCGTGCGCAACCGTTGCTTAACGGACGGGTTTCCTGACGCCACGGCGATAGGTTTCGACCGCCTTCTGGTGGGCGGCAAGGTCCTTGGAAAACTGATGCGAGCCCGAGCCATCGGGATGCAGGACAAAATACAACGCCTCGGTGTCCGCCGGATGTAAGGCGGCATGCAGGGAACCCAGGCCCGGATTGGCGATGGGACCCGGCGGCAGGCCGGCGTGCTGGTACGTGTTATATGGATTGCGGCTGTCCAGATCGGAACGGTGGATGACGCCGCGATACCGGCCATCCAGTTCCGCGGCGTAGATGGTAGTGGGGTCGCAATCCAGTTTCATGCCGAGGTTCAGACGATTCCGGAAGACGGCCGCGATCATGGGACGCTCCTCGGAGAGCTTTCCCTCTTTTTCCACCAGGGACGCCAGGGTCACAATCTCGTGCGGATTGCCGGCGATACCCAGACCGCGCCAAACCTCGCGAAAGCGCGCGGTCATCGTGAGACACAGATCCTCGGGGGTGGTATGGCGCTTGAGTTTGTACGTATCCGGGAAGAGGTACCCTTCCAGGCTGGGCGCCTGCGGATCGAGGTCGCGGATCAGGGCCGCATGGCGCGCGGCGTTCACAAACCGGTCGGCGGGAAAGAGGCCAAGTTGTTCGATGGCGGCGCCAATATCGAACAGGTTCCGGCCCTCCGGGACCACCAGGGTGTAATGGAATGCATCCCCACGCGCGATCCGGTCAAATACGTCCAGGGGATTCGCCGGAAGATCGAACCGGTATTCGCCGGCCTGCAGTGCGCGGCCCCTGCGAACCAGCCGCGCGGCCAGGAAATCCCACCGGCTGCGGACCACGCCGGCTTGGGCCAGTCGGTCGGCCATGGCGAGCGTGGAAATGCCGCGGGGAAGGTCGACGAAGGTCGTATCGTGGAACCCCCGATAAGGCTGCGACAGGCGGTACAGGCCATAGATGCCGGCCAGAATCCCGAGCAACAGAAGCAATCCCACCATGCGCGGCAGCCGTCTCATTCCGTCCGCCCCAACGCCACCGAATCCAGATAACTCTGAAGCAGAATGACCGCGGACAGACGATCCACCGCGGCGGCGCGCTTTTCGATGCTGATGCCGCTCGACCGAAGCACCCGGCCGGCTTCGACGCTAGTCAGCCGCTCATCCCAGAGTTTGACGGGAAGGCCGATGCGCTCCTCAATGGCGTGGGCGAATTCCCGTGCCCACTGGGACTGTCGTCCCTCCGCGCCGCGCATATTGATGGGGTTGCCCATGAGAATCAGGCCCACTTCGCGTTCGCGGGACAGGCGCTCCAGTTCGGCCAGGTCGCTGCGCTTGTTGACGCGGTTCAGATTCGGCAATCCCTGGGCGGTAATGCCGAGCGGGTCGCTGATCGCCATGCCGATACGCTTTTTCCCCAGGTCCAGAGCGAGGATGCGGCCATTCACAGACGTCAAGGCAATTTCATTATACGGAACCGGGCCGAGGTCTTATGTGGGGCAGACCCCGCGCATGTTACAGTCGAGAGAAGGTTCATCCGCGCCGTGTCCCTCGTAACCAAATCCATTGCCCGCACCGCGGAGGCTATGCCGGAGGGGCGCCACCTGGCCCTCAGGATCGTTGCGTTGGGAGTGGTGGTGGCGCTGCTGTACTTCGGCCGCGCCTTGTTCATCACCGTTCTGGTGGCGGTGATCATCGCCTTCATCCTGGAACCGTTCGTCGAACTGCTGATGCGCATCCGTTTTCCGCGCAGCCTGGCGAGCTTCGTGGTGTGCACGGTGGCGCTGCTGTTTCTCTATGTGATCGGCATGGGGGCGTATTCGCAACTCGCCTCGCTGTATGAGGATCTGCCGAAGTACGGGCAGCGGATCGGCGACATTGTGGACTCGATCGGGCAGAAGGTCCAAGGCGCCGAAGATCGCACACTGCGGATGATGACTCCGGCCCGCGTGATCGAAGAAGAACAGGCGCGCCTGAAGAAGCAGCAGCAGGATGCGGCGAAAGCCAAGAGGGCCGGCGTCAGGCAGCCGCCCGCCACTCCGCCCGCCACTCCGCCCGCCACTCCGCCCGCCACTCCGCCCGCGGCCGACGGTATTCAGGAGGTGCGGATCCACAATGAGCCATCGTCCATCGGCGGTTTCATCACCTCGCGGTTGAGCTCGTTCTACGAGATTCTGCTGATGGCGTCGTTCGTTCCCTTCCTGGTGTACTTCATGTTGAGTTGGCGCGACCACATCAACCGCAGTTTTCTGCAGCTTTTTCATGGCGAGGACCGGTTGGTGGCCGCGCGCAGCCTGCAGGGAATCGCGGACATGGTGCGAGCCTTCGTAGTCGGCAATTCCTTTCTAGGCCTGCTTCTGGCGATCGTCAGTTCCCTGATGTTCTGGTTGATGGGCCTTCCGCTGGCTCCATTGGTGGGGCCGCTCAGCGGCTTTTTGAGTCTGGTTCCCTACATTGGCCTGCCGCTGGCGATGGCTCCGCCATTGTTCGCGGCTCTTCCGCAAAACACGGTGTCCACGTACGTGCTGGTGATGGTCTCGGTGTCGATGCTGCACTTGCTGGCTCTGAACCTTCTGTATCCCAAGATCGTTGGGTCGCGTGTGCACCTGAATCCGTTGGTGGTCACCTTTTCGCTGATGCTCTGGGGATTCCTGTGGGACGCTCCGGGACTGCTGCTGGCGATCCCGCTGACCGCCGGCCTCAAAGCGGTGTGCGACAACGTCAAGGAACTGCGGCCGATCGGCAAATTCTTGGGCGACTAGTACACCCAAGACCGAACATCAGGTTCGGCGCCTCGCGAATCCCAGCATGGTAAACTCAGATGGTTCCCCTTCTCATGGACTTTCTCAAAGGGCTAAACCCCCGGCAACGGGAGGCGGTGAGTCATACCGAGGGCCCACTCCTGATTCTGGCGGGCGCCGGCAGCGGCAAAACACGGGTCATTACCCATCGGATCGCGCACATCGTCACCGCGCGGCACGTGCCCCCGTCCGCTATCCTGGCCGTAACCTTTACGAACAAAGCCGCCAGTGAGATGCGGGCGCGCGTGGCCAGTCTGCTTGAGGATATTCCTCTCGATTCCGCTCCAACCGTTTCCACCTTTCATTCGTTTTGCGTGCGGATGCTGCGCCGCGATGGCGACGCCCTGGCTCGCATACGTCCCGGTTTCACGCGGCGCTTTACCATCTACGACGACGACGACCAGATCAGCATCATTAAAGCCGCCTACCGGGGGCTGGGACTGGATGAGAAGGAATTCATGCAGTACCGGGCGGCGCTCTCGCGCATCAGCGGCGCGAAGAACCGCAACCAGACGCCCGCCGACCTTGCCAAACTGGCCGTGAATAAGGAGACCGAAACCGTGGTCGCGGTTTTCGAGGAATACGAGAAAACCCTGCGCGGCTCCAATGCCCTGGATTTCGACGACCTGCTGCTCGAATCGGTGCGTCTTCTGCGCCACGACGATGTCACCCGCGACGCCTGGAACCGGCGGCTGAGCTACCTGATGGTCGACGAGTATCAGGACACCAACCGCAGCCAGTATGAGCTGATGCGGCTGCTCTCCGAAGTGCACGGCAACGTGTGCGTGGTGGGCGATGAAGACCAGTCGATCTATAGCTGGCGCGGCGCCGATATTCGGAACATCCTGGATTTCGAGCGCGATTTTCCGAAGGCTCACATCATCCGGCTGGAGCAGAACTACCGATCCACGAAGAACATTCTGGCGGCGGCCGGCGCGGTGGTGGAGAACAACAAGGCGCGCAAGGGCAAGAAGCTCTGGACCGAAGCGGAAGCCGGCCAACAGATCGGCCTCTACGCGGCGTTCGATGCCGAAAACGAGGCGCTGTTCATCGCCGACACTATCGAGAAACACCTGGCATCGAATCCCGAGGACCATGCGGCGGTTCTCTACCGCACCAACTCGCAATCCCGGCAGATTGAGGAGGCGCTGCGGCGATACGGACGCAAGTACAACATCGTCGGCGGTTTCAGTTTCTATCAGCGCGCCGAAATCAAGGATCTGGTGGCCTACTTGAAACTGGCGGCCTCCAACGCCGATTCGGCGAGTCTGATGCGCATCGTGAACACGCCGGCGCGCGGAATTGGCCGGACTACTATCGAGCAGATCGAACGGTACGGACGCGAGCACTCAATGAACCTTTGGGATTCCATCGAGCGCATCATTCACGATCAGCGCCTCTCGACCCGCTCGCAGTCTTCACTGGTGATGTTCCGGAACCTTATCCAGGAGCTTTCGCTGGTAGCCAGTTCTTCGTCGCTGCCGGAGGTGCTGCGGTTCATTCTGGAGCGCACCGGGTACCGGCGCATGCTGCAGCAGGAGAAGACTCCCGAATCGGAAGCGCGCCTGGAAAATCTCGACGAACTGCTGAATGCCGCGACGGAAGCGGCCGAGCGGGGTGAATCGATTTCCGACTTCCTGGACCATGCCGCCCTGGTGGCGGAGGCCGACGCTTTCGACGAAGAGGCTCCAGTCACGCTGCTGACCTTGCACAACGCCAAGGGTCTGGAGTTTCCGCTGGTGTTTCTCTCGGGAATGGAATTGGGTCTGTTTCCGCACAGCCGGTCGATGAATTCGGAAGATGCGCTGGAGGAAGAACGCCGGCTCTGCTACGTAGGCATGACCCGGGCGCGGAAGCGGCTGATTCTGAGTTGGGCCAAGTACCGAAGGCGTTTCGGCGGCGGTGAGCAGGAGCGCTCCACGCCGTCCTGGTTTTTGAGCGAAGTTCCGGCGGAGCTGATCCTCGACATGGGGCCGCGTGACGAACCGCAGGAGGTCGGCCTGCATGCCGAGCGTTACGACGTGCGGCAGGCGGCCCGGCGCAATACCTTTACCGGGAAGACGTACAACTCCGTGGAGAACATCTCGCAGTTTTTCGGCGATCGCGGGATGAACTACAACGCCGGCAAACCAAACCCCAACAGGACTCCTCCGCAGCCTCCGCCGGCGCCGTTTGCGCGCCCGCCGGCGCCGATACCGATTGCGCCGCCTCCGGTCCGCAAGGTGAACCGCGCGGGAATGACGGTGGAGCATCCCAAGTACGGCACCGGGACGGTGGTGCGGCGCGAAGGCGAGGGCGATAGTGCTAAGATCACGGTTAACTTCCCTCGTTTCGGTCTCAAGAAGCTCGTTGAAAAATACGCAGGATTGAAAAGAAGCTGATGAACACGAAGAACGTCACTGACAAAGCCAAACGTAAAGAGATTAAGCGCGCCAAGCGCAAGAAGGCCGCTCCCAAGGCCAAACGCGCCGCCGGTGTCGCGCGCGGATCCATGAAGAAGCGAATTCGTCACCAGACGCAGGGTCAGCGCAAGCGGTAAACGCCGCTTCTGAAAGTCCAAAGCATGGCTGGCCGCGGATGAACGCGGATCGACGCCGATGAAAGAAATTGTTTCTATCGGCGTTTATCCGCGGCCTAAATCGCTTTCCGGACTTTCTTTTCCGTTCAGTTCGCGCCAGGCAACCCAGACCCAAACAGCGAACAGTCCGCACCAGAACGAGACACCGGCCCATGAGGGTCCGCCGAATGACAATTTGTTCGCGACCCGGTCCCATCTGGAGAAGAGTTCGGACAGGAAAATGTGGACCCCGGCGGCCGGGCAACTTGCAATAATCCCGAGGCAATCGAGAGCCGCCACGGTCATCCAGGCCCCCGCGAGGACAGGGTTTACGGGTTTGCCGGGAGCCCCCATTTCGCGGCACGCGCTATGCCTGAATCCATACCAGAAATACAAGTGGATGCCGATCACCAACCAGCCTCCGAAGCGTTCCCATGCCTGGTGCGGCAGGCCCTGCATGATGAACACGCAGGCGGCGGCGGAGAGCAGACAGACCGGCCATACTAAGGGAACTCTGAATGGCCGCGGGCGCTCCGGTTCCTTATAGCGCAGCACCAACACTCCGATGCTCACCAACATGAAGGCGAAGAGCGTGCCGATGTTAGTCAAATCGTAGGTCTCTCCCGCGTCGCCCACCAGCGACCATGCCGCGACGAACAATCCGGTGAGCAGCGTGGTGGTCCATGGAATGCGCGTCCGGGGATGGATCTTGGCGGCCCAGCGGGGCAACAGACCATCGCGCGCCATGGCAAAGAAGATGCGCGGCTGGCCGTACTGAAACACCAGCAGTACCGCCGACATGGAAACCGCCGCGCCGAGCGCCACGATCCAACCGACCGTCTTGAATCCAGCCAACTCGAGAGCCTTGGACAGAGGATCGGCCACCGCCAGTTCCTTGTACGACACCATGCCCGTCAACACGAATCCGACGATCACGTAGATCAGCGTACAGATGCCCAGTCCCCCGAGAATCCCAATGGGCAGGTTGCGCTGCGGGTTCACGGTCTCTTCGGCCGCTGTGGAAATGGCATCGAAACCGATGTAAGCGAAGAAGACGATGGCCGCTCCCTGGTGGATTCCGGTGAAGCCGTTGGGCGCGAACGGATGGAGATTGGCTCCCTTCAAGTGGGTCGCGCCCACGACCACAAACAACGTCAAAGCCAGCAGCTTGACGACCACCATGATGTTGTTGGCGGTGACGCTTTCCCGCGCGCCGCGCAACAGCAGCCAGGTGATCAGCATGACGATGCCGAACGCGGGCACATTGATGAGGATCGGAACCCCCAGAAAGCGCGGCGCGGAAGTCAGCAAGCCATGGACGTGGGCGTCCGGACTCAGCAGCGCGGTGCGATATCCGGTAGTCAGCCATACCGGGATTTGCACGCCGAATCCGCCGACCAGGGTGTTGAAGTAATCTCCCCAGGAGATGGCCACCGCTACGTTTCCTACGGCGTACTCCAGAATCAGGTCCCACCCGATGATCCAAGCTACCAATTCGCCCAACGTCGCATAGGAGTATGCGTAGGCGCTTCCGGCCTGGGGGATCATGGAAGCCAATTCCGCATAACAGAGCCCGGCCAGCGCGCAGGCGCCGCCCAGCAGCAGGAAGGAAAACACCAGCGCGGGTCCCGCGCCGGCCCGGATCACTTCGCCGTTCGGACCAATCTGACCCGCGGCGGCCGTGCCGATGGCGCCAAAGATTCCGGCGCCAATTACGGCGCCGATTGCCAGCATAATCAGATCCCCGGCGCCGAGGGTCCGCTTCAATCCACCGGAGTCTTCAGTTTCCCGCACCAGAGCCGCAATCGGCTTCCGCTGAAAGAGTTGGGACATTAGAGGGAATTCTAACAGAATCAGGCCCGCTCGCCGGGAGAAAGGCGAGTCCGGGAAAAAATGTACGAGATATAACTAAAGTGGTAGGTAATTGTAGTACCTGGGGTACTCTTACCGCAACTTTTCGTTCATACTAGTATTCATTATGGCGGGAGGAGCACAGTTGCCGGCAAAGGGTCTCGTGCGTCGGGCTCTCGGGTCAGCGCTCATCCTGTTGTGCATCGTCCTGGCAACCCCCTGTAAAGCAAGCGCTTATGTGGACCCAGGAAGTGGTGCGATGCTGTGGCAGGCGTTTGCGGCAACATGCATTGGCAGCCTCTTTTATGTAAGACGGGTGGCCCAATGGGTCCGCAAGTACCTGGGCGTCCAGTCCGAACGAGCCATGGGTTTCCTATTCGCTACCTTGTATGCGTCGGTGGCGTCGCCGCTGGTTTATAGTTTGTTCCGCCACAGCCAAATCCCCCGTTTTGGAGACATTTACCTGGTGGGCATTGTCCTGACGGCGTACTTTTTCACCTGGGAGGGAGCCGCGTATCTCCTTGCCATTGCGATGCTGGTTTCCGCCTGGATCTACGCTGCTTTCTCAAGAACCACCGGCTTGAATCACTACGCTCTGGCTTCGTTCGCCGTCATCTCGTTGTTTCTGATCTGCCTCATCACCCGCGTGAAGACGCGCCATGCCGTGCCGGATTCCGCGATCGCGCCGCATCGTGCGGCGATGGGCGCCGATTAGCGCGAAGCGGCAGGTTCTCTTCAGCTCTCTCCTTTGGCGGTCGGCAAAACTGACAGGCGACGACGCCTTGTCCCAGCGGCTTCCGCTATTCGATCCAACCACCGCCCAGAACCAGGTCGCCTTGGAAAAAAACGGCGCCCTGTCCGGGAGTGACGGCGCGCTGCGGTTCGTCGAAGACCACTTCCACCCGAGCGGGATCGTCCGTGGGCTGCAAGGTCGCGGGCGCGGCGGCGTGCCTGTTGCGGATCTTCACTTCCGCGCGGACCGGTTGGCCAACCCCGGCAATCGAGATCCAATTGACACTTCCCGCGAAGAAGCGGCCGCGCAGCAGTTCGTCGCTGCCGCCCACCAGGACGCGCTGCGATTCGGGGTCGGTCGAGATTACGTACAATGGCTCTCCGGTAGCCACTCCCAGGCCGCGGCGCTGGCCGACGGTGAAGTGATGGACTCCACTGTGCCGGCCAAGAGTGCGCCCGCCGGTGGATACGATGTCGCCCGACGTCTCGGCGGGAGCAACGCCGGTCTCTTTCAAGTAGGCGGTCATAAACGCCGCATAGTCGCCGTTGGGGACGAAACAGATCTCCTGGCTGTCGCTCTTGGCCGCCACGGGAAGGTCCATGGAACGGGCCAGTTCCCGAACTTCGGGCTTGGTGAGATCGCCCAGCGGGAACAGCGTGCGCGCCATTTGTGTCTGCGTCAGGCCGAACAGGAAATAGGTCTGGTCCTTGGAATGGTCCGCGGGACGCAGCATCTGGTAGCGGCCAGTGGGCTCATCGAAGCGAATCCGCGCGTAATGACCGGTGGCGATCTGGCCCGCGCCCACCGAATCCGCCATCTCGATGAAGCGGTCGAACTTGATGTAGTTGTTACACAGGGTACACGGGACGGGTGTGCGGCCGGCCAGGTACTCGTCCACAAACGGCTTCACTACCTGCTCCTCGAACTGCCGTTCGAAATTCACGACATAGTAAGGAATGCCAATCTGCTCGGCCACGCGGCGCGCGTCGTAGACATCGTCGAGCGAGCAGCACCGTCCGGAACTGCCTCCCTCGGGAACCAGTTCGGGCAATCGGCGCTGGTTCCAGAGCTGCATGGTGAGGCCCACCACCGCGTGGCCCTGGCGCACCAGAAGAGCCGCCACCGTGGAGCTGTCGACGCCGCCGCTCATGGCGACCGCGATAGGAGCTGGCTCAAGCATGTACGGAAATCCGTCGCAGGTGCGCGACGGAAGCCTCCAGCGCCTCCACCAGGGAGTCCACCTGCTGAACCGTGTTCGAGCGGCCGAGCGAAAAGCGCATGCTGGCCCGCGCGCGGTCGCTCCCCAGGCCGATGGCCGTCAATACATGCGACGGCGTCAAGGCGCCGCTGGAACAGGCCGCTCCGGTGGAGACCGAGAAGCCCCGCAGATCGAGCGCGATCACCAAAGCTTCGCCATCGATGCCGTCGAAGTAGATGTTGCTGGTGTTGGGGACGCGGCTCCATCGCGAGCCGTTGATCCCGGAACCGGGAATACGGTCGAGAATCGCGCTTTCCAGGCGATCGCGGAGTGTGGTCAACCGTTCCGTCTCGGCCACCAGGTTCCGGCCGGCCAGTTCGGCCGCGGCGCCGAACGAGACGATGCCTGGAACGTTTTCCGTGCCCGGCCGGCGGTCGCGCTCATGATGGCCGCCGAACGTGATGGGCGCCATCCGCGTGCCTTTGCGTACCCACAGCGCACCGACGCCCTTGGGCGCATAGATTTTGTGGCCGCTCATACTATAGAGATCGGCGCCCAACTCTTCCACATCGACCGGAATCTTGCCCAGGGCCTGCACTCCATCCACGTGCAGCGGAATGCGCCGCTCACGGGTGACGCGGGCGATTTCGGCAACGGGCTGCACGGTGCCCAGTTCATTGTTGGCGTGCATCACGGAAACCAGCACCGTATCCGGGCGCAAAGCGCGAAGAACGTCGTCCGCCTGCACCACACCACCCGAACCTGTTCGTACGCGTGTAACGGCTACGCCTTCCTTTTCCAGTTGGATGCACCCCGCCAGCACGGCGGGATGTTCGATGGCGCTAGTGACCACGTGCCGGCTAGGTCCGGTGGCCGCCCGCGCCACGCCCAGCACCGCCATATTGTCGGCTTCCGTGCCGCCCGAAGTGAAGACCAGGTCGGTGGGGTTGGCGTGGATCAGTGTAGCGAGCTGCCGCCGCGAGTGTTCCAGCTTCTGCTTCGCCGCCTGACCGAAATGGTGGATGCTCGACGCGTTACCATACACTTGACCGAGACACGGCGCCAGCACTTCCAGGACCTCGGGAGCGACGGGGGTTGTGGCGTTGTGGTCAAAATAAAAATGCTGCACGTACATTCAGTTTAGCAATGCTCAAACCGATTCTTACGTTGACCACCGATTTCGGGCTGACGGACCATTACGTCGCCGCCATGAAGGGCGTCATCCTGGGGATCTGTCCGCTGGCGCAGATCGTGGACATCAGCCACCAGGTGAGTGCGTTCGAGATCATGGAGGGCGCGTATACCATCGCCCAGGCATACCCTTACTTTCCGAAAAAGTCCGTGCATGTCGTGGTGGTGGACCCTGGTGTGGGAAGCGCGCGCCGCCCCATCCTGATGGAATCCGCCGGCCAGTACTTCGTGGCGCCGGACAACGGCGTGCTTTCGATGATCTACGGACGCGAGAAGCACAAGATCCGTCTGATTTCGCAGGAGCGGTATTTTCGAAAGCCCGTAAGCCGCACGTTCCACGGCCGCGACATCTTTTCACCGGTCGCCGCGCATGTGGCGGCCGGCATCCCGGCGGCGCGCATGGGCGCGTTGATCCACGACTATCTGCGGCCCGCCTTCCAGCAGGCCGAACGGACCGGCAAACATACGTGGGTGGGACGCATCCTGAAAATCGACCGCTTCGGTAACCTGATCACCAGTTTTCACGTGGATGAGTTTCCCAACCTGGAGCTACGCGATTTCTCGCTCATGATCGGCGGGCACGAACTGGGCGTGCTGGTTCGGCATTATGCCGAGGCGGCGCCGGGCGAATTAGTAGTCATCGTCGGCAGTGGAGGCTACCTGGAGGTTTCGATGAATCAGGGCTCGGCATCGCGGCGCGTCGGCTGCGATGCCGGAGTCGCAGTGGAACTGAAGCTGTGGTGAAAACAGAAAGACGGGCCACTTAATCCTGGCACGGAACAAATGGGGCCATGCATCCGCTAGGGTCGGGTGTGCTGGGCAACTGTCCTGAGGTTTTGGCGTCCATGCAAGTCGCTTGCGCGCCAACCGGCAGGCCCTGGCCTCGCTCGTCGAGGCTCTTGACCTCATCGTCGTCGATGCCCCACTCGTGCTTCCCCTTAGGCGGGTCAGCGATCAATTTGTAGACTTGGTCGGCAAATTTGACCCTGGGCTGGATAATATGGCCAGCATTATCGCGGGGCATGAACAGCGTTGACTCGACATCTCCAAAGTGGCCCGACACGTCGCACGGTGGACCCATCGGTACCTGGGGTTCATCGAACAGATGCAGATTCCGAACGGAGGCATCCTGCCAAAAAGTTGTGCCGTCTCTGGCGAGCCATGGTGTGCCATCGGTGTCGTAAACGAAGATGTGAACGAGAAACGCTTGCGTAAGGTCACTTTTTACAAGATCGCTATAGTTGTCGCTAAATAGCTTGCGGCCCGAGCAGCACTGGGGGTTAAACCGGAAGTACCGGAGTCCGCGGACCTCCATCGGGATGGGGGCAACAAGCGTGCTGACGACGTGATCGACTCCGGATTGCGCCTGGTAAAAGTCCCCGCCGTTACGGCGGGGATGCAGAATCGGCCTTTCGGTGTCTTTGATGCTATCGAAGTAGTCCTTTGTTTTATGACCGGAATCCTTCATGCCCTCCAGCAGGTACTCCGCGCCCGGAACTAATAGCCGTTCCCTCCCGAAACTCCCGGCCACGCATACGTGATCCATTACCTTGGGAAAGTAAAATACCAGTTTCCTGCCCATCCCTTTATACTCTTCGTATGCCCACGGAACGACCGTGCCGTGAGTGATGATCATTAATTGCCCCGGCTTGCCGCATCCGGTCATCGCCAAAGAAGAAGCCACACCGGCCCCTGCGATTCCTTGCATGAATCGACGTCGATCAAGTTGCGTCATTGTCCGCTCCATAGAGTGATGTTCACGGTTTTCCGTACACAGAAAAGGCTGCCCAGTAATACGGATGGGACGTCGCGGGTGCCCGGGAGAGTTGTTCCTCGGCGCGCTGCAGGGCGGTTGGCGGATCCTTCCCAGCCAGAAGCTCTTTATAGAAGACACCGATCAACTCGCGCGTTGCATGCGAATCCACGTTCCACTGGCTGGCGATCACACTGGAAACTCCGGCAGAAACAAAGGCGCGTACGAGGCTGTCCGGATCGTCGGATGCCTCAACGGCGGTTTCACAGGCGGCCAGGAACACCAGATGGCAACGGACAAGCGGCATCCGGGCGATGGCCTCCGGAGACCACCAAGCCCCCGGACCGTCCTCACCGCCGGAGATCAGCAGGCCTGTGCGCCCTGCGCCGGATATGGCGTGACCGGCGAAATGAAATACTGTGGACCGTGGCAACTCACGTTCCAGGGCCGCCTGGGTGAGGCCGGGTCCGGTTAAGACTGTGGGCGAGACGAAGTTGCGGGCCACGTCCTGCGCCTCCAGTTCGGCATCGTGGAGGGGCGGAAACTCGGCCGCCAGGCTGCCGTTCAGCGCAGGAGCCGACGCAATCAGAGTATGAGCGACCGCCGTCTGTACCGTCTGGCGAGGCGCCAGGTCATAGCGGCTGTCCGAAAGAATCAAGCGGTATCTGGCGCCAAGGCGGCCGCCGCCCGGTGCTGGGAGGGCAGCAAAGGGAACTGCGCGCAGTTCCCCGTCCGGCTCGATTACGAGCTCCTGTTGGGGCGATAGCCAGGCAGCGACGGGCGCCAGAATCGCGCTATAGAGGCGCTGGCCGGAGGCTGCCAAAACCGCCGGACCGCTTGCCGGGTCCGAACACGCCTTGCGAAATGCCGCCACCAACCGGTGCACCTGATCGCGGTCCATCTCAGCCCGGAAGCAATGCGTGCTGCGATTGTCCGAAGCCCAGATTGCGAGGCCGTTCTCAGTTTCGAAATACGTAACCTCGATAATCCCGTCGAGACGAGGTAGCGACGCCTTCCACATTTCCAGTGATGGGGCCGTGGATCTCCGAGAACCGGCTGCGCCCGCGACGGTCAACGTGGCGCGGCCACCGCGCGCCCATTCCCAGGCGGCAAAGGCGTCGTCAGGATCTCGCCGATCGAGGTAGAACCGTGTTAACTCGCGGTACGCATCCTCATTTTCGCGCAGCCACGCGAGCCGCTCCTGTGAATCGGGCAGGCCGGCAAGCCCAGTCTCGGAGATGCCAACCGCGGACAACAGTGCGTGTTCGGCTTCCGGACGGTTTTCGCGCAGGGAAAGCGCGGCTAGAGCACGGTAGTAGCGCGCCTCCAAAATGTGGTTAGACAGCGCTGCAATTCGGCGCTCCGCGCCCCGGAGGCGGCCGGACCCGTAACCGAAACCTCCAGTCTCGATGTCTAGCCGCGCCAGCCGGATCTCGCTGTCGATCCGAAAGAATTCCGTAGCTGGCGACGGTTCGAGGCCGTTCAGAATTCGCAACCCAGCCTCGATCTCGCGATGCGCTACTGGTCCGTCACCTGCAAGAGTTGCAGCGTTACCCCATTTCACACGAGCGATTCCTTCGCCGGAGCGGTTCCCGGTTTGTGCGATAGCTCCAACCGCTTCCCGAGCGAGTGTTTGCGCCAGCCGCCACTCGTGCAAACGCTCGGCGGCAAAACTCATACTGTTGTAGAACTCCTGCGCCCGTAGCGGCGGATAGGAGCCTTGGAAGTAGCGCTTCAATCCCTCCGCGTCCAAGTTCCAGGCTTCGCTTTCCCGGCCGATTGTGTTTAATTGCCCGGCGTCGCCGCCCAGGCATCTCAAGAACAACACCGGGTACTCTGCCTTCCGGGCCGCGGCTTCGGCAGTTCGCGCGGAGTCCAATGCCTCATCAAACTTGTGGGCGAAATTCAGGCAAGAAGCCTTTTCCAGGAGAAATTGCGCCTCAATCCACAACCATCCGTGTTCGTGCGACGCCGGCATGGCCCGGACAACCTCGTCAAGACACGCGGCTCCGCGCGACGAACGATGCAGCGCATAGACTAATTCGAATCGCGCCCGCGACTCGCCGGCGATATTGCTGTCCTTGGCAAACTCCGCGATAGCCACCCGCGCGGCCTTTTCACCCGACGACGGATTCCCTGCAGCATTCGCCCTGGCTGCCTCCGCCAGTGCGTCCGTCGCCGGTCGAAACGACGGCTTATTCACTTGCCTAAGCAGGTCGGACAGCCAGGAGTCGTGATGCCGCTCCTCCAGGACGACAGCCAATTCACGGGCTGAATCGAGCGACCGGCCGATTCCCGACGTCACCACTTGGCCGACCCGGCCCTCGTCGCCGTGCGTGTACTCGGTTGACGAACTGTCCTTGAGCTTTCGCTCCACCTCAGCTAGATGGCGCGTGGCTTCCTCCGCCCATCCCGAACGGCGATCCACTTTCAGATAGTGCTTCCAATCGTCCTCCGCCTGGTGCAGCAACAGAATGCGCTCGGCGGATAATGCCCGATTGAAAAGCGCCACGGGATCGTCCGGTGTCTTCGCCAGGACCCGACCGAGAATCTCGATGGCCGAGCCGTAATCGAGCATGCGGCCGGTTGCTTCGGCGCGTTCGAAGTATGCCGTGGCCAGATCGGTGAGAAATGCACTGGAAGCAGGCTGCTCGCTAATCGCTTCGTCGAGGCTCTCGATAGCGGCTTCGAAGTGCCATGTCAGAAGGTCGGCCCGAGCTTTGGCATCGAGCCACGCGGGATTGGCCGGATGCGCCGCCAGTTCGCGGGCGATTCTGGCTTCGCCTTCGAAGAGCGCCGGCGGGCGGGAGAATTGCGAAGGAACCCCGCCGCGCGTAACCCACAACGGGCCGTACTGCGCGCCGGCGATTCTGGGTTCCAGAGTACGCTGTTCGGTGTAGGCGCTGGCCAGCAGGCGGTCTACCGGTTTGGTCCCACTCTGGTAGCGAATCCACCATACCCCGGCCGCCGCAACCGCCAACCCGGCGACCGCCCAAACGGGCCACCAGCGCCACCACCGGGCCGCGACTTTGGACGGAGCAGCGGACTGGCTGAGGCGCGCGGCCATCTCCCGCTGCCCCGCCGGACTCGAACTGGGGAGCACGGATGCGAACGCGGCCTCTTCGGAGTTCAGTTCGGTATTGAAGTCCTCAACCGCGGTGGCCAACAGGGGCCCGCAATGGTCGCAGCTGCCGACGTGTTCCATCATGGCTCGCGCTTCCTCTTCCCCAGCCAGCCCGGCGGCCAGGCGCAGCAGCGCTTCCTCCTCGGGGCAAGACTTACCGCGAGGCGCCGGCGCGCCAGCACTGGAATATCTGAGCTGGTCCAAGGGGTCCGGACTCTGATCCGGCAGTTTCAATTTCCCTTCCTCCCATAAAACGGTGAAGCGCTCATTTTCCCTTTTCCTAAAGTGCGTCCGGCTGCGTGGCAGGCTGGTTCGTGAGAGCCGTCCGAACGATTTGGGTCATGCGAAGGACGAGGCTTTCCACACCCTTCACGTTGAGTCCCACCGCCGGAATTTCCGCGATGGCGCGGGCGGTCATTCCGTAACGGTAGTAGAGCCGGAAAACCATGCGGTCCCGCGACCGGCTGGCCTGCGGCAATTGAGAATACAGAATGGAATCGATCTGGTGGAGAAGCACCTGACGGTCGGGATCGATAGGGAGCGCCGCTACCTGGCCGGCGATGGCGGCGTCGCTGGCGCCGGTCGAGCGTTTTTGCGCTAACTGCGACCGAAAGTAGTCAGTCGCCAGATTCGCGGATAACACCTTCAAGAAGCCCCAAAAGGAATCGGGGTGTCGGACGTCGAACTGCCGCATAAGCTGGCGGCGGTTCGCGCACAACTTCAAATAGACCTCCTGGACCAAGTCCTCAACGGTGGTGGGCGAATTTTGGCCCCACCGGCGGGCAATGCGGAGAACCACCGAGGCGACCAAAGGTTGGGTCTGTTGAATCAGCAGTTCCCAAGCCTCGGGCCGGCCTTCGGCGGCGCAGATTGTGACCAGTTCCCCCAGCGAGAGGGCGGAGTAATTCAAAGATAGTTAGCCTTTGGTTCTGAGAGTCTATCATATTGGGCCTCCCCATTTGAGATTAGATTCCCAGAAGGCTTTTGACGCGGCTTCCCGTTTTTATCCTTCGAACGGCTTCCAAATTCAAGCGGGAGCCCAGAGGAAAAATAACTCGCTAGAGAAGGAGAACCGACTATGAGACTTTGCACTCGAAGTGTGTTTATCAATGTTCACAGATTGCCCGCTATGCTTGTGCTGGCAGGCCTTACCGCCGTTGCGCAGCAAGTCGTCACGATGCAGCTCACCGCCCTCGACGGAGAGTCGACTATCGGCGGCACATCACCGTATCAGGTTGACGATTGCTCGGTGACAGTTAATGGCGTATCCGCCACGGTCACCGGTTGCAAGACCGATCCGCACGGCAAGCTGACCGTCAACCTGCAGACCGCCCTGGCAGTGAATCAACTGGTGGCAGTCACGCTCACGCAGGGCGGTAGGCCGCTGGTGACGGGGACCACTACGGTGACAGCCCCATTGAAGATCGATTGGACCGCGCCGAAGGAGGGAGACAAGTCCGTGTCCGGCGCCGTGACCGGACCGCAGGCCGATTGTAAGAAGGTGAACAGCGCCCAGATCGAGGTATATTCCGGCACCAATCATTTGACGCCCGTGGACGCAACCTACGACTCGAAGAAGTTCACATTCAGCGCCACGCTTTCCACTGCATTGAGCGAGGATCAGACCATCCACATCCATCTTTTCGATACCGACAGCAACGAATTGTCGGCTCAGATTCCGGCTACCGTGGTTCAGTCGTTGGGCTATGACTGGGGACGCGTGAAAGCGTATTTCACTCTTGGCGCAACCTACGAGCGGCAAAACGGGAAATTCGGCAGCCCCGATGGGTATGCGGGACTGAATGTCGACTACAACTGGTTCACCAGCGGACAGAAACTACGGGCTCCCCGGGTCGGGGCGGGAGACAGCTCCACATTCGTTCATGCCGTAATGCGGCCGTATGCAGAGACCATCGATATCAAGAACCTGAAGCTGGCCAGCGCCGACGCCGCCAAATCGGGCCAGCAAGCCGCCGGTGCGGCGGTCCCAGCATCGCAGGGGCAGACGGCAGGCGCCGGGAAGCCGGCGAAGGGGACGAAGGCGCCAGTGTGCGGTAATATCGCGCTCGACGGCGGCTCGGGCGGTGAGACGACCGACATTTGCAAGCCTCAAACCCGGTGGATGCTCAACACCTATTTTGAGGCGCGCATGACGCAAATCCCTATCAGCAATGGCTCCAGCAGCGGCGCCACGGGAAGCACCTCCGGTACGGGCAGTACGGTGGACGTCAGCCAATTTCAGGGAGCGTACCTGGAAGGCGGGGTGTATCTTCCCATAATCCCGGAATTCGTGGAATGGACCTACCATGGCCAGGACAATGCGCTGTTCGTCGCGCCGCTCGCCAAGTTGGGCTTCCAGGCAATCTCCAATCCGAGTTCCAACACCGGCAGCACCACCGGCCAAACCAGCTCGGTGGCCAGTAACGTGAGTCGCTTCTTCGGATTCGGGGGCCGGATAGGTCTGTTCAAAATGCCCGCGGACTTGAAATCTACCGGCCCGGAGCTGGTCAATTACATCGATCTGACGGTTGGCAAGTGGGACAACCTGGTGTTCAATGGCGCGCCCCATCGACGTTTCGATGCCGCCGGCCGTTTTAAGCTTCCCTATACACCGCTCTATATTGGCGGCGAGGTGAACGTTGGCGATGGCCCGAACGACATTCGTGTCTTCTTCGGGACCCGAGTGGATATCGGATCGATCATCGGTAAGCTGGTGCCGAGCGCCAAGTAGCCGCGGAGGGTCTATCGCGCCACCAAGCGGATCGGTCCCAACAACCCCGACGGAATCGGCTGCACGGCGTTCATATCCTGCGCCTGGAAGCGCTCGCCGTACTTGGCGTTCAGCGCTTTGTAATCGGGCAGCGGACCTTTGGCCATTTCGTTGAGCGCCAGGTTGGCTACCACGATGCTCACCTGGTTCTCGCCCGCGTGCAGAAGTCCGGTCACGTTCACTTCGTATGGCGCGGACCAAACGGCGCCGGCTCGCTTACCGTTGATGGACACTACCGCGGCTTCGCGCACGGGACCTTCCAGCATGGCCCGCATGCCGTTGGCGGGACGGCCTCCGGCAGCCGGCGCCGGAGTTCCCTCGCCCAGCGTCAGGTACATGGGATGGCCGGAACTCAGCATCGCCTGCGGCACGGTGACCGTGCGCTGATAGGTTCCCTGGCCGGAGAAGAACTTCCGGTCGTCCAGGTCGGTCCAGGAACGGAGATCGTCCAGACGTTCGGCAGGTGCGCCCGCGAAGGTCAGCGTCCAGCCGGTCGAGACGTCTACCGGCGCCGCCGGTGGACCGGACGCCACGGGCGCCGCCGGTACCCGCTCTTTCGAAAACACAAGAACGCGGGATTCGTAGGGCGCCAGATTCAGGGCGATGTGCGACCCTCCTTCGGCCTTCGTGATCTTCCCGCTCATCGGATCCCACCAGGCTCCGTCGAGTCCCTGAATGCGGAATACGGCATGCGATTGCACGGGATGATTGCTGGTATTTGCCACGAAGTAGATGTCCGCGTAGTCGAGATGGCGATGGACCACGCCAATCTCCGGCGCTGTTGCGACGTCGGCCGGCAGCACGGCATGCAGCGTTTCGCCCAGCTTGGTCTCATCCGTCACCAACCGAAAAGAGCGTGCCAACTCGCGGATCTTCGGCGTATCGGCTTCGTCCTGCAAACCCGGAGCCATCGAGGGGGTGCGCCGCGTCGCGATCGCGATGCCGCCCTTACGCACCCATTCGCCGAGCTTCTGCAGGGTAGACAGCGGGATGCGCTCCACGCCGGGCAGCACCAGGATCTTGTACGGCACGCCGGCCTGCGCGATAGCGCCGTCGTCGATGAAATCGAAATTGTATCCGGCGTCCAGGATTTGCGGAATCACGTTGGGGCCGATCAACCCGTCCATGGCCTGATTAATCGACGGGTTGCGGCCCAGGGTAAAGCCGGCCCAGGCATCGTCGGTGGGAAGATAGACCGCGACGTCGTTGACCGGATGGCCCTGCCGCAGCAGGTAACTGACGCGCTGCATGTAGAGCGCGATGTCGGGCATCACCAGCCACCAGGGATTGTGATCGTTGAAGACCGCGGCTGCATAGAATCGCCAGCCGGGTTGGCCGGCCTCGGGAGGCGAATAGGGCCAGCCGTGGCAAATGAACTGGTTGATGCCGTTCAGGAAGTGGATGTCGGCTTCCGCTTTCATGTCGAGCGGAGTGGCTCGGAAGACAGGCGAATGCAGCCACGTGAACGTCTCCGACGAAGTCACCGGCCGATTGTACAGATGGCTGGCCGAAGAGGCCCAACGGGTAGCTGAGAATCGCTTCCATTGCGCGCCTTCGCCTTCGGGAAGATCCACCAGGGCGTTACTGGACAAGCGGACGGGCGGAATGCCGTAGGTCTGGGAGCGGAAGAGCGTGCCGTGCTTGTGGGCCCATTCGGTGAGCGGCTTGAGGTAGTTGTCCTCGGAAAGTTCGGTGAGCGTCTTGCCCCAATCGTGCCGGATGGATAGGGTCTTGTCGCCGATATCGCCGGCCAACGCGGCAAGGTAGGGAGCCAGCTCGTAGCCGCGGCGCTGGCTGAACTCACTGAGGAAGTCGGTGGTCCAATCGGCGTTATACACTTCCAGACTGTCGCTGAAGACGGCATGCGGCACGTTTTTCCCGACGGCTTCCAACAGGCGATCGCCGACGACTCTCAGATGATTGTCGATAGCTGCCCGGCTGTAGTGGTCGAGCACCAGTCCGTCGGCGCCGGCGGCGGGGCGTTTGACTTGCTGGCGGGTATGACTGGCGATAAAGAACAGCACCACGCGATCGGACTCGTTGCTTGCGGGCAAGCGAATCGGGCCGGCCGAGATGTCGGTGAGGCGGACGATGCCCTCGGGCGAAAACTGGCGGGCATCTCCGTGCGCTAGAAAGGCCGCTATGAGCGATTCGTCGGCGGCGAGCACCGGGGCCGGCACTTGAGCCATACCTGCCCGCACTTGTCCCCGTTCCACGCGCAAGCGCCCGGACGCATTGCCGATATTGACATATGGCCCGCCGTACGGCCAACCGCTGCACAAGGTCAGGTCGAAGCGCATTCCCACAGTACGCGCGGTTTCCGCTGCGAACTTCAGAGCGTCCAGGAATCCGTCCGACAGGTAGGGAAGGTTGACCAAGCCATGATCGCCGTCGAGCACCAGAGGATAGACCGGCTGCACTTCGAATCCGCCGAAACCGCCCTCCTTCATCGTCCGAATTTCCTTTTCGAGTTCGGGCTTGGTGACCGCCGCGCCGAACCACCACCAACGCGCCATCATGCGGGCCTCGGCGGGCGGCTTCTCGAAGGATTGCCGCAGGCCGGCAAGGGTGGCAGGCGCGGTGTCGGCGGCCATCAGAAGCCCGAGGGCAGATAAGCACAGTGCTGCCAAAACCCGTCGCTTCACGAGCATTGTAGTGGTCAACGTGGTTCCTCCATGTTTCTCCATGTGTAACACCGGAAACGCTGAATTTCCAAGCAGGACGCCATCAAGCCGGTCGGTTAAGACGGCTAAGCGTCTCCGAATGCGCCACTTGCGCTCGTCGGGCGGGGTGCGGTATGTTACGCATTACGAAACTCGCACCCGCCTATCCGAAAGATTTGACCGGAGCAAGCTGGCGCACCATCATCGATAGAGCGGACGGCATAATCACGTGATACCCAACCAAAGACTCGACCGCGTCATTGCGGCATTAGATCGCTTTCATATCGAATTGCCTTCATGGGGATTCGCTAACACCGGGACTCGCTTTGGCAAGTTCCTTCAGCCGGCGGCAGCCAGCACTATCGAGGAGAAGTTCAGCGATGCCGCACAAGTGCATCGTCTGACGGGCGTATGTCCCACCATCGCCCTGCATGTGCTGTGGGACCTCCCGAAGGGGCTTGCGGACATCGACCATGTGCGCGAAATTGAAACCAAGTGCGGGCTGCGCTCGGGCGCCATCAACCCCAACGTGTTTCAGGACCAGTGCTACAAGTATGGGTCGCTAGGGAACCCCGACGCCGAGATTCGCCGCACTGCGCTCGACCACATTCTGGACTCGATCGAGATCGGCCGCGGCCTCTCCAGCCGGGACCTTTCCCTGTGGTTCGCCGACGGGTCGAATTATCCCGGCACGCAGAACATCCGCCACCGCAAGAAGTGCTTCGAGATGGGGCTGCGCGCCGCGCATGAGCGGTTGGGACCCGACCAGCGCATGCTGGTGGAATACAAACCGTTCGAGCCCGCCTTCTACCACACCGATATCGCCGACTGGGGCATGGCCCTTATCCTGGCGCAATCCGCCGGTCCGAAGGCCAAGGTTCTGGTCGACACCGGACATCATTACCAGGGTCAGAATATCGAACAGATCGTCTGCTGGCTGCTCGATCTGGATATGCTAGGCGGTTTCCATTTCAACGACCGCCGGTATGCCGATGACGACCTCACCATGGGCTCCATCGACCCTTACCAGGTGTTCCGCATTTTCCACGAGATTCTGCACTTCGAATGGGAAACCGGCAAGCCGGCCGACATCGCCTACATGGTGGACCAGAGCCACAACCTGAAGGGCAAGATCGAAGCCATGATCCAGACCGTCACCACCGCCATGGAGTTGTACGCCAAGGCGGCGCTGGTGGACCACGAGAAACTGGCGCTGCACCAGACCAGTTGCTCGCTGGTGGATGCCGAGACCTGCCTGAAGGACGCGTTTTCGACGGACGTTCGTCCGGTCATCCGCGAATGGGCCGATTCCAAAGGCCTTCCGGCGGACCCGATGGACGCTTTCCGCCAGAGCGGTTACCTGGAGCGTATCACCGGGGAACGCGGTCAGAGGAATATGGCCTCCGTTTCGAGTTACGCTTAGAGGACTATGCCGCGTTACGCCTTCAACCTGCGTATCAAGGCCGACAAAATCGCGGAGTACGAACGGGAGCATACGCGTGTCTGGCCGGAACTTCTGGCGCAGTTGAAGGCCGTTGGCATATCGGACTACTCCATTTTCCGCCGCGGGCAGGACCTGACGCTGGTGCTGCGCGCGGACGATTTCGACGGGGCCTGGGATCGGCTCGATCTGGATCCTGTGAACCAACGCTGGCAGGAGTTCATGAGTCCGCTCCTCGAACCCGCCCCCGATCGGCAGGATGGCGAACGCTTCGCCATGCTCAAGGAAGTCTTCTACCTTGAATAAATAAACCTGGGGACAGGGTCGAAAAACCACTGCCTCTCGCGCCCATCGCGTCTCCGTGGCCTCTCGCGCCCATCGCGCGCTGGCTACCGCTCGCGTTCATCGCGCGCTCCCATCTGCAA
>Ga0182018_10000115_pt1 | contig 98783 bp, 89 predicted proteins | sample 812P2MmetaG_FD_120490 | JGI IMG/M metagenome (GOLD analysis project Ga0182018, IMG submission 120490) | Permafrost microbial communities from Stordalen Mire, Sweden - 812P2M metaG | ecosystem: Environmental > Terrestrial > Soil > Wetlands > Permafrost | place: Sweden: Stordalen | collected...
CGCCGGCGGTCAGCTGACGCTGACGGGCGACACCGTCAGCAATGGCAGCGGCACCATCACGGTGGATACCGGCACGACGCCGGGGCTGCTGTCGCTGGGCTCGACGACCATCTCAGGCGGGACGATTACCAATAGCGGATCGATTACCACGACCACGGCTGGCGGCGCGATCGACAACGCCACCGTCAACAACAGCTCCGGTACGCTCTCGACCGGCGGCACATTTACCCTCGACGACGCGACCATCAATGGCGGCACCCTAACTGGCAATCCCGGCAGCCACGGCGTCTACGTCGTCGACGGCGGCGATACGCTGACGCTCAACGGCGTTACCGCGATGGGTGGCACCGGCATGGGGGTGGTTGAGAATTCCGGCATCATTACTTTGGAGTATGGGCTGACGATCGCCGGCTCGTCTTTCACTCTCGAGCTCACTAATGCCGGCACTGTCTCCCTCAATGGCCAGACCATCACCGGCACTGCTGGCGAGACCTTCGAAAACAATGGCAACACGATTGTCGGCGCTGGCAAGATCGGAGACGGCAGCGGAAATCTGACGCTGGACAACGCATCAGGCACCATCGAGTCCACCGGCAACGGCTTGACGCTCAGTCTTGATACCGGCGCCACGATTTTAAATGCCGGTCTCCTTGAGGCGGGCAACAATAGCACACTGCTGGCGGTCGACAGCATTAGTGGTTCCGGACAACTCAAGATCGGCAATCAAGCCACGCTAAAGCTGGATGGGTCGGACGCCGGCGAGCAAATCACCTTCCTGGGCAATAGCGGGACGGGGACGAGTGCAGGAACTTTGACGCTTAATGACACGTCGGTGAGCGGAGCTAACGCCACTATCGATGCGACTTCGAGCACAAAGGGCACCTTCACGATCAACGGCGCCGGCAACGTAGAAGCCGCCTCCGGCGATGCAATCGACTTCACCAGCACCGGTGGCTCGTCTGGCATGGGCGCTGGTGCCGCACTGTCGGTCAGCCTGAGCGGGACCATCACTGGCGCCGATGCCGGTATCAATGTCACCCAGGAGGGCATCGGCAACATCAACATTCAAGCTTCCGGCGCGGTTACCGGCGATGACGGAAGCGGCATCACTGCTATCGTTCATAGCGGCGGCGCGGGCGGCAATATCTCGGTTAGCACCGGGGATGTTACCGGCACCGGGACGGGATCCATTGGGATTGACGCCGAGATTGACGACGCCAGCGGCGGCAACGTCACGATCAGCCAAACCGGGAGTGTTACGGGCGGACAATACGGCATACTCGCATCAACGGGCGGAGAGGGCGACATTTCCGTCACCGCCGGTGGAGGCGCCAGCACCCTGACGTCCGGTGGTTCTGGTATCGTTGCTGTCAATGGCGATACCGGGGTTTTCGCCGGCACAGGTAATACGATCGGTGTTACGGCCTATGGTACGATCACGAGCGGCTCCCTTCTCAACAGCAATGGCAGCCAAGAAGCGGGAATCGACGCGGGCTACCTAGGAGCCGGCGCTATCGGATCGGTGACCGTTGAAGACTATGCTAGCATTTATGCTGGCGCGGGCGACGGCATCGACGCGCTTTTCAACGGCACCGGGGCGGGCGCCGTTACCGTCATCGACGAAGCGGGGACGACGATTACCGCAAACTCTGCCTCTACTGGAGCCAACAATAATGATAACGCTCCCGACGGTATCGCTGCTATCAACAGAGGAACGGGCGACATTTCAGTCACGGTGATGTCGTCAAACGACATCATCAATGGCGGCAGCGCCGGAATTCTTGCCGTCAATCAGGCCAGCGCGATTGCTCCGACCGCGGGCAGCTCCGTTTTGGTGACCGCGCGCGGCACGATTACTGCAGGTAACGTTGACACCAATCAGGGTGACGCTCCCGCTGGAATTCTTGCCGGCTACGAAGGCGGCACCACCGACACCGTTAATGCGAGCGTCACCGGGGCCGTCACAATCTCCAATTACGCCAATATAACTTCGAGCGACGGCGATGGTATTCGGGGCTTCGACTATGGCTTCGGCAGCGTCACAATCAACAACGAAGCAAGCACGACCGTAAGCGGCAAAGAGGGCATCCGGACTATTACGGAACAGTCGGGCGACACTATCGCGATCACCAATAACGGTACGGTCCAGGGTCTCGGCGACGTCAAGACCGACGCCGTCATCCGGATCACCCAGAGTGGCGGCAGCGCGACCGTCACGAATACCGGGACAATCGAAGCCACGACATCATTGCCATCGGCGATAGCGATCTTTGAAAGCGGCGGTACGCTATCCGTGACCAATACTGGCACGATAGTCGGCGGAGTAACCGCCGATGCGGCGATCGACAATCAGACCGGCGGCATCTGGGACGTGTCTGGGACGAATTCGTTTTCCGGCGCCACCACTGTTACCAATGCGGGGACGATTAACATCGAAGGCCAAACAAGCTTTACGTCGTCCGGAACCCTGACATTTACCAATACCGGCACTATCAATGTCGTGAGCGCCGGTTTCGCAATCAGCAGCCTTACCAATACCGGTCACATCAATTTCAATGGTCTCGGCGAGACTCTGCAGAGCGTCGTCATCGACAATACCGACGGTGGTATCGTGGTAACGGCCGGCGCGGGGCTCACGCTCGATGGCGGCATTAAAATTTCCGGCGGCGCTATCACAGTGGATGGCGCCGCCGCTACGCCGCCGCCGTCCGCGGCGCTGCTCAGCCTTAGCAGCGCCAATACGCTGACCAATGTCGATGTCAGCAATGCCGGGGGCAGCCTGCACAATAGCGGGACGCTAACGCTTGATGGCACCGACACGCTGTCGGGCGGTCTCAACAATACCGGCACGATCACGGTGGCGGGGACGTTCGATCTGGCGAACGGCATGCTGACGGCGGGTGGCACGATTGCCGACAACGGTTCGATCGACTCCAACGGCACCAGCGTGATCGACAAGGCCGCAATCACCGGCGGCAACTTGACGGTGGAGAGCGGCACGCTGACGCTCGGCAGCGCGAATACGTTGACCAATGTCGATGTCAGCAATGCCGGGGGTAGCCTGCACAATAGCGGGACGCTGACACTTGACGGCACCGACACGTTGTCGGGGGATCTCAACAATACCGGCACGATCACGGTGGCAGGTACGCTCGACCTCAACAACGGCTCGACGATTACAATTGCGACCGGGGCAACGCTCGATCTGACGAGCGGCACGCTGTCGGGGGGCGGCACCATCACCTCGAGCGGCACGATCGACACGACCGGGACGAGCGCGATGGACAACGCCGATCTGACGGGCGGCGATCTGACGGTGACGAGTGGGACGCTGACGCTAAATAACGCGAACATCAACGGCGTCACGGTCTTCAATTATGGCAGCATCGAGGCTATCGGCTCGGACAAGATTTCCTCCTCCATCGACAACGAAGGCACCCTGACGGCTGAGAACGGCGCAATTCTGAATCTCGCCAGCGCGGTCACCGGCGGCGGATCGATCGTCATCGACGCCGGTGGCAGCGTGGAGATAGGCGGCTACAACACGCAGACCGTCAACTTCGCCGCCGCCGGTACGCTGCAAATCAATGGGTCGGCGAACGATTCCGGCACGGTGGGGAATTTCGCCTCGGGCGATACGATTGATCTTGCCGGCATTACTTATTCATCGACGAACGAGACCGACGTTTGGCTGCAAAACGGCGGCAGTGGCACGCTACAAATTTATAGCGTCGCGACACTCGAATACTCGATCAATCTCGCCGGCGTTTACGCTCCGAACGATTTCGCGCTGGCCGGCGACACCGGCGGCACTTCGGGCGGCACCGACATTATCTGGAACACGACAACCATCATCGCGCCGGATGCCGGCGGAACGGCGTCCGGCTTCGCCACCATCGACAATCCGGGGACGACAGGTAATTACACCGGCGGCATCAACGATTCGGGGGTGATTGTAGGCTCATCGGCCGACGACTCCGGCGGTTGGACGGGCTGGGAGTATAACGGTGTTTTTTCGACGATTGGGATTGCCGGCAGTTTCTACAACAATACTACCGCCATCAACGATCTCGACCAGATCTCGGGCTTCAATTCGCCCAGCAGCCCGACCCCGCGCTATGGCTTTATCGATACCGGCGGCAGCTACGCGCAGCTCAGCCTGTCGCCCTACAGCACAACGGACTACGACATCAATGATTCCGGCGTCATCGTCGGCGGAATCTATTTGCATACTGTTTCCGGCGTCACTCCCATCTATACGGGATTTGTCGACAATAACGGGACGATTACCTACTTGAACGCGCCCGGATCACTGAATTCCAATGGCTATACTTACCCATCCGGCATCAACGATGCCGACCAAGTCGTCGGCACCTTTGAGACGAGCTATGGCGGCAACCAACAGGGCTTTCTCTACCAAAACGGCAACTACACAAGCATTAATGATCCCAGCGCCGGCGCGGAAGGGACGGACGCCACGGACATCAATAATTCCGGCGTGATCGTCGGCTTCTACTACGATAGCTCGGATAAGTTGAACGGCTTCGTCGACATCGGCGGCACGTTCACCACGATTGACGATCCGCTCGGCGTGGAAGGCACCCAAGTCTACGGCATCAACAATGCCGGGCAAATCGTCGGCAGCTATATCGACGGCAGCGGCGTTGAGCACGGCTTCGTCGCCTCGCTCAACGGCGTGACGACGAACGAAGACGCGGCGCTGACATTAAGCTCGCTCAACGTGTCGGCGGCCGACGCCGGCAGCAATCCGATCGAGGTCACGCTTGCGGTCGGGGACGGTGTGCTGTCGCTCGGGACCGAGGCGGGGGTCACGGAGACCGCCGTCGGTACCGACGATGTGACCTTGAATGGCGCGCAATCGGCGATCGATGCGGCCCTCGCGGCCGGGCTGACCTACACGCCGACGCTCGATTACCACTTTGCCGACGTGCTGGTGATTACCGTCAACGACGAGGGCTACAACGTCACCGGCATGGCTCAGACCACGACGCAGGATGTCGGCATCATCATCGCGCCGGCGGATACGATCGCGGAGAGCGGGATCTATACGGTGCCCGACGCTTCAACAGCCACGATCGCGTTCGCCGGCGCCAACGGCACGCTCGTCCTCGACAGTCCCTCGGCGTTCAGCGGCTTGATCGCCGACATTTCGGGAAACGGCGATGTAATCGATCTGAGCGGCTTGTCCAACGCCGATACGGCGACGACTGGCAGCGGCAGCTTCAACCCCGTCACCGACACCACGCTGCTGACAGTATACGATTCTTCGCACGATGTGCTGGCGACGCTTAATTTGGCCGGCAATTATTCGAGCTCCATTTGGTCGGTTACGCCCGACGGCAGCGGCGGCGCCGACATCGCCGATCCGCCGGCGGCTTCAGCGGCCGAACCCTCCGTGCTGTCGACGGCGACCGCGAACGGCGCGAGCGGTAGCATCTCGTTCGCGGATGCTGACCCGGCCAGCACGATCAGCGCCAGCGTTACGCCAGAGGGCTCGAATTACATCGGCAGCTTCTCGCTCGATCAGCCAACCGCGAGCAATGGCACCGTATCGGTCGGCTTCGACTTCATGGCCAACAACGATCAGCTCAATCTAACCCCCGGCGAAACGCTCACGCAGTCCTATAGCGTCAGCGTCGCGGATGCCCAGAACCCGGCGGAAAACGTCAACCAGACCGTGTCGGTGACGGTTGGCGGGCCCGGCAACGACAATTTCGTGTTCGCGCCGGGCATCGGCGCCGACACCATCACCAATTTCAATCCCCAGCAGGACACGCTCGAGCTCGATCACTTCGCCAACGTGCAAACCGTTCAGGAATTACAATCGCTCGTCACCACCGACGCGCATGGCGATGCCGTGATCAATCTCGGCCACAACGACAGCATTACGCTTGCGAACGTCACGGCGCCGCAATTGCAACAGGTCATCCTCGCCGGCCACGTGCTGATGCACTGAGCGGCGTTCGCAACACCGGCTTTGGCCCCACTGGCCCGTTTTGTTCGGCTGCAGTTTTTGTCTTCCCGCGTGGCATCAGTGCCGACATTAATTTTCATCGGCGCTCCGGCATCACCGAGCTTACTTGCTCCGTTTTGATGTGCGTTTTCGAAGACGCACTCCGGGACCGCCACCGTTCTCCTCAATGAATTCAACCCCCGCACTCCTGAACGCAGCCTCGATCATTGCGATCGTTGCGGCGTCCCCGACATAACGGCCCGTTTCAATATTGGAAATCGTATTTCTATGAAGCCCGGTTGCTTCCGCGAGGTCCCGTACGGTCCAATTTAGGGCACCCCTAGCCATACGTAATTGTGCGCTTGTCACAGGCATTTGCTTGTGCCATTGTCACATGTGCCGTTGACACAATTGAGTGTTACCACAGTAGCCCGGAGGCTGTCATGTCGGAGGTTCTAAGCAAAGCCCGAAAGTCACAGGCGAAATCGGTAGACCGTCGGTCTTTCATCGGCGGCTCCGACGCCCGGATCATCATGGGTAAGGATGAGGCCGCATTAATGCGGCTATGGCGGGAGAAACGCGGCGAGGCGGAGCCGGAGGACCTGTCTGGTAACCTCATCGTCCAGCTCGGCCTTGTCACCGAGGACCTCAATCGGCACTGGTACGAGGCCAATAGCGGCCAGGTCATCACGGACATCCAGCGGCGGGTCTACCATCCGGCGCTGAAGTGGATGGCGGCGACCTTGGATGGCCGGGTCCAGGGCAGCGACGCCGTATTCGAAGCCAAGTTCATGCTGCCGTGGTCGTTCTCGGAAGAGGGGGCAGCCGAGAAGTATATGCCGCAGCTGCAGCACAATATGTGGGTGGTCGCTGCCCGGACCGCGGTTCTGTCGGTGATAACCGGGGGTGGCAAATGGGTGGAGATCACGGCCCTTGCCGACCCGCTCTACCAGCACCTCATCGTCACCGCCGAGCGGAAGTTCTGGCGTTGCGTCGAGAATGGCGAACCGCCGCGCCTATTCGGTGCCGAACCGCCGCGTCCGCGCATCGAGGCGATCCGTATCGTCGACATGACCTCGTCCAATGCCTGGGCGGAGTTCTCGGGCATCTTTGCCCGGACCCGGGCCGCACATCTCGACCACGAGCAGGCCAAGACCGAACTTAAAGCCCTTATGCCGGAGGATGCCAAGGAGGCCATCGGGCATGGCATCCGAGCCAAGCGCTCCAAATCAGGCGCCGTGAGCTTCGACCTCCTGAGCAATGCGGAGAGTAGCCATGCACCGGTCCAGTGAATCGATCGCTAGCCTCGCCGGGGCTCTGGCAAAAGCGCAAGCCGAGCTCACCAACCCGGAAAAATCCCTGGTTGCGACCATCCGCCCACAATCGGGCAGCGAGCCCGAGCGGTCATTCCGCTATGCGCCACTGTCGAGCGGGCTCGATATCGTTCGTAAGACATTGGGCCACCACGAGATCGCCACGGTACAAACGACCTCCCTCGACCAGACCGCCGGCACCGTGAATTTGACGACCGTATTAGCGCACGCCTCAGGGGAGTGGATCGCCTCGGACTGGCCGGTCTGCGCTATCAGCGAGACCGCAACGCCGCGTCGAATGGGTGCGGCGCTGACCTATGCCCGCCGCTATGCACTCTTCACTCTGGTCGGTATTGCTGGCGAAGATGACCTTGACGCCCCTGACCTCGCCGCACCGACCGGACAAGGCTCTGGGACCGAGAAGCCAGACATCTCGAACCAGGCCACGCGGGAGGGTCCCGTCATTCCGCGCCCATCAATCCGCCGTAACGGCAGAGTTATCTCGGCTCCAGCCAAACCAACCTTAGATCCTGACAAGTCCTTAGCTCTTCGCGATCAACTCCTGTCGGAACTGAGTGCTCTCGCTACACCTGAGGCCACGACGACCTGGGCCCATCGGATCTTGGGCGCCAAGAACAGTTTGACCGCAACCGACGCTCGGCGTGTCGAGGATGCGTTCCAATCAAAACTGATGAGCCTCGGCAGTAGCGAAGAGGCAGGGGAGAGGCCGGATCCGGGTCCCATCGACAAGAGCGCGCTTACCTTGCCGGAGCCGCGCCGGATTCGGGACAAGGACCATCTTCGATTTGTCGCCCAGCAAGCCTGCCTTGTGTGCGGCCGCAAACCATCGGACCCGCACCATCTTCGCTTCGCGCAGCCCCGCGCGCTAAGCCGCAAGGTCAGCGACGAATTCACGGTGCCGTTGTGCCGGGGCCATCACCGCGAGGTCCATCGCACCGGCGATGAAGCCGCATGGTGGAAGAAGTCCCGTATCGATCCTGCCTCACGGGCCCGTACGCTTTGGCTGGAAACGCATCCGTTGCCGACAACCGGAAAAATGGCGATCGACGGTGTCGTCCCCGTTGCCGCGGTCGCTGCCAATCAGGACAAGACCAAGCGTCCGCGGCCAGTTGGCAAACGAGACCCAAATTACGAAACGAAGCCAATTGTTGCGGCCGGCTCCCAATGACGTCCTTTCGGCAGATAGAAGCCAACCGCCGTAACGCGCGTAAAAGCACCGGTCCCAGCACTGAAGAGGGCAAGCAGCGTTCCCGCTGCAATGCCGTCCGCCATGGGCTAACCGCCGAGACGGTGATCGGCGCGCTGGAGGACGCCGAAGACTACAAAGCCTTCGAAGCAGCCATCATCGCGGACTACGATGCCCAATCCGCAGTGGAACGGGAGCTGGTCCTACGATTAGCCAGCCTGCTATGGCGACTGCGCCGCGCCACCACCATAGAAACCGGTCTGTTCGACATCCAGGCTAGCCACCTCAACGAATTCCGGCAGGCCCGCCAGGTTCGCCCAGCGGCTCGCGAACTGGTCTACGCGATGTTCGGTCTGGCCGCTCCAGTCGGTGTGGATCACGATCCGGAACCGTACGGCATTTCGAGCGCAACAGAGAACGCGCGCAGCTCAGGGACGAAATCTGTCGACGCCGCCATAAATCCCCCCATTGAAATCGCCCGCTGCTTCTTGCGTCTTGCCAATCTCCCCAACTTCGTTTGGGACCGCCTCAGCCGGTACGAAGTCACCCTATGGCGCCAAGTCGGCCAGATCCTATTCACGCTCGACAGCCTGAACCGCCGTAAACCACAGGAAAGAGGGCGCTGGTCTTTCACGAGTAACCAGCAAAAACTGGCCTCACACAGGCGCGATTGAGGGATGATTTTGTAGCAAGACCCTTGGGTCTCCAATCGCCTGCCATGGAGAGATTGGGTTCGTTTCGCAAGGTTCGTTAAGAATGTTTCAGCATTCCGTTTGAATCGAAAGGCCCACGCCAGCAATTCTTCGCAGTAATTATCTCGGCCGAATCAGCGAGGATACGCAAAGATGGCGAATGACTCAGGGAAACCAAGTGCGCCGGATCGCGAACGCAACCGCACGTTAAAAAAAAGGTCACAAGAAGCGGGGTGGGCGCAAGAGCGGTACGCCAAATGCAATGCCCCCGGAATACGAGCGGCTCGTGATAGAGGTGGCCGCTGGTATCGGCAGCGACGGGAGGGGGACGGAGGGTCTCGCCGCGGACAACGCGAGGCGTGAGGAGGAGCGGGTTAAACGTTTGCGCCAACTCATAGTTGCGATATTTCGAAATGAAAATTCGACCACTCCACTAAAAAACCACTACTTTATCGGGGGAGACGGATTCTCGAAATGTCGAAGCCGTCTTTCCTCTAAGCCAACAAGTCAAAGTTGTGGTGCACTCCTCAACCGTACCGACGGATTTCTTCGATGCTGACGCTGTTGCAGCGGCGCGAATTCATCGCGCTCATCGCCGGTGCGGCGCTCGGCAGGCCGCCGGCCGCGCGCGCGCAAGAGCCGGCGCTGCCGGAGATCGGGTTTCTCGACTCGTCAGTTGCGACCGCGGCAAAACTCGCCGCGTTTTATGCGGGTCTCAAGACCGAAGGCTTTGCCAAGGACCGCAACGTGGCGGTCGAATACATCGCGGTGGAAGGCGATTATGGCCGGCTTGGCGCTCTGGCGGCTGATCTAGTCAATCGCAAGGCGGCGGTGATCGCCGCAGCCGGTCTTCCGGCAGCTTTGGCAGCGAAAGGCGCGACTTCGACTATCCCGATCGTCTTTGCGGTAGCGGCCGATCCGGTTCAAGCCGGCCTCATCACCGGTTTGAACCGGCCGGGCGGAAACCTCACGGGCGTGACAGATATGGCTGCGGACCGAGAGCAGAAGCTGATCGAGTTGCTGCACCAGGCGGTCCCCGCGGCAACCGTATTTGCGCTCCTCGTCAATCCGGCCAATCCCGCTGCCGAGAGTCAAACGCGCGATGCGCTGGCGACGGCCGGCAATACGGGACTGCAAATTAACGTGCTTCCGGCAAAAGCCGAGAGCGACTTCGACGCCGTGTTTGTCGGTTTGGCCGACATGCGGGCCGGAGGCTTGGCGATCGCCGAGGATGAATTATTTATCAGCCGCAGCGCCCAGCTCGCCGCGTTGGCGCTGCGCCGCGGCGTGCCTGCCATCTCTGCGCATCGCGAGTTCGCCACCGCCGGCGGTCTGATGAGCTACGGCGGCAATGTCGCAGAAACATTTCATCAGGTCGGCGCCTATTGCGGTCTCATTCTCAAGGGCGGCAAGGCTGCCGACTTGCCGGTCTATCAATCCTCGCGAGTCGAACTCGTCGTCAATCTCAAGACTGCGAATTCGCTCGATCTCAGTTTGCCGGCCGCATTGCGTGACCGCGCCAACGAGGTGCTGCCATGAGATCGAAGCGGTGCGCTACGCCTCCACTGACCGGCCTCGTTCCGTCTATTGCGACGGCTCAATGTTCGCGTCTTTGGCCAGCTTGACCATTGCCGACACGTCATCGGCGATGAATTTTCCGTATTGCTCTGGACTCATTGGATCTGGCTCAAAGCCGATCCGCAGCATTTTGCTTCGGACCTCCGGAATCTCGAGAGCTTTACCGATCACCCCGTTCAACTGATCGACGATGTTACGCGGCGTATTCGCCGGCGCCGAGAGCCCACACCAGGTCAGGTAGGCGGCCATCGGATAGCCCGCGTCCGCGAGCGTTGGCAAGCCAGGCAGCGATTGCAGACGATGGGGCGTACTCACCGCGAGCGGCACCACCCTGCCTTCCGTGATCAAGGGCAGGGCCGGTATGACTGGAATGAAATAGAAATCGACACGTCCCGCGGTCAGGTCGGCCAGCGCCTCACCCGGCCCGGTATAGGCGATGTGTTGGACGTTCAATCCTGCCGCCAGCCGAAAGCGCTCGCCGGCGATATGCGATGCGGACCCGATGCCGACGGAGGCGAACTTGAGCCCGCCGGGATTAGCCTTGGCCGCGGCCACGAGATCGGCCACCTTGGTAAAGCCTTTCCCCGGCGACACTACCAACATGCTCGGCTCGCCGCCGAACATCGCTACCGGCTCGAGATCGTGCAGCGCGTCATAAGGCAGCGACTTGTGCAGGATCACGGCCGTGCTCATGGCGGAGGAGCTGAGCAGGAAGGTGTAGCCGTCAGGCTTTGCTTTCACCACCGAAGCGACGCCGACGGTCCCGCCGCCGCCAGGGCGGTTCTCCAGAGCAAAAGGCTGGCCAAACTGCTGTCCGATCGGATCGAGTACGGTGTGCGCGACGAGGTCGTTGGTGGTGCCGGCGCCAAATGGGCTTACCACCAGCACCTGCTGTGCCGGCCATTGTTGCGCCAGAGCCGCCGTGTTTGCCGCGATCGCAGTGAGACTGAGCAGTGCAATATATAAGCCACATATCGGTCTCATCAGGATCCTCTTAAAATTGGCGTCGCCGACCGGTGTGATCGAATGAATGAGCAAGCATAGTGAACTCTATGGGATTGGTCGATAAGGACGCGGCTACCTGAATTGCGGCAGCCGGCTGGCAGCAAACTGGAAAACGAAGTCTCGCCTGTTAGTCAGCACACGTCACGCCCACGGGCCGGCGTCTCTTGTCTGTTTCTGACACAAGAGGCCCGTGCCCTTGGCACGATGAAGTTCTGGCACGATGAATATGAAATAGCAGGCGGGCGACAGGATCAAGCGCGCCGAGAATGGCGTCGCCGGAAAACTAACAAATGACAGATGTCCCTGGTCGCAGGGGAGCGCAGCGGGGCGTTACTTGCCCCAGCCGAAGTGATAATTCAGGCCGGCGCGCACGACGTCGTCGTGCATCGAGACGTTATCGGTCGAAGCTAGGCCACAGTCGGTGCCGCAATTGAAGCGGCCGAGATCGACGTGCAGATATTCCGCCTTGGCGCTCCAATTGCCCGGCAGCGCGACTTCAACGCCGCCGCCGACGGTCCAGCCCGCATTGGTGGTGCTGGCGCCGGGCAAACCCGGCGCGCTCGCGCGGATATCGCCGACAGCGAGACCGCCGGTGAGATAGGGCATGACGCCGCCGAACGCATAACCGGCGCGGCCGCGCACGGTAGAAAGCCAAGTGTCGCTGGTGCTGCAACCCGGGCAGAGCGCCGAGTTGCTGGTGCCGCTCAGGTTCGACCAATCGAGATCGCCTTCGAGCCCAAGCACCGCGTGGCCGTATTGCCAATTGTAGCCGGCCGTGCCGCCGGCCTGAGCGCCGGAAAGGCCGACGCCGCTCGAGGTGCCCTGCCACCAGGAATGGCCCCAACCGCCGCCGCCATTGGCGCCGAGATAGAAGCCGGTCCAGTTATAAGCCTGCGTCATTTCCGACGGCGGCGCCTTATAAAGCGGCGCGACCGACAGATCGGCCGCGGCCGCGCATTGCACGGTAAAGAGCGCGCCGACGGCGAAGCATCCGGCGATAATTTTCTTGATCATTGGATTCCCGGCCTCACTAGCGTCGGCGCCGTCACACGCGCCGTTTGCTGCTACGACTTTACGCATAACTTCGTTACCCCGGGCTTACCGCTAAGGTGCAGCCAACGCGTCGCCGTCCCCCTGCTACTGATTGACCAGAAAGGCAAAATTGTGCCGGCACCGGGGCGCCGCCGGGGCGGCAAAGGCCGCGCGAAAAGGCCGCAATAAGCGTAGCTTCGGGTTCCAATTGGAACTCAGAAGGATTGGGAGGGCGAGTGTCCTGGGTCGTCTTTGCGTTTTGCGGGCCGGTATTTTGGGCCATATCCGTCCATCTCGACAAATATCTCGTCGAGCGGTTCTTCAAGCAAAGCGACGTCGCTGTGATGTTGCTCTTCACCGCTTTCGTCGGCGTACTGCTGTTGCCGTTCATCTGGTTCTTCGAGCCGTCGGTGACCGCACCGGGCGCCGGCAATATCGCCCTCATCGTTTTTTCCGGCATTCTTTATATGAGCGCGATGTTGCTCTACTTGCAGGCTCTGCAACGAGAGGAAGCTTCGGTGGTGGCGCCGTATTTCCAAGCCGGCCCGCTGTTCGGCTATGTGCTCGCTTATCTTGTACTCGGCGAAACCCTGTCGGGGCGGCAAATGGCGGGCGGCGTCATGATCCTTGTTGGGGCCGTGACCGTGTCGGTTCGCTTCCCCCATTCCTCTCCCACTGGCGGCGCAGGCGAGGGAAGGCGGTTCAAGGCTCGTCTCGCCGCACTGATGTTAGCATGCGGATTTGCCATGGCGCTGAGCGGCCTGATCTTCAAGGTTTTTGCCATCAAGGTCGAATTCTGGACCACGACGTTCTGGATGTTCGTCGGCGAGGCGCTGTTCGGCTGCGCGCTATTGCTGGTGCCGTCCTACCGCAAGCAATTCATGGCGATGTTGCGTTCCAATACCGTTGCGCTGCTGTCGATCAACGGTACGAACGAGCTCATCAATCTCGGCGGCGGCTTGGCCAACCGCTACGCGCTGATGTTCGCGCCGCTGAGCATCGTGCAGGCTATCGGCTCGACGACGACGCTGTTCGTCTTCGCCTTCGGCGTCGTGCTGAGCCTGGTCTGGCCGAGATTCGGCCGCGAGGATTTGTCCAGCCGCGAACTCGTGCAGAAGGGGATTGCCGCCGCTCTCGTCGCACTCGGTGTTGCGCTGGTGACACGCTAAATCCTGCACCCGCCGCGAAAAGGCCAAGCCGACGCCTCGCCCTTTTGTTAAGGATCCGCCACAAAATGATCGCGAATAGGAGATCAGGCTCGCGGCCGGATTCGTCTCGGCTTCGGAGCATGGTATAATGGACACCGCTAAAGCTTGCAGATTGCTCCTAACCGGGTCAGGCGTGCGATGAACTGGATCTCCAATGTAGTGCGACCCAAAATCCGTAACATTCTCCGCCGCGAAGTGCCGGAGAATCTGTGGATCAAATGTCCGGAAACCGGCCAGCTCGTATTCTACAAGGACGTCGAATCGAACCAATTCGTCATTCCGGGCTCCAACTATCATATGCGCATGGCGGCCGTGGCGCGACTCAAATCGATGTTCGACAACCAGACCTGGTTCGACATCGCCGTGCCGGACGTGCCGGTCGATCCCCTGAAATTCCGCGACGAACGCCGTTACGTCGACCGGCTCAAGGACGCGCGCAGCAAAACCGGGCTGAACGATGCGGTGAAGCTCGGCTACGGTAAGCTTGACGGTTTCGCCGCGGTCATCGGCGTGCAGGATTTCGATTTCATGGGTGGTTCGCTCGGCATGGCGGCGGGCGAGGCGGTTATCCGGGGCCTCGAGACCGCGGTGGAGAAGGGTTGCCCGTTCGTGCTGTTCGCGGCTTCCGGTGGCGCGCGCATGCAGGAGGGCATTCTGTCGCTGATGCAGATGCCGCGCACCACCATCGCGGTGCAGCGTCTGCGCGAGGCGCGCCGGCCCTATATCGTCGTGCTCACCAATCCGACGACCGGTGGCGTCACCGCGTCCTATGCCATGCTCGGGGACGTGCAAATCGCCGAGCCCGGCGCTTTGATCGGTTTCGCCGGTCCGCGCGTCATCGAGCAGACCATCCGCGAGAAATTGCCGGAGGGTTTTCAGAAGGCCGAATATCTGCGCGATCACGGCATGGTCGACATGGTGGTGCATCGCCACCAATTGCGCGCGACCATCGCCCGGCTGTGCCGGCTCCTCACCAAGGCGCCCGCCGGCGCGCCGCAGCCACGTGTCCTACCGGCGCCGGCGCCCGAACCTGCGGCAACGTGAGCGCTCGGCACGCCAACGCCGCACCGATCGATGCCATGCTGGCGCGGCTCCTCGCGCTGCACCCGAAGCGCATCGATCTTTCGCTTGACCGGATCGAACGCCTCCTTGCCGCACTCGATCATCCGCAACGGCGGTTGCCGCCGCTGATCCATGTCGCCGGCACCAATGGCAAGGGCTCGACGATCGCCTTTATGCGCGCGGTGCTCGAAGCGGCGGGCAAGATCGTGCACGTCTACACTTCGCCCAATCTCGTCCGCCTCAACGAGCGCTTCCGCATCGGGCGCGCGGACGGGGGTAAACTGGTCGGCGATGCCGCGCTTGGCGAAGCGCTCGCCGAATGCGAGGCGAAAAACGGCGACGCGCCGATCACGGTGTTCGAGATGGAGACCGCGGCGGCGTTCGTTCTGTTCTCGCGCAATCCGGCCGATGTGCTTTTGCTCGAAGTCGGGCTCGGCGGCCGGCTCGATGCCACCAATGTCGTCGAGCGCCCGCTTGCCAGCGTGATCACCCGCCTGTCGCTCGACCACCGCGAGTTTCTCGGGGACACGCTGCCGCAGATCGCCGCCGAAAAGGCTGGCATCCTCAAGCGCGACGTGCCAGCGGTCGTCACCATACAGGCGCGCGAGGCTCTGGCGGTCATCGAGCGGCAGGCCAAGCGGATGCGCGCACCGCTTTCCATTGCCGGAGAAGACTGGACCGCGACCGAAGAACGCGGCCGGCTCGTTTATCAGGACGGCGAGGGGCTGTTGGACCTTCCGGCGCCGAAACTCTATGGACGCCATCAATTCGAGAATGCCGGCGCGGCGATCGCGGCTTTGCGCGTCAGCGGGCTTAAGCTCCCGACCGCCGCGTTCGAGGCGGGCATGACACGGGTCGATTGGCCGGCGCGCATGCAGCGACTATCGCACGGACGGCTCGCGGAACTGGCGCCGCCGGACAGCGAGCTTTGGCTCGACGGCGGCCACAATGCCGATGGCGGTCAAGCGATTGCCGCCGCGCTTGCCGATCTTGAGGAGCGCGTGTCGCGGCCCGTTGTGCTCATCGTCGGCATGTTGTCGACCAAGGACTGCGCCGGCTTCTTGAGGAATTTTTCTGGCCTGGCGCGCCGCGTAATTACCGTGCCAATCCACCAGGACAAGGCGGTTACGGCGCCCGAATTGGCCGAAATCGCCGGCAGCGTCGGCATTCCGGCGCTCGCGCGCGACGATCTCGAAAGCGCGATCGACGTCGCCGGCAAGCTCGATCTTCACCCCGTGCCGCGCATCTTGATTACCGGCTCGCTCTATCTCGCCGGTGAGGTGTTGGCCGCCAACGGCACGCCGCCGGAGTAGGCGCGTGTCACTCCAGTTTAATTCCGGCGTCGTGAATGACCTTCGCCCATTTGTCACGTTCGGCCCTGACGTAGGCGGCAAATTCGTCGGGCGGCGAGGCCATTGACTCGAACATCTGCGGATCGAGGAAGCGGGCGCGGAATTCCGGATCGCTGAAAATCCGCCGCACCTCGGCGTTGATCTTCGTCACGACGTCAGGCGGCATCCCGGCCGGCCCGAACAATCCAAACCACGCGGTGGCCTGATAGCCGGGAAGTCCACTCTCGGCAATCGTCGGAATGTCGGGCTGCTGCGGTAGACGCTTTAGGCTGCCGATACCGAGGACCTTCAGCTGTCCGGCTTGGTACGGCGGCAGTGCAGTGGCGACGCTGATCGTCATCACGTTGATCGCGCCGCCGATCAGGTCGTTGAGAGCGGGCGTCGCGCCGCGATAGTGGACGGGAATGAGTTTTATGTCCGCCATTCTTTCGAACAGCTCCATATTCATATGCAGCGCCGAACCGATGCCGGCGGTGCCGTAAGTCAACTGGCGTGGCTTTGTTTTCGCAAGCGCGATCAGCTCGGCGGCGTTGGCCACCGGCAACGACTTGGCGGCCAGCAGCGCCTGATTGATGCGCACCAGTCCGGTGATCGGAACGAAATCCTTCGCGGTGTCGAAGGGCAGCTTGTCTTTCGGGTAGAGCGTCGGATTGACGGTGAAAGTGCCGGACTCTCCGACTAATAGCGTGTAACCGTCGGACGGGGCCTTGGCGACGGCCTCGGCCCCGATGATGTGCGCGGCGCCGCCTTTGTTCTCGATGATGACCGGCTGGCCCCAGGCCTTGCTCAGCTCCTGGGCGAGCGCGCGGCCGACGACGTCGGTGACGCCGCCCGGCACTGACGTTATCACCATAGTGATCGGATGATCCGGATAGGCCGTCTGCGCTCCGCTTGCGCCACCGAGGCATGAGAGCAAAAGCAATGCGGCGAGCCATCTGGTCATCAGAATACCCTGAAACCGGGCTACCTCTTACAGCCTGATCTCACCGAGATTAATGCTAACGCCGAGATTGGTTTCGACGGTCTTGGAGCGGCCGCCGGCGTAGATCTGCACGGTGTAGCGGCCGGAATTCTCCTCGAGCTTGTCGAATTTGAAATCGCCGTAATTGTCGGTCGTGGTCACCCCGACGGATGCGCCGTCCTTGACGAGCTGGACGCTCGCGCCCTCGACGCAATCGACGGCGCCGTTCTTCTCCTCGGCAACCGAGCCGCCGATGAAGCATTTAGAATAGCGCCACAGATTGCGGTAATAGACCCGCGGCTTGGAGCTGAGCTCGGGCTTTATCACTTCGAGATTTTGCTCGCGCGCCATGTCCGCCATCTCATCGTCCTCGACTTTGATGGCGCGCATGGCGCCGGTCGGACACGATTGGTCGCCACGCGTTTTCGTCCAGCCTTGATCGATGAGATGTGCATCGAAGGTCCAGGCCTGCGGCAGCTGCAGGTCCTCGTTCCACCAGATGTGACCGTAAGGACAGGCCTCAACGAGCTGCTTTTGGCCTTTCGCCTTGACCGGATCAATGATGACGATGCCGTCCTTGCGCTTTTTAATGGCGCCTTTCGGCGCGGCCTTCATGCATGGCGCGTCGTCGCAGTGGTTGCACATGGTCGGAACGTAGGCGATGTCGATCATCGGTATCTGCCCGCGTTCTTTTTGCAGAATGTTGATCCATTTGTGGCCGTGCTTCGGCATCGGCGCCGAGTAGCCGGGCCATTCGTTGCCGACATATTCATCCATGGCGGCGAGTGTGCACAAATTGCAATTGGTGCACTCGGCCACGTCGATGATCATGTTCCATTTTTTCATTTAGCCGGCACCAGATGCGCTTCCTTGAGCGCGCGCTTGATTTCCTTGTCTTGCTCCATCGCGGCAAACGCCGCCGACATGTGCTCGGTGCGGCCGTCCCATGGCTCGATCTGCACCAGCGAATTGGCGCCAGCGAGCGAATGCGTGCTCTTGGTCTGTGTGCGCTCCGGCGTGAGCAGATTGAGGCAGCCGCCGCGGTCGACCGATTTGCCGGGCTCGCCCATCGGATCGTAGATCGCGGAAGATTCGTAACCGTGCGCGACACCGCGCGGCAGCCGCTGCGTCGGCAGCGCCGCGCAAATCACCGCGCCGCGATCGTTGAACACCTTGACGAGATCGTGCTTGCCGACGCCGCGCGCCTTGGCGTCCTCGGCGTTCATGCGGACGATCCAGTAGTAATAGCCGTCGACCTTGACGCGATGGTCTTCGATGTTGAGCAGGAACGAGTCCTTGCCGTCGCCTTGGGTGTGGAACGAATATTTTGAATGCGGCGTCAAAAGCTGCAGCGGATAGCGCTCGAACAACTCGCCGGAATGCGCGCCTTCCCATGACGGCTCGTATTTGACGATCGGCGGCCGTTCCGGATCGTGGAACCTTTTCAACGAGTTACACTCAAATTCAAGCTTGCCGGATTGCGTCTGCAGGCCACGCAGAAATTCTTCCGTGTAGTCGGACGGCAGCGGTTGCGCTTCCGGCACGTCCTTCTTGCGGTTCTCGAAGAACCAGCGGAACGACACCGGTGCGCGCAGCTTTTCCTTCTCCGCCGGCACGACGAAATAGCCGCGCTTGAGGAATTTCCGCCACGACATCATTTTCGGCATGTCGGAGGCGAGATAGACCCGCTTAACCCAGTCGATCTCGTTGCAGCCTTCGGAGAAGTAGTTGGCCAAGCCGAGCGGCTTGCACAGTTCGTTCAAGATCCAGAAGTCGGATTTCGATTCGCCCTGCGGCTTGATCGCCGGCGCTTGGAATACGATGACGCGGTGATTGAGCTGCTGCTGGCCATGGTGTCCATAACCGCCAAGACCGGCCCATTCGCTGATGTCGGTGCGCTCGAAGTTGGTGCAGGCGGGCAGGATCACGTCGGCGAACTTCGCTTCACCCTCGAACCAGATCGACTGGTTGACGACGAATTCGAGGTTCGGCGACTGATACATCCGCACCCAGCGGTTGGTGTTGTTCATGGTCGAGAGGATCGAGCCGCCGTATTTGTAGAGCATATGCACCGGAGAATGCCCTGCCGCCGGGTACGTGAATTTTGGGAACTGGTGCTCGATCGACTTGCCGACCCACGGATAGCCCTCGGCCTTGCCGTCGATGATCGCCTCAGGCACGAAGATGCGGGGAATGCGCTGATTGTTCGAGTTCATGGTCGGCAATTGCGGCATGCGCTGGTAGAGCTCGACCGGCATCGACGTGTTTTCGAGATCGCCGGACATCCCGCCGTCGGCGTAGCCCGGAAAATAGAAATTAAAATCGATCGGCGTGCCCCATTGCAAATTGCCCATATTGATGCCGGGCTTGCCGAGGCCCTGCATGGCGACGAGGCACACCATCACGCGCGCCCACTGAATGCCGGTCTGGTTGCGGCAAGCGCCGCCGTGCCCGTTGCCCCAGCCGCCGGGCGCGAGATAGACGCGCTTCTTACCCCACTCGCGGGCGAGTGCGCGCACGTCCTTCGCCGGAACGCCGGTTTCCTTCTCCTGCCATTCCGGCGTTTTTGGAATGCCATCGTCCTCGCCGAGCAGATAGGCCTTCCATTTGTCGAAGCCGACGGTGTGCGTCTCGACATATTTCTTGTCGTAGAGGTCTTCCTTGATCCACACGTAGGCGATCGCCATCGCCATCGCGACCGAGGTGGTCGGCTTCGGCGCGAACCATTTGCCGGGCAGGAATTGCGCGGTGGCGTTGTAATACGGATCGACGTGGACGACCTTGATGCCGAGCTTTTGGTTTTTCAGCCACTGCCGCCGCGTCGTGCCTTCCTGCGCGCCGTAGGAGCCAGACGTCGATTCCGGATCCGCGGCCCACGACACGATCATGTCGCAGTTTTGCAAGCAGTCCTCGACGGTGCCGTAGGTTTCTGATTGGCCGACGCGCAAGGTGTGGCCCCAGTGGTGCACTGCGCCCCAATACCAGCCTTCCCACGAATCGGGATTGTGATGGATGCGCGTCATGCCCACCGCATTGGCGAAGCGGAACAAAGCGGAGAGGTAGTAGCCGATATTGCCCCAGGTATGATGCGAGCCGTGCGAGAACGTAATGGCGCCCGGCCCATATTCGCGCTTCTGACGCTTGATCTCGTCGGTGACGAGCTTGATCGCCTCGTCCCAGGAAATACGCTCATAGCCCGACTTGCCGCGGTTCTGCGGATTGCGTTCGCCGTTCGGATCGAAGTCGACGCGCTTCATCGGGTAGAGCAGGCGGTCGGGTGAATAGACGATCGATTTGGCATTCTGCCCATGCGGCGCCAGCGTGGTCTTGCGCGGCGGCGTCAGTTTCTGGCCCTTCGCCTCGATCGTCCAGGACGCGCCGTCGTCGGCGGCGAGATCGATCGGCGTCATGCGCAAAATCTTGCCGTCCTTGACGTAGACGAAGACCGGCCCGCCATTCGTCATGTTGCAATAACGCGTGACGCCGCGGCGCAGTTTTGTTCCGTATCTGAGACCGGCCGACTGGCTCATCATCAAAGTCTGCGCGAACCAGTTGGTGAGATATTCGGGCCCATCGACGGTGAGCACGAAATCCTTCTGCGCATTGATCTGATCGAGCCAATTGATCGGCGGTGTCAGCAGCCCGGCGCCGATCTTGGCATTCTTGAACATCAATTTGATGTCGGGCTTGGCGTGCAGGCCGGACTTCGAGGTGATCGCGCCGTCCTTGAACTCGAACCAGCGCCCGATCTCCTCGTCGCGCGCCATGATCTGGGCGACGAAATTGTGCTCCTTGACGCGCGCCTTGAGGTCCGGATGCCGCCGCGCGGCCCATTTGAGGAGCTGCGCCGCGCCGAACAGGATGATTGGGAATTTGAGCCTCGCCATCCCCATGGCCGTCTCCTCAATTCACCTGCGGGCGTCGCGGGGCATATCCCCTTTTTATAAGCGGCCCGTGTTGTAATTCTGCAATAATTTCGCGGCTTTGGAAACTCTCTAAGCCATGCCTACGAGAGTGTGGCCTATTGCGCTCAACGCGCAACGATATTGCGCATCTCGCTTGGCCTTCCGGCGATGAACAGCCGCATATTGTCGACGATCAGCGGCATGATGAACTCCTCGTATTCGACGATATAGCCGCCAACATGCGGCGTGATGAATACGTTCGGCAGGCTCCAGAACGGGCTATCCGGCGGCAGCGGCTCGGCTTGGAAGACGTCGAAAGCCGCCCCGGCGATGCGGTGCTCGCGCAAGGCTGCGGCGAGAGCTGTCTCATCGACTGTCTGGCCGCGACCGGCGCTGATGTAATAGGCGGATGGTTTCATTGCCGCGAACACTTTAGCGTCAAACAGCGCGATGTTTTCCGTGCTCGCCGGCAGGATGTTGATGAGATAGTCGGCCTTGGCCGCGGCCTCCGGCAAACGATCGCCCGGCATCATCTCGTCGAATCCGGCAGTCGTCCTCGGTGTCCGGGTGACGCCGACGACATGCATGCCGAACGCTTTCAGCAGTTCACCGATCGCGGCGCCGACCACTCCGGTGCCGACGACGACAGCGGTCTTGCCGTGCAACGTGCTCCAGAGGCGGCGCTGCCAAATGCGGTGTTGATAGTCTTCGATCTGGCGCGTGACGTCGCGGCTGACCGCCATCATCATATGGACGACTTGCTCGCGCATCGGCGGCCCGTGGATGCCGCGCCCGCTGGTAATCAGCACGTCGGGCTTGAGCGACGGGCAACGCAGGAAATGGTCGACACCGGTCGCCAGCGATTGAATCCATTTCAGCCGCGGCGCGCCTTTGAGCATATCGTCGCGCACTTCGATGCCGAACATGAGCATCACCTCGACATCGTCGAGGCCGCCGCTTAGCTCTGCGGCGCGGTGGAATAGTGCGAATTGCAGTTCCGAGAATTTCGCCTGCAGAGTATCGCGATACACCTCGGCGTGGATATCGACGATGAGAACTTTTGTCATGATGCCTTGGGCAAGCCAAGTTGACGTACGGCATTGTTGAAGGCGACGTCTTCGCGCACGCGGTCCGCGAGCGGTACGTGATCCATGAACTCGCCCGCCTCCTGCGCCGACTCGAACGGATAATCGGCCGCGAACATCACGCGCTCATGGCCGAGCGCGGCGATGGTGCAATTTAGCGGTTCGGTGGAGCACATGCCGGACGTCGTCACCATGATATTCTCTTTGATATAGTCGGACGGCTGCTTGGCAAGCTTCACGCCGTAGAGTTTGGCGCGGCTGTCGAAACGCCACAGTAGGAACGGTAAAGTCTCGCCGAGATGACCGAGCATGACCTTGGCGCGGGGAAAACGATCGAACAGCCCGCCAAATACTAGCCGCAAGGCATGCGAGCCGGTCTCAAAACCCCATTCCCAGGTTGCGCGGCGCAAGCCGTTGTAGCCTTCAAGCACGGGCGCCGGCCTGACCGGATCGGTGGGATGAATGTAGACCGGCGCACCCAGCGCCGCAGCGCGCTCCCAGAACGGATGCAGCGAAGGATGATCGAGATATTGGCCGTTGGTGTGGCCGTTGATCATCGCGCCGGCGAATTTGAGATCGCGCATGCAGTGTTCCAGCTCGTCGGCGGCGCCAAGCGGATCCTGCATCGGCAGATGCGCGAAGCCGGAGTAGCGGTCGGGGCGCTTCTGCACTTGCAGCGCGAGAAAATCGTTGGATTCACGCGCGCGCCGGACCGCGGTCGGCGCGTCAAGCTCGCTCTGCACGCCCGGCCCGGCAATCGATAATACCGAACGCGTGATGCCTGCCTCGCTCAAGGCTTGCAGCCGCATCTCGCCGAAGTCCGTCAGGCGCGCCAGCAAGTTGCTCGCATGCTTCGGATCGATATTGGCGACCGTGGGTCTCCAGTAGTCGTCGAAACCTGGAGACAGAAAATGCTCCTCCAGGGCGATTTTTTCGACCATGTCTCCCCCAAATTATCGGCTTGCCACCGTTGCCGCGGCTCTCTGTACCTTATAATCGATATTGGATACAAACGGCGGTCGGTTGAATACCGTGGCTTAAATTTGAGTGGAGGAACGCCCGTGACACAGAAAATTCGCGGGGTGACGTTTGAGGAGAACCTCAACAACGCGATGGGACTCGAATTCTATAATTTGTCACATCGTTTTGGATATCAGTCGCCGAATTGGCCTTATTTCGAAGACGTGAAGATCGAGCGTATCCATTACATGGCCAAATCGGGCGTGCTGTCGCAGCGCATCACCACGTCGATGCACAACACCACGCATATCGACGCGCCGGCGCATGTCGTGCAGGGCACGCCGTTCATCGACGAGGTGCCGCTGCCGCATTTCTTCGGCTCCGGCATCGTCATCTCGCTGCCGAAGAAGAAATGGGAGCAGATCACCTACGACGATCTGGAAAAGGCGGCCGGCAAGATCGTGCGGCCGCGCGACGTGGTGATCGTCAATACCGGCTGGCACGAGAAGTACGAAGATAGCGAAGATTATTTCTGCTATTCGCCGGGCTTCGTCGCTTCGGCGGGCAAGTGGTTCGTCGAGAAGCAGGTGAAGGTCGTCGGCCACGACACGCAGGCCAACGATCATCCGTTGGCGACCGCCATCGGCCCGCAACGCAACGGGCCGCTGCATCCGCATCTCGCCGCGGAATACAAGGAATGGTCGGGCGGCCGCGACTGGAAAGCAGATTTTCCCGATTGGGAGCCGGTCCACCGTATCCTGTTCAAGGCCGGCATCCTCGGCATCGAGAATGTCGGCGGCGATATCGACAAGGTCACTGGTCGGCGCTGCACTTTCGCATTCTTCCCTTGGAACTGGGATCGCGGCGACGGCTGTATCATCCGGCTGGTCGCGATCATCGATCCGAAGGGCGCCTACCGGATCGAGAATGGGGAGAAGTTCGCATGATCGTACGAAAATTTTCGGAAGCAAAACCCTACGAAGCGCCGAATCATCGTGAATACAAATCGTTTCGCGTGTTCGGCGCTGAAATGGGCGGCTCTCAGACGCTGATCTTTGGCATCTCGCACTTTCTCCCAGGCGGCGGCGCCGGTCCCGACGCCTCGCCGCCGGAGAAGATCTATTACGTGCTGGCCGGCGAGCTCACCGTGATTGCCGGCGGCAAGGAGACGGTCGTGAAGGCGGGTGACAGCTGCTATATCGGCCCGAACGAAAGCCGCGAGATCGTCAATCGCGGCCATGAGGTCTGTACCATCGCGGTCGCGGTCGCGCCGGTGAAGTGATGCGGGCACCGCGGCGTCATGCCCGGCCTTGTGCCGGGCATCCCGATCGTCGGGGCACGGTGCCTGATTAATCGGGATGGCCGGGACAAGCCCGGCCATGACGGCCGCAGGAAACAAACATTCATCAGTGAGTAAGCCCATGTCCGAAGACTTCTTGAAAAACCCGCTGTCGCTATTCGATGTCCGCGGCAAGTCAGCAATCGTAACGGGCGCGACCGGCGCGTTCGGCGCCATCGCGGCGAAGACCTTGGCCGCGGCAGGCGCAAGCGTTGTACTCACCGCAAGCAACGCCGAGGGATTGAAAAAGATCGCCGCGGAATGCGCCAAGCTCGGCGCCAAGGCCGAAGTGGTGGCCAAACGCCCGAGTTCGGAAGCGAATTGCGACGCGATCGTCGCGGCTGCGGTGGAGAAGCTCGGCGGCGTCGACATCTTGGTCGTGGCCTCGGGCCAGAACAAGGTCGCGAAGATCGTCGACCAGAAGCCAGAGGACTTCCTCGACGTGATGGACGCCAACGTCACGCAATCCTGGTTGATGGCGCGCGCCTGTGCGCGGCAGATGATCAAGCAGGGCCGTGGCGGTAAGATCATTTTAATGTCCTCGGCGCGCGGCTTGCTCGGCCATCCGGCCGGCTACACCGCTTATTGCGCGTCGAAGTCGGCGGTCGACGGCATCACCAAGGCGCTCGGCTGCGAACTTGGCTCGGCCGGCATTACCGTCAACGCGCTGGGGCCAACCGTCTTCCGCTCGCCGCTGACCGAATGGATGTTCGCCGATGATGAGCGTGGCAAGACCGTCCGCGCCGGCTTCCTGACACGCGTGCCCAAAGGCCGCCTTGGCGAACCGTCCGATCTCGCCGGGCCCCTCTTGTTCCTGGCGTCACAAGCCTCCGATTTCTATACCGGACATATCCTTTACGCCGACGGCGGCTACACGGCAGGCTGACCTCGCTTCTCGTTCTCGCTCGCGGAACAGGCTAGGGTAGGGACTTCGGCGTGCGTTCAAGTGCGAGATTTTTCATGACCAAGGCGAAAATTTCCGTCGTCGGCGCCGGGCTTATGGGTCACGGCATCGCGCAAGTATTTGCCGTTGCCGGTCATGAGGTGACCATCACCGACACGGTAATGAAGAATCTCGATACCGTCGAAGCGCGGATCGCCGCCAATTTGCGCGACCTCGGCGATGACGAAAGCGCGGTCGCGCGCGTGCGCTCATGCGTCGATCTCGCCGAAGCGGTGCGCGGCGCCGATTACGTGGTCGAGGCGGTGCTGGAGGATTTGCCGCTCAAGCAAAAGCTGTTCGCGGATATCGAACGCCACGTGCGGCCCGACACGATCCTCGCCAGCAACACGTCGGTCATCCCGATCACCTCGATCATGCAGGGGCTGAAAAAGCGCGAGCGCGCGCTCGGCACCCATTGGTGGAATCCGCCGTTCCTGGTGCCGCTCGTCGAAGTCATCGCGACCGAGTGGACCTCGCCGCGGGCGATCGCGTGGACCATGGAACTGCACCAGGCAGCCGGTAAGAGACCCGCGCATGTCAAAAAGGACGTGCCGGGGTTCATCGGCAACCGGCTGCAGCACGCGCTGTGGCGCGAGGCGATCTCGCTGGTCGAGAACGGCATCTGCGATGCCGAGACGGTCGATGCCGTGATCAAGGCATCGTTCGGCCGCAGGCTGCCGGTGCTCGGGCCGCTTGAGAACGCCGACCTTGTCGGCACCGATCTGGCACTCGCCATCCACAATACGGTACTGCCGGCGATCGAAAGCCGGCCGGGGCCGTCACCTTATTTGCAAAAGCTCGTCGCCGACGGCAAGCTCGGGTTTAAATCGGGCGAAGGTTTTCGTAAATGGAGCGCCGAGGAGCAGGACGCGCTCCGCGCCAAAGTCGTCAAGCACCTTAAAGCCATGCGCGACAGCTAAGCGATCGTCAGCAACTTTATCAGTGCGCGGCTATCCGGCAATTCGTCGAGCCGCATCACGGCGTCGATCAGTGCGTCCTGCTGCTTCGCCGCTATCACACCGCGCGTCAGCTTGCGGAACTTGGCGACAATATCATCGGTACTCGCGAAAGAGTGCTCGCTGCCGCGCGGCGCTTCGCGGGTCTCGCTTTCGACTGAGCCATCGCAAAAGTGCACGTCGACGTGCACTTGGTGCCGGTGCGCCGCGCCGAGCGCCGTGATCGCCGGATCGTGCACGACCCGCACCTTGCGCGCCAATGCGATCCGCGCCGGATCGTCGATGCAGTCCGGCTTGAACTCGTCGGTAAATACGTCGCCCTCGATGAGCAGTGTCGCGGCGCAGAATGGCAGGTTAAGCTGCGCCGCGGTCAACCCATCAGGCTTATAGGGCCAGCCGGCGTGATCGACCGTGACCTGCGACGCGTGGACCACGATCTTCTCGATCTCATCAAGATCGAACGGACGCCGCTTGCGGATGCTGGATAGCGCATCGAGCGTGGTGTGATTGCTGCCGACGCAGGAGTAGAATTTCAGCGAAATTCGCATCGTCTCGAAACGCTCGCCGAGGCCTGCGCTCAATTGCGTAAGATCGAAGCGGTCCTTGGAGCGCGAGAACGTCGTGCAGAAGCCGCCATAGGGCGCCTCGAACACATCAACGATGCCGGTGAAGCCCTGACCCGCCAACAACGCCGCATAAAGGCCGCTCTGCGCCGCGCGGCCGGCATGCATGCGCTTGACCATGGCGCCGTATTGCGCCGCCATCAGGCCGGACGATTGCGTGCCGGCGATGCCGAGCGCGTGCACCGTCGCGTCGGCGTCCAGCGAAAGTGCACGCGCAGCACCGGCTGCGGCCGAGAACACGCCGACCGTCGCCCCGGAATGCCAGCCCTGGCCGATATGCTCTTGGCCCATGCATAGCCCGACGCGCGGGCCGATCTCATAGCCGGCAACGGCCGCGGTCAGGAAATCGCGGCCGGAGAGCTGGGCGTGGCTTTCCGCGACCGCGATCAGCGCCGGCAGCGTCACCGCGCCGACATGCAGCACCGCGGTGCGATGGACGTCATCGAGCTCAAAACCCTGCACCTGCGTGCCGTTCACCAGCGCGGCGTGCACGGAGGAGAGTTTGCGATCGGTGCCCCAGATCGAGGTGGTGCGTGTTGCGTCGATCGCTTCGAGCGTGTCGCGCAGGATGCGGCACCATTCGAGATCGGCGCCATAGATGGCGCAGCCGAGTGAATCAAGAATGAGAAGCTTTATCCGCTCGCGCACCGCGGCGGGGATTTGCTCGTAAGTCAGGCGCGAAACAAATTCGGCGATCTTGCGGGTGTGCACATTGTCGGTCCCGGCATGCGCGTCCATGCTCGGCCTTTGCCGTTATTGCGCAGCGGAGCGCGACTTTACGCTGTCCCACCAAGGACAGACGCCGGACATGAGCTCGTAATTGCCGTCGATCACCTGCACCGGCCGGCGATAGCCGTCGGCGGCGTTCTTGAGCCGCAGCGCGCGGGCCTTGGCCATGTCCTCGGCCGAGAGCCAGGAGCGGTCGTGGCCCCACATGCTCGGACCTTCCTTGCGCTCGTATGCTTTCCAGCTGTCGACGTCGATCGAACGCGCGCCCCAGCCGTATTCGACCATGAAGGCCGACGGCGTCCAGGTGTAGAACGAGGTGATGAAGTCGCTGGTGTGGCGCCCGAGCGTCGTTGCCAGGCGGCCCTCCTCGGCGAGCGCAAGATCGTAGCCCTGACCGATATCGTCGAAGCTGAACAACTCCATCATGATGTGATGCACCGCGTTCTTGCCGGTCTGGATGAAGGCGAGGCTGTGATGGCGCGGGTTGAGGTGGAGAAAGCGCGCGACGAACGGATGCGAATAATAATCGGTCAGCCGAAAGCCGAGGGTGTCGCGATAAAATGCCATCAGCCGGTCAATCGTCGCCGGCGTATCGACATTGAGTACGACGTGACCCAAGCCCAGCGGGCCGGTGCGGAAACCAGAGATCGAGCGGCCGGGTTGGAACGGCTCCGCCGTGATTTCGGCGCCGTGAAAGATTTCGAGCCGGTTGCCGACCGGATCGCTCAGCACGATCAAGTCCTTGACGTGCCGCTCGTCCGCAAGCGCGCGGGCACCGCGCGCTATCTTAATTCCATTGTTGTCCAGATGCGCCGCGAGCGCGTCCAGCGCCGCCGCGTCAGCCGTTTCCCAACCGAAAAAGCCGATGCCTTCGCCGCCGTCGGCGTCGACTATGACGCGCTGCTTGCGGTCGTCCATGCGAAAGGCGAGGCTCGAGCGGGATTTGTCGATGCGCTGCAGACCGAGGAGCCCCGCGCCATAGCTCGCCCAGTCGCCCAAATCCTTGGCGCGGACGCCGACATAACCCAGAGCTTGTGGAGCCGGAACTTGCGGGGCCATAGCCGTCTCGTTGCCATCCTTTTACTTGGATAACTTTTACACCGAAGACATGGCGGTTGAAATGCCCGACGGCAACGGCCGCGAGTCACTGTCGGCGCGATAATACCTGCACCGTCAGCACTTGGTCGGCGCGATCGGAGTGTTCAGATCCAAATCCCGTTGCGCGTCCGCGGCGGCTTGGCTCAAAAGCCTTTCCAAGCTTTGCAGCATCGATCGCTGTTCCCTGGTTCGTGCGCCTTGCGCCCAAACTTGGCAGCGGTCCGCCCAATGGCCGATTTCTTCTGCTACTGACTCGAACATGACACGCGACTCTCAAGTCGGCTGTGGCAACGTGAAAGCTGGGCCGAGCAAATGCCGACCGCGGACGAGTGTAGCACGCGCCGCGCGAGCGTCGAGCGCCGTTTGCAGCAAAGCCGGCAGCTGGCGCGGTTGCTTGAGCACCGAACGCAGCATGGCCCCGATATTGGTGGTTCCGTTTGGGCGCATCGCCGCGACCGCGGATACCGGCAATGCCCGCTTGGCCGGATCGGTGATGACTCGGATCGCCGCCACCGGCACGTCGTGGGCGAGCGCCACCGAGGCGACGATATGCGATTCCATGTCAACCGCGATCGCGCCGGTCTCGAGATAAAGCGCGCGCTTCTCGTCCGGATGGGCAATCGGCTTCGGCACGCCCAGCAACATGCCGGAAACCGAATCCGGGATCGTCTGCAGCAATTTCTGTGACCATTCGGGGCTGGTCGGCATCCGGTCCGATCCGGAAACCACGGCGGACCCGACCACGCAGGTCCCTGGATGCAGGTCCGGCGCGAGACCGCCGGCCACGCCGAAGCTGATAACCCCCGGGCAACCGCGCACCATCGTCCGCGATTCCAAGATCGCCGCCGTGAGCCTGGCAGCCAAGTTGCGGCCGTCGCCGCTACATATGACGTGAACCCCTGGCCCAGCGGCGATGCGCGCTTCAAAAGCCAATCCAACGACGATAATCACGTGGTCCCCATCCGCGGCAACCCCAATATTGCCTGCGAGCGCTATCGGCAGCTCCGCCCCCGCGGCTGCCGTATGACGATAGTATCCAATCGTCTTTATGAGCGCTCGAATCAGAGCCCAGCAATATAAAGAATAAAAAGGATGCTCGGTGTTCACTAGTGCAGAAAAGACACACTGCGCACTATTGGATGCAGCTAACTTGCATGCGGGGTATGTTGGCTGGGAATCCCTTAATCTGCCGTCTAATGCGAATCCGAGATGCGAACGTTCGATGCGGATATTGGCCCCTATTGCCGGGATTTTCGGCCTGGCGCTGCTGACCGGTCTCGTCGCCTATTATGGCTTTGCTTCGGTTCTTGTGGCTGTCGCCAGTTCGCAGTGGGGGACGGCGCTCGTTATCGTCGCTAGAGCCGCCGCCGTCGCGGCGGCCGGGGCCGGCTGGTGGCTTCTGCTGACGCCGCCTGGGCGCGGGCCCCAGGTGTTCGTCGGCCTGCGCTTCGTTCGTGAGGCCATCAATTCGCTGTTTCCGTTCGCCGTGGTTGGGGGCGATGTCATCGGCGCAAGGCTTCTTGCCCAATTTGGGATAGCGCCCAGTTTGGCTATCGCCAGTGTTCTGATCGATATTTTCGTCCAAGTCTTGTGTCTTTTGATATTTGTGCTCGCCGGAATCGGCATTGTTCTTAATCTCGCCGGTAGCCGGCCGTTCAGCGCGATGACGTTTGTCGCGCTGGCACTCGCAGTGCCGGCGGTGGCTGGATTTTTTCTCGCGTTGAATTTTGGCACCGTCGAACCCGTGGTTCGCCGGCTCGTCGAATTCGGCGAAAACCACCACTGGGCCGCGTTCAGCCATGTCGCCGATCTCGGTGGCCGGTTGCAGCAGATTTGGCGCAACCATCGCGGCCTCTCGGCCTCCTTCCTGGTTCATCTCGCCGGGGTATTCGTAGGCGCAAGCGAAGTTTGGATCGCGCTTTTCTTCATGGGTCACCCGATTACTCCTGCCGAAGCGATCGCCATTGAGAGCCTTGGCCAAGGCAGCCGTGCAGTCGCTTTCATCCTGCCGGCAGGCTTAGGTGTGCAGGACGGCGCCCTGATTGCGGCCTCTGCGATATTTGGAATTCCGGCAGAGGTCGCGCTGGCGATGGCGCTGATCAAGCGCGTTCCCGATCTCGTTTTTGGCATACCGGGCTTGTTGACCTGGCAGGCGCTAGAAGGCCGGCGGCTGTTGCGCGAGTAAAAGGTCCCGCCGAGGCAAATCAGCTCAAAACTCCGCGTCAATTTTGTCGCTTCTTTTACGTGCATGATAAGGACTAGGGCGATATAATCCCCCCTCGAAAGTGGGGCGAGAGTGAACGAGTTTTTCGCAAGCGCCGCCGATTGGGCGTCGGCGGTGTGTTATGCGGGGGCGGCGGTCGGCTGCCTCTACGCACTTTTCGCGGCTTGGGCCGCCCGCCGTTTCGTTCAATCGGGCATTGCGCCGGCCAAGAGCCACCCGGCGGTCACGATTCTAAAACCCCTGCACGGCACGGAGCCGGACCTCTGCGCCAATCTCATCCGCTTCTGCGAGCAGGATTACTCAGGCCCCGTGCAGATCGTGTTCGGGGTCGATGACCCTGCCGATCCGGCCGTTGGGGTCGCTCGCCGTGCCATGGCCGCCTTTCCCGATCTCGATCTAAAGTTGGTGGTCAATTCGCGCCGTCATGGCACCAACCGCAAGGTCTCGAACCTGATCAATATGGTCGCCGAAGCACGGCACGAGGTCTTGGTCATCTCAGACAGCGATATCGTTGTCGGCCGCGATTATTTAAAAAGCGTTGTTGGGGGCCTTAGTGAGCCGGGTGTCGGCGCCGTGACCTGCCTCTACCGCGGGACGGCGGCTTCGGGCGGGTGGGCGCATCTCGCCGCCGCGGCGATCGATTATCACTTCCTGCCGAGCGTGCTTGTCGGTCTCAAGCTCGGCCTTGCGGCGCCCTGCTTTGGCGCGACGATTGCCATTTGCAAGAAAACGCTGGCCCTGATCGGCGGCTTTGAATCGGTTGTCGATCAGCTCGCCGATGACTATGCGCTTGGCGCGCAGGTGCGCCGTGCCGGCCTGATGGTCGCAATTTCGGCCACAAGCGTCACACATGTCTGCAGCCAACGGTCCGCGGCGGATCTGTTCCGCCACGAGATGCGCTGGGCGCGGACCATCCGATCCGTGGACCCATTCGGCTTTGTTGGGCTGGCGGTCACGCACGCTTTGCCGCTCGCCTTGCTCGGCATAATGCTCGGAGGAGTCACGCCGGCCGGGATTATGGTGGTCGCGGCGCTCGCCTGCCGCTTTATGCTTCAAGTCGAACTCGATCGCGCCTTCCGTCTGCGCGACGACGTGTTCTGGCCGGGGCCAATTCGCGACGTCGTATCGTTCGTCGTGTTCATCGCCAGCTTTTTCGGCCGTGCCGTCGAATGGCGCGGTCATCGCTACGTCGTGCAGGCCGACAGCTCGCTTTTGTATTACGGCAAGATTGAAACCTAATGCGGGCTTTGTTCCTTCAGGCGCCCTCGTTCGAAGGCTTCGATGGCGGCGCCGGGTCGCGCTACCAGGCCCGGCGCGAAATCCGCTCGTTCTGGTACCCGACTTGGCTTGCTCAGCCGGCGGCGTTGGTCCAGGGCAGCAAACTTATCGACGCCCCGCCGCACGGTATCAAGCTTGCGCAAATCACGGCTACTGCGGGTGACTATGATCTCGCGGTGTTGCACACCTCGGCGCCGTCTTTCCACGCCGACGTCGAAACGATCAAAGCGCTCAAAGCGGCCAATCCCGCGCTGAAGGCCGGACTGGTCGGCGCCAAAGTCGCCGTCGATCCGGCTGGAAGCCTCAACGCATCGCCGTTGATCGATTTCGTCGCCCGCAACGAGTTCGATTTCACGATCAAAGAGGTCGCGGACGACCGGCCCTGGAGCGGCATCGCCGGCTTGTCTTATCGCAACGCGGCGGGACTCGTTATCCACAATGACGAGCGCGCGATCTTGGAAAATATGGATCTGCTTCCCTTCGTCACGCCGGTCTACAAACGCGACCTTGATATCAAGAACTACTTCATCGGCTATCTGAAACACCCGTATCTTTCGATCTATACCGGGCGCGGCTGCAAATCGCGCTGCACCTTCTGCCTGTGGCCGCAAACAGTGGGCGGCCATCGCTACCGCACGCGCTCTGTCGGCCACGTCGTCGAGGAGATCGCCTGGGCGCAGAAGGCATTTCCGGAGGTGAAGGAGTTCTTTTTCGACGACGATACGTTCACCGACGATTTGCCGCGTGCCGAGGTCATCGCCAAGGAGCTGAACAAGCTCGGCGTGATCTGGTCATGCAACGCCAAAGCCAATGTGCCGTACCGGACGCTCAAGATTTTACGCGACAACGGCTTGCGGCTTTTGCTGGTCGGCTATGAATCCGGCAATCAGCAGATTCTGCATAATATCAAGAAGGGAATGCGGGTCGACGTCGCCCGCAAGTTCACCAAGGATTGCCACGACCTCGGCATCGCCATTCACGGGACTTTCATCATGGGACTGCCGGGCGAGACCAAGGAGACGATCGAAGAGACGATCCGTTACGCGACCGAAATCAATCCACACACGATTCAGGTTTCGCTGGCGGCGCCCTATCCGGGAACGTTCCTGTTCGACCAGGCGATGAAAAACGGCTGGCTGGACGATGCGCATGCCGAACTCGTCAATAACGACGGCGTGCAGATCGCGCCGCTGCATTATCCGCATCTGAGCCACACCGAGATCTTCGGCTCGGTCGAGGAATTCTATCGGCGCTTCTATTTCCGCTCCGGCAAGATTGCATCCATCGTAGGCGAGATGATCCGCAGCCCGGACATGATGAAGCGGCGGCTGCGTGAAGGCGTCGAGTTCTTCCACTTCTTGCGTGAGCGCAGCGCGGTACACTGACATTTATTGGAGCATGGTCTCTTCGAAAAACTGGTTTCCACTTTTCCGGATCATGCTCGCTTGAGATAGCCGTTTTGCCGAAACCAGGCGATCGCATCAGCGATGGCTTCGCCATAGGGCCGGGCGCTGTAGCCAAGCTCGCGCTCCGCCTTCGCCGAAGTAAAGAACATGCGGTCTTTGGCCAGCCGCAATCCGGTCGTGGTCACGAACGGCTCGCGGCCGGTGAAATGCGCGATGGCCTCGGCACCGTAGGCAATGGGAAAAATCAGCGCGCGCGGCAAACGGAGTTTTGGGGGCGCGCGGCCGACCATGCGCGCGATGTCGCGGAGCATGTCGCCGAGGAGAACATTTTGTCCGCCGAGGATATATCGTTGGCCGATGCGGCCCTTGTGCAGCGCCGCCAAATGTCCGGCGGCGCAATCGTCGACATGAACCAGGTTGAGACCGGTATCGACATAGGCCGGCATGCGGCCCGATGCCGCCTCGACGATGATACGTCCGGTCGGCGTCGGCCGCACGTCGCCCGGTCCGATCGGCGTCGATGGATTGACGATGACAGCCGGCAAATTCTGCTTCGCCACCATGTCCTCAACCAGGCGCTCGGCGACGAGCTTGCTGTATTTGTAGGCGCCGATCGCGTGATCGGCATCCGAGGGAAAGGTTTCGTCGCTCGGCGTTCCATCCGGTCGCGGCAACAAAGTGGCAACGCTGCTGGTATAGACGATCCGCTCGACGCCAATGCGCTGCGCCGCCTCCATCAGCAAGCGTGTTCCTTCGACATTGGTCTCGACGATCTCTTGCGGATTGCGCGCCCACAGCCGGTAGTCGGCGGCGACATGAAATAGATAACGAATGCCCGTCGTGGCGCGCGCGAGCGACGCGGCATCGCGCAGATCGCCTTCCACGATATCAAAGCGAGTATCGGCAAGATTTAGCCGCGAACTGGTCGAGCGAACCAGCACGCGGACGTCGTGCCCGGCGGCGACCAGGCATCTGGCGACGGCAGAACCCAAGAAGCCGCTTGCGCCGGTGACCAGGATCATGGAAACGCTCTCTTCCAGCGCATCAATAACCGATATAGTTCGAGCCGAAAACCGATCGCATACGCGCGTAGAACACGTATCAAATCGCAACCGGAGGAACAATGAAGCTGCCCAGCCGCATGCTCGATCTGTCGTCGCCGCTCGAAAACGACACGGTTTACGACCCGCCCTTTATGCGGCCGAAGATCGAATATCGCAGCAATGCCGAGACCGCAGCGCAAGTCTGTGAGCTTTTTCCAGGCTTGCGGCCGGAAGACTTGCCGGAGGGCGAGGGCTGGGCGATCGAGCAAATCCAGCTCACGACGCATAACGGCACCCACATGGACGCGCCGATTCATTTTCAATCGAGGTCGATCGACGGCAAACCGATGATGACCATCGATCAGGTGCCGCTCGATTGGTTCTTCCGTCCCGGCGTCAAGCTCGATTTTCGTAAAGTGCCCGACGGCCACGTCATCACTGCCGCGGAGGTCGAGGCCGAACTCAAGCGAATCGGCCACGAACTGAAGCCGCTCGACATCGTCCTAGTCAATACGCGCGCGTCGAGCTGCATCGGTACCGACAAATATCTCACCGCCGGCTGCGGCATGGGCCGCGAGGCCACGCTTTACCTCACCTCGCGCGGTGTGCGGGTCGCCGGCATCGATGCCTGGGGCTGGGACGCGCCGTTCATCCACACACGCCGGCGCTGGCTTGAGACGCACGACCCATCGATCATCTGGGAAGGTCACAAGGCCGGGCGCGAGATTCCCTATTGTCACATGGAGAAGCTGTGCAATCTCGAACAGCTTCCCGATCACGGATTCATGGTGGCCTGCTTCCCGTACAAAGTGAAAGCGGGCTCGGCGGGCTGGACGCGGGCGGTGGCGCTGTTCGATTAGCGTATCCAGCGCTATTGCAGCCGCATAATTCCGATCTAAATAGGCTTGTTATGCCGGCTTTGGCTTTCCTGTTGAATTTACTGTGGATCGTGTTCGGCGGCCTCTGGATGGCGGTCGCTTGGGTGATTGCAGCCGTCATCATGGCCATCACCATCGTCGGCCTGCCCTGGGCCTGGGCGGCCTTCAATATCGCGTCCTATACGCTGTTGCCGTTCGGCAGGAAGGCGGTATCGCGCGCCGAACATTTGGGCCGGCACGACATCGGCACCGGGCCGTTCGGCCTGCTCGGCAATATCATCTGGCTCGTGCTGGCCGGCTGGTGGCTGGCCCTCGGCCATCTCATCACGGCCATTCTGCTGGCCACCACCATCATCGGCATTCCGTTCGCCTGGGCGCATTTGAAGCTTGCCGTCATCGCGCTGTGGCCGATCGGCAAAGTTATCGTTCCGGCCGAAGATACTTCCCTGAGGTTTCCGCACCCGCGGACTTAAGCCGCCGCTTTCCGCAGCCACACTTTGTTGTCATGAAATGCCGCGCCGCCGAACGGCGCGATCGAGTCGGCGCCGGTGAGCGTATTGATGCCGCAGCCGTCGGCGTAAGCCGAATTGGGCCAGATCGATTCCGCGATCAACACGCCGCGCCGCACGCCGTCGAACAGTTTGGCATGCAGCCGCACTTCGCCGCGGCGGTTGCCGAGCGTGACTTCGTCGCCACTCGCAATGCCGAGCGCTGCCGCGTCGACCGGGTGAATCATGACCTCGGGCCGCCGCTCGGTGGCGAGCGACGTCGGCGTTTCGGTAAAGGTCGAATTGAGGAAACCGCGTGCCGGCGAGGTGGCGAGGCGGAACGGATGTTCGGCATCCGCCTCCTCGATCACCTCCCAGTGGTCGGGCAAGGTCGTGATCGGGCGCGACGGCACGTTACGGTGCCAGCGGCGGAACGGCACGTTAGGCCAGTCCGGCTTGAAGCGGAATTTACCGTCGGGATAAGCGAAGCCGTTGAGATAATGCGCGGTGGCGAAATCCGTTTGGCAATCGATCCAGCGGTTGGCCTCGATTTCGTCGAGCGTGCCCCAGCCCGATTTGCGCAGCGTCCCGTCGATCAGTTCGCGCGGTGTCATAGCGAAACCCGGATGTTCCGCCCCGAGCCGTTTGCCAAGGCCGCAAATCACCTCGTGATTGGAGCGGCACTCGCCGGGCGGCTCGATCAGCTTCGGTCCGAGCAGGATGTATTGGCTGCCGCCCGCCGTATAGATGTCGTCGTGCTCGACGAACATCGTGGCCGGCAACACCAGATCCGCGACTTTGGCGGTATCGGTCATGAACTGCTCGTGGACGCAGACGAACAGATCGTCGCGGGCAAAGCCGCGCTTGACCATGTTCTGATCGGGCGCTACGGAAACGGGATTGGTGTTCTGAATCAGCATCGCTGTAACCGGCGGGCCATGTTGCAGCGCTTCCGCATCGTCGGTCAGGATCGCGCCGATGCGCGATTGGTCGAGCATGCGAATTGCCGGATCGCGCAGGTCGCCGCCGTCGATCAGGCTGGTATCGAGATGGAAGATCGCGCCGTTGTTGTGAAAGGCGCCGCCGCCTTCGAGCTGCCAGGCGCCGGTGACGGCGGCGATGCAACTCGCCGCGTGCATATTGATGGCGCCGTTGCGCGAGCGCGAGAAACCATAGCCGAGCCGGAAATAGGCGCGCTTTCTTTCGCCGGCGAGGCGCGCGAAGGCTTCGATCGTCTCGATCGAACAACCGGTGATCTTCGATGCCCAAGCGGGGTCGCGTGGGCGCAGGTGTTCCGCGAACTCATCGGGCGCATCGGTGTAGCGATGCAGATAATCCCAATCGGCGTTGCCGTCGCGGAACAGGCAATGCATCACCGCGCAGGCGAGTGCGCCGTCGGTGCCAGGCCTGATCAGCACCGGCAAATCGGCCAGCTTCATTGTCGAGTTCATGTAGACGTCGACGGCGACGATCTTGGCGCCGCGCTCTTTGCGGGCGCGTGTCGCGTGCGTCATCACGTTGACCTGGGTGCTCGCCGCATTGGTGCCCCAGATCACGACCAGATCGGACTTCGCCATTTCGCGCGGGTCGGCGCCGGCGAGCTTACCGGTGCCGGCGATGAAGCCGGTCCAGGCCGGATTGACGCAGATGGTGGAGAAGAAGCCCGAATATTTCTTGGCATGGCGCAGGCGGTGGATGCCGTCGCGCATCACGTAGCCCATCGTGCCGGCGTAGAGGTACGGCCAAACCGCCTCGGCGCCGTGCGCCTGCTCGGCGCGCTGAAATTTTTCGGCGACGAGATCGAGCGCGTCATCCCATGAGATTGGAGCGAATTGACCGCTGCCTTTCGGCCCGGTGCGGCGCAGCGGATGCTTGAGCCGGTCGGGATGATGCACACGCTCGGCGTAACGCGCGACCTTGGCGCAGATCACGCCTGCCGTGTACGCATTGTCATGTGCGCCGCGCACGCGGCCGATGGTATGCGCATCGAACACCTCGACCTCAAGCGCACAGGTCGAGGGGCAATCGTGCGGGCAGGCCGAAGCGACGATGCGCGGGCGGACGAGCTGATTCATGACCCGGCGACGATAGCACGGGCGGACGGCGAAGTAACCGCGCTAGCCGCCTCTGCCGTCAAAGAGTGTCGCGCGAAAAAACAGATCGAGAAGCAGCGACAGGAAGATGACGGCCGCATAGAGCGCGCAGGTATAGAAAAAAGCCCTTCTGACTTGCCATTGGCCGGTGGCGGCGCCGAGGCAAATGCACCACGACGCGACGGCGATGCTTATCCAGTTGAAGACGCTGACCAGCGGGAGCTCCGCCCGGTCCAGATCGGTATAGGAACTATCTGGGAAGCCCACATACATGTTGGCCACAACCAGCCAAAGCGCCGTCGCGAGCGCGATGACTGCGACGCCGAACGGATAGCGCCGCGACAGCTTTCTCATGTTGTCATCGCCGCTCACGCCGTTGCGCTCGGTTCAGGGCGTCGGTGGGATCGGTGGACGGCGCGGCTTTGCTCCCTATAGTCTCTGTCCACTTTGAAGAATTCTGCGCAAGCCGGAGGAACACCATGAAAGCCGCCGTACTCGGCGAAAAAGGCGTCGAAGTCCGCGACCTGCCGAAGCCCCAGCCGAAGCCCGACGAGGTCCTGATCCGCGTGCGCGCCTCGTCCCTCAATCGCGCCGATCTTCTGGTGGCGCTGGGTCATCAGCATGGCAGCGTGGGCGGCGTCGGCGCGCGGATCGGCCTGGAATGCTCCGGCGAGGTCGAGGCGGTCGGCACCGAGGTCAAGGACTTCAAGGCGGGCGATCGCGTCATGGGTTCGGCGCCGGGTGGCTTCGCCGAATATGTCGTCACCGACGCCGGCCGGGTTCATCGCATTCCCGGCAACAATATGAGCTACGAGCAGGCGGCGTGCTTTCCGGTCGCGTTGCAGACCATGCACAACGCGGTGGTGACCGCCGGGCGGTTGAAACACGGCGAAACGCTGTTGATGCAGGGCGCAAGCACGGGCGTCGGCCTGATGGGCATGCAGATCGGCAAGCTCATGGGCGCGTCGCTGGTGCTGGGCACGTCGACCAATCCAGAGCGCCGGGGGCGGCTTAAGGAGTTCGGTTGCGACGTTGCGCTCGATTCCAGCGATCCGAATTGGCCGAAGGAGGTCAAAAAGGCGACCGGCGACAACGGCGTCAATCTGATCGTCGATCTCATTTCCGGCGGCGTCGCCAACCAGAACCTCGAGGCGGCGGCGCTACTCGGCCGCATCGTCAATGTCGGCCGGCTCGGCGGCATGAAGGGCGAGTTCGACTTCGACACACATGCGCTCAAGCGCATCGACTATGTCGGCGTGACCTTCCGCACCCGCACAATCGACGAGGTTCGCGAGATCAACCGTCTGATGCGCGCCGACCTCTGGCCGGCGATCGAAACCGGCAAGCTGTCGCTGCCCATCTACAAGACTTATCCACTGGCCGATATCGCCGCGGCGCTGGCGCTGATGCATGCCAACCAGCATTTCGGCAAGGTCGTGATCGTCGTTTCATGAAAAAGAAGGACCGTCGAAAAGACTCGACGCGTACCGCATCGCGCAATTCCCAGCTTGCGGCGCACGAATCCGTCCGCCATAAATTTAGCATGACTGATTCGGCGAAACGCCGCGCGCCAATTTTGGCCGCGGGCGGCATTGTCCTACGCGGCACCGCAAAACCGCGCTTCGCCGTCGTGCGATTGCGAAGGGAAAAGGCCTGGGTCCTGCCCAAAGGCAAGCTCATGCCGCGCGAGCACCCGCGCGATGCCGCCAAGCGTGAAGTGCTGGAAGAGACCGGATACGATGTGTCGGTCCACAAATTCCTCGGCTCGATGTCATACGCGGTCGAAGGCAGGATCAAGATCGTTCAATTTTGGCTGATGCGCGCCGTCGGCTCGCCGGTGCGCGAGCTGATGGACGACGTCAAAGCCGTGAAATGGCTGCCGTTGCGCAAAGCGATCGAGGCGCTGAACCGCCCGCACGAAAAAGTCTTTCTCACCCACGTGGGGCCGATCGCGCTCAACGCGGTGAAAAAATCTGTGCGCGAGAAATCGAGGCCTTCCGGCCGCGGCTATGTAAAGATCGGGAAGCGCACATTCGTCAAAGCGGTTGGCAGATTCCTCGGCCGCGTCACGCATGCGCCGGTGCGCCGGGCAGGCTAAATCCCGGTCCCGGTCGAGTTCTCACGCCTCCTCGGGCACGACGTCGTGGAACAGGCTGTAGTCGATCAAGAGCCGGCCCGCCGGCGAAGTGCTGGTAATGTCGCGATAGCGATACTTCCACTTTATGTCGTGATGCGAATAAAGCTGCCGGGCGTAGAGCCGCTGCGCCGAACTGTCGTCGACGCCTCCGACATTGAGCGCCAGCGCCGCATCTACGGCGGCAAGATCGTGCGCGGTCATTCGGTAGAGCGGGCTCGTCTCGTCGATCGCATGGAAAATGGTCCAGCTTAACGAGAACATCGGGTGTTCACCGCGATCCAACAGCAATTCGTGGTAGCGCCGAAACTGGTGGCCTTCGACGGTAGTCTCAAGACGAAACAGCCATAGCCGCGCGGTCGCCTGCGAGATCGTATTGTTGCGTGCGTTGGCGACGCGGATCATCAGCGTCGTTTGACCTTGATGCATGGTCACCACTGGATGCTTGGCGAAGATGAAACGGGCGCGTGGCCGCGAGAACCGGGCAAAAATCAATCCGGTCATCACCGCGAGCAAACACATGCCGGTGAAGATCTCCACGGTCGCGACGAGATGGCCGTAATTGGTTTGCGGATGCATGTCGCCGTAGCCGACCGTCGCCAGCGTCTCGATCGAGAAGTAGAACAGGCTCAATGGCAGCGGCAGATCGGCAGAGGCATTGGCGATCGGTTGATCGCCCAGATAATAGAAGAACGCGAACAGCGCGTTCAGCATGACGAAGATCGCTGCGGCGGTACCGAAAAACACCGGCCAGTAGATGGTCATCGAGCGGTGATAAAGATCGGTCCAGAATCCGCCGGCCAGCCCGCGGGTCTCGATCTCACGCGGGCCGAGCCGAACGAGGTGCGTCTTGCTCTGTCGTCCTGACTCGATAAGTTTCGGAGCTTTCGCCAATGCTGCTGCGTCCTATGTCGCCGCCGCCTTGATCTTGAGGCGGCTGTAAACCTTGCGCGCATTGTCTTCGAAAATCTTCTTGCGGTCGGCGTCGCTGATCGGCGCCTTGTCGACGTAGCGCTTGGTGTCGTCGAAGCCGAAACCGGTTCTGGGGTCGTTGCCCTTCACCGCGCCGACCATTTCCGAGGCAAACAGAATGTTGTCAATCGGCACCACCTTGGTTAGCAGGTCGATGCCCGGCTGGTGGTAAACGCAGGTGTCGAAGAAAATGTTGTTGCCCATGATCTCGGCAAGCTCGGGCTTGCCGTTATTGAGCGCAATGCCGCGGAAACGGCCCCAATGGAACGGCACCGCACCGCCGCCGTGCGGAATGATGAACTTCAGCTTCGGAAAGTTTTTGAACAGATCGGACAGCAGGACCTGCATGAACACCATGGTGTCGGCGTTGAGATAATACGAGCCGGTGGTGTGCATCGCCGGATTGCAGCAACCGGAGACGTGGATCATGCAGGGCACGTCGAGCTCGATCATCTTCTCATACAGCGGAAACCACGACTTGTCGGTCATCGGCGGCGAATTGAAATAACCGCCGGACGGATCGGGATTGAGGTTGCAGCCGACGAAGCCCATGTTCACGCAGCGCTCGAGCTCGGCGGCCGAGTTCTTCGGGTCGGCGCCCGGCGATTGCGGCAATTGGCACACGCCGATGAAGTTTTGCGGGTAAAGCGAGACGACGCGCGCGATCAGATCGTTGCAGATCTGCGACCATTCGAGGCTTACGCTTTCGTCGCCGATATGATGTCCCATGCCCGAGGCGCGCGGCGAGAAGATCGTCAGATCGGTGCCGCGCTCGCGCTGCAGTTTGAGCTGGTTTTGCTCGATGCTTTCCCGGATTTCGTCGTCAGTCATTTTCAGCGAGGCGCGCGACGGCATCGCGGTCTTTTCCGCGGCATTCGCCGCCGCGGTCTGTTCTTTGCGGAAACGAAGCAAATCCTTGGGCTCGGTGGTGTAGTGGCCGTGGCAATCGATGATCATGAGAACGCGCCATGCAGGGGACGGGGGATATGGAGGCCCGATGCTAGGGCGCACGGCGCGATTGTCAAACAGGCCATAGGCGAGCGAAGCGACGCCATTCTTCGAACGGCTATTGCCGGATATGACGATTTCGAATTGATGGTTTAGGATGCCAGCCGCATTAGGGAGACCCAGGAATGGCTGACCTACCAAGGCTCAACGGCGTGATCGGCGCACTCGAAAAGGGCCAGCACGCCTTGACGACATTCTCACCGGCCGACGTCGAATCGGCGATCGCGCTCGCCACCGCCAAGTACGACGGTGTCTTCTACGAGATGGAGCACAACGCTTACGACATCCGCGCCTTCCGCGATTGCCTGCAATACATGCTCAACCGCGGGCAGATCGCGAAATCGGGCTCGCTGGCGCCGGCCGTTACACCGCATGTGCGCATCCCGCCGAATGGCGGCGAGAAGGCGCAGTTCCATGCCAAGCAAGTGCTCGACCTCGGCGCCTACGGCATCATCTGGCCGCACATCAGCAATGTCGATCAGGCCTATAACGCGGTCGCCGCCTGCCGCTATCCGCGGCTCAAGGACAAGCCGCTTTACGAACCGGCCGGCATCCGCGGCGACGGCCCGACTTCGGCGGTGCGCTATTGGGGCCTCACCCAGCAGGAATATTACGAGCGCGCCGATGTGTGGCCGCTCAATCCCAAGGGCGAGATTTTCGTGATCCTGATGATCGAGGATACCGAGGGCATCAAGAACCTGAAAGATATTCTGAAAGACGTACCCGGCATCGGCGCCATTCTGATCGGGGAGGGCGACCTCTCCCAGGAGCTCGGCTATCCGCGCCAATACGAGCACAAGGTCGTGCTCGATGCGATGGCGCAGATCGTCAACACCTGCAAGGAAGCGGGCGTCGTGGTTGGCCATCCGCATGTCGAAGCGCACAACGCCGAACGCGTCGTCAAGGAAGGCTACCGCTTCCTGATGTGCGCGCCGGTGCGCAGCTACGGCCATCTCGAAAAAGCGCGGCAGTTCGCCGGACGAGCTTAGTTGTTCCTTCGTGCGCCATTGCAGCTTTAGCGTGTGACGTGGAGCCTCCGCTCATTTCACAGACAGTCGATGTGTGTCTTATGACGGTAAAGCAGTGCTTAGCGGCGTAACAAAACGCTGACGCACTATTTGTTCGGTGATTGCTTTAAGCATCCAATAAGATTCCAAATCTAAAACTCGGACGCGTTCTGGGGGCACGAGCATGCGTCTGGTCATCAGGTTTCTAAAAGACGAGAGCGCCGCAACGGCAATCGAGTACGGGTTTATCGCGGCCGGAATTGCGGTGGCGATCATTCCGGTGCTCACGGGTCTCGGCAGTAAGCTCAAGACCACGTTTTCGTCGATCGAAACGGCGCTCAAGTAAGCGCACGCGCCGTAATCGGGCGCAGCAATGCAGCTTCGAAGGCGCTGGCGATCGCCTGTTTGCTTTTGCCGGCGCGCACCGCGTCGCCGATCACTGTGATTGTCTGCCCCGGCTGCGCCAAGCACGCAAAGCGGCCGGCCGTGGCGCGCCGCGCCTTGTAATAGAACCAGTCGCGCAGCGCGGGCGATGAGAACAGCCGCGCAAAACCCGGGGTGCGTGCGACATTATTGTCGAGCATCCAATTGGCGAGCGCGCCAAAGCCGAAACGACTGAAGCGATATTCGGCGCCGCTGGCAATGACGATGCGATCGAATGGCACCAGCAAGCCCGGCTGTGCGGTCACATCGGTCGCGTAGCGAAACACGGCTCCTTTCATTTCGCAGGCGGCCACCATATCGGCAATGTAGCGTTCGAAGCTTTGCTCTTTCGCTTCGACTTCTTGGAACAGCGGCGCCTTGCCGGCATAGCGAAAGCTGCCGCCGGCACGCGGAGCCATTTCAAACACCGTCACCGCATTGTCCTCGGCGACCAGCGACGCATAAGTCAACCCGGCCGGCCCTGCTCCGATCACGGCGATGCGCTCGCGGCGGGGCGGCTGCGGATCGGCAAACAAAGTCTCGCGGCCGGCGGCGCCATTGACGACGCAGCCGATGCGCGCGCCGCCGCGCATTTCGTTGATGCAGGTGTTGCAGGCGAGGCAGCGGCGGATCGGCTCGCCGCGTTGCACTTTCTCGACCCATTGCGGATCGGCGACAAGTGTGCGGCCGAGCGCGACGAAATCGGTCTTGCCGCTCGCAACGGCCGCCTCCGCCATGGCCGGATCGCCGAGCCGGCCGACCGCGATCACCGGCACGCTGACGTGTTTCTTCACGTCGGCGGCGAAATTGAGAAAGGTGGCGTCGGGAAAGCTCATCGGCGGCAGCACGATTTGCGCTGACGGCAGCGAGCGATAATGACCCGCGGTGACGTGTAGCGCATCGGCGCCGGCCGCGGCGGCCCAGATCGCGATCTGCCGGCCTTCGGCATAAGGCAGCCCGCCGGGAAAGAAATCCTCGACCGAAAGCCGATAGACGACGCCCGTATTCGGCAGTGCCGCTTTCACCGCGCGTAAGACGTCCAGGCCGAAGCGGGCGCGGTTTTCAAGGCTGCCGCCGTATTCGTCGGTGCGGCGATTTTCGAACAGCGCATGAAATTGCGAGATCAGATAGCCGTGCGCGGCATGAATTTCGACACAATCGAAACCCGCGTGTTGCGCGCGCCGCGCGGCGGCCACATAGGCGGCGACTGTCTCGGCGATCCGCGCCTTGGTCATCTCCTGCGGAATGATGGTCTCGAACGTGGTTTCGTAGACCGGGTGGGGAATGGCCGACGGCGCGATCGGCGTCTCGCCGCAGATGTCGATGCGGGTGTGGCCGCCGCCGTGGCCGAGCTGGATCGAAGCCTTGGCGCCGCCGCGATGGATATCGCCGACGAGCCGCGTCAGGCCGGGAAGGAAGCGATCGTCGTAGATGCCGACCTCACGGCGCCGATGCCGGCCGGCCTTTTCCGGCGACGCCATTTCGACGGTGATCAGCCCGGTGCCGCCGCGCACCCGCGCCATGTAATAAGCGATCGAGTCGTCGGTAACGAAGCCTTCCTCGTCCGCCGTGCGCGTCGTCATCGGCGGCATGACGATGCGGTTCTTGATTTCGACCGGCCCGATCCGCGCGGGCGTAAACAGGATGTTCGTCACAACACCGGAATCTCGCCGCCGTCGAGATCGACGGTCGCGCCGTGCAGCCAGGTGGCGCGCGAGGAGACGATGAAGGTGATGAGATCGGCCACGTCCGCGACCGTGCCGAAGCGGGTGATTCCGAAGCCGCGGCACATTTCCTTGCGGGTTTTTTCCTCCGGCCAGCCAGTGCGTTCCATCTCGGCCTCGATGCGTCGCCACAGCCGGTCGGTCTCGACCATGCTGGGATGAATGCAGTTCACCTGCACGCCGTCCTCCTTGCCGCGATCGGCGAGGCATTTGGAAAAAGCGGCGACCGCGGCATTGACCGAACTGCCGATGGCAAACTCCGCGGTCGGCTTGCGGCCGCCGGTGCCGCCGATCGAGACCAGCGAGCCGCGCTGCTCCTTAAGCAGCGGCCAAGCGGCGCGCGCAAGCCGCACATGGGCGAAGAATTTCAGCGCGTAGCCATCCTCCCAATCGGCGTCGGTCAGGCTCAAGAAATCGCCGCGTTTTGTGGCGCCGGCATTGTTGACGAGGATGTCGAGGCCGCCAAGCTCGTGCTTGACCTGTTCGATCAGCCGCTGGGGGGCATCCGTTTGGCGCAGGTCGAGCACCGCGACGGCGGCGCGGCGCCCCTGGGCGCGGATCGCTTTCGCACCCTCGTCGAGCGCCGCCGCATCGCGGCCGGTCAGCATCAGATCGCAGCCCTGGGCCGCCAGCGCCAGCGCAACGCCACGGCCGATGCCGCGGCTCGATCCGGTCACCAGCGCGACCTTGCCCTTCAATCCCAGCTCCATTCTCGTTTCCTCCTGCGTTGGTGTCAGTTGTAGCCGGATTTCGCCGCCGCTCAATCCGGGCTACGGTCACCGCGCATGACCATCAAGGGCAGGGCTTATATAGCGGGCGCATTCGAGCATCCGACGCGGCATGCGCCGGACAAGACGGTGGCGCAGCTTCATGCCGAGGTGGCGCTCGGCGCGCTCGCCGATGCGGGCCTGACGCGCGCCGACGTCGACGGTTATTTCTGCGCCGGCGATGCGCCCGGACCCGGCCCGGCGTCGATGGCCGAGTATCTCAATCTAAATCTCCGCCACGTCGACTCGACCGAACTCGGCGGCACGTCCTATGTGGCGCTCGCCGCGCATGCCGCCGAGGCGATTGCGCTCGGAAAATGCGATGTTGCGCTCATCACGCTGGCCGGGCGGCCGCGCAGCGAAGGCATGTCGACCGGCACCACGCCGCGGCTACGCGATCCCAATCAGCCTGAGGCGGCTTTCGAATTTCCTTACGGCTTGACCACGGCCAACGGCTACGCCATGTGCGCGATGCGCCATAGGCACCAATACGGCACCACCAGCGAGCAGCTGGCCTGGATCAAAGTCGCCGCTTCCCACCACGCGCAGCACAATCCGAACGCCATGTTGCCGGAAGTGGTCACCGTCGAGGATGTCCTGAACTCGCCGGTGATCGCCGACCCGCTGCATCGGCTCGATTGCTGCGTCATCAGCGATGGCGGCGGTGCGATTGTCGTGACGCGACCCGAGATCGCGAAAAAGCTCAAGCGGCCGCTGGTGAAAATCATCGGCGCCGGCGAGACGGTGAAACATCTGTCGGGCGGCACATTCGATCTCACCACGTCCGGCGCCGCACGCTCCGGGCCGGCCGCATTCGCCGAGGCGGGCGTAACACCAGCCGACATCAAATATGTCTCGATCTACGACAGCTTCACCATCACCGTGCTGATGCAGATCGAGGACTTGGGCTTCTGCGAGAAGGGCGCGGGCGGAAAATTCGTCGCCGACGGCAATCTGATTTCGGGCACCGGCAAGCTACCGTTCAATACCGACGGCGGCGGGTTGTGCAACAACCATCCCGCCAATCGCGGCGGCATGACCAAGGTGATCGAGGCGGTGCGGCAATTACGCGGCGAGGCGCATCTGGCGGTGCAGGTGAAGAACTGCGGCCTCGCGCTGGCGCAAGGCACCGGCATGCAGCTAGGCACGCGCCATTGCAGCGCGACGCTGATCATGGAACGGGAGTAGGGCCATGAGTAAGGCCATGGCGCGCAACATTCCCGCTCCGGTCGTGACCGTGGAGACGCAAGCGTTCTGGAACGCGGCGCGCGACCGCCGTTTTGTCATTCCGGTGTGCGCCGCCTGCGGCAAGGCGCACTGGTATCCGCGCGCGATTTGCCCGTTCTGCGACAGCGCCAAGGTCGAGTGGCGCGCGGCGTCCGGCAAAGGCGCGATCTATACGTTCAGCGTGATGCGCCGCGCCAAGGAGCCCTACGTCATCGCCTATGTGACGCTCGCCGAAGGGCCGACCATGATGACCAATATCGTCGATTGCGACTTCGACGCGCTCCGCATCGGCCAGCCGGTCACGGTGATATTCGCGGCGACGGACGACGGCCCACCGGTGCCGATGTTCAAGCCGGACCGCTAACCTGCACAGGCGGTCCACCTTCGCCAACAGCAGGCACGAAACCGAAGCGATCAAGAAACGAGCTGACCGAACCCGATATCGTGCCCGTCGATATCCTGCGTACCGAATTCGCGACAACCGTAGGGCTGATCGCACAGCCCGTAATCTATTTTTGCGCCGCGTTCTACGAACTCTTTATAGAGAGCGTCGACGTCATCGACCCAGAAATACATATCCCAAAGCCCGGCGGACACAGTCCAGCGCGGAACGATGTGTTTGTGATCGTCGATCTGTTTGACCATCACGTACATGTTGTCGCGCTTTAGGATCGCAAAAGACGGAGGTTCGCCCCAAATTTTCCCGAACGAAAAACCCATGGCGTCGCGGTAATGCTCCGTCGCCGCGTATACGTTCCGTACCGCGTATACCTTCCGTACGAAGAGCACGCGCGGAGCCTGTAAGTTTCGCCCTCTTTGGAGGCGTCATGAATAGCACTCCTCTGCATCGCGATGCGGCAGTGAACGTCCCCCCTTCAACACAAACCTGCGATGTCTTACTCTAGCTTTAGGCCGAGCTTCTTGATCAGCGCAGCCCACTTGCCCTCTTCGCGCTGGATATTGACCGCGTAATCTTCGGGCGTGCCGGGTGTCGGTTCGCTGCCGTCGGCGATCAAGCGTTTCGTCATGTCGTCGGACTTCAAGATGACCTGCAATTCCTTGTTGAGCCGATCGATGACGGGACGCGGCGTTCCGGCGGGCGCGGCGAGACCGTAATACTGCACCGCCTCGAAGCCTGGCAGACCGGATTCAGCGGAAGTCGGCACGTCGGGAAGCGCGGCCGAACGTGTCGCACTGGCGACCGCTATGCCGCGCAATTGTCCCGCGGTGATTTGGCTTACCGATGCCGGAATCGTATTGAAGCCGAGCGGCACATGGTTGCCGAGGAGATCGGTGGTGAGCGGTCCCGTGCCTTTGTAAGTGACAACCGTGATATCGACGCCGGCCATCAGATTGAACAGCAGCGCCGCAAAGTAATTGAGCGTCGGCGCCGGCGGCGTGCCGGCGGAATATTTCCCCGGATCCTTTTTCGCCAGTGCAATCACATCGGTCAGCGAGTTCGCTGGAAACGACGGGTGCGACACCACGATGATCGGCGTTGAGGCAACAAGCCCGATCGCCGCGAAATCCTTATTCACGTCGTAGCCGGTATTGACGCCGAGGCTGATGCCGGTCAGCAGCATGACGATGGTGTAGCCGTCCGGCGCGGCTCGCGCGGCGTCGCGGGTGCCTATCATGCCGCCGGCGCCGCCATGATTTTCAATAATCACCTGCTGGCCGAGCGCCACCGACAGCTTTTGTCCGACGATGCGCCCCATTGCATCGACGCCGCCGCCGGCCGGATACGGCACGATCATCGTGATCGGCTTGGCCGGGTAATCTTGCGCCGCCGCCGGAGCGGGCGACGAAACGACGAACGCCGCGATCAGCGCGCTTGCCGCGAAACCTGCGAAAACGACCCGGCGCATCATCACTCCCCCCGCGCCTGCCACTATAGCTCCGCCGGCAGGCCATGCGCTACATTGGCGAGCAGTGCAGGGAGCGCCATTCATGCGGTTCGGTCTATTCGGCAGCGCCACGGCCCGTCATGGCGGGCCGGACGTGGATTCCGGCCAGGGTTACAAGCAGTTCGTCGAATACAATATCGAGGCCGAGGCGCTCGGTTATCATTCGACCTTTCTGGTCGAGCATCATTTCACCGGTTTCGGCCAGGTTTCCGCGAGCCTGGCGCTGCTCACCTGGGTGGCGGCAAAAACCAAGACGCTGCGCCTCGGCACCGCGGTCCTGGTGCTGCCGTGGCACAATCCGGTCCTGATCGCGGAGCAGGCGGCGACGATCGATCTTCTGTCCGGGGGCCGGCTCGATTTCGGCGTCGGCAAAGGCTATCGCCATAACGAGTTCGCCGGCTTCTGCGTGCCGATCGAGGAAGCCGACGCGCGGTTCAACGAATCGCTCGACGTAATCATCACATCCTGGACGTCAAAGCAGCGCTTTTCCCATCACGGCAAGTACTGGAATTTCGAGGACGTCATCGTCGAGCCGCCGGTGGCGCAAAAACCGCATCCGCCGATGTGGATGGGCGCCGGTAGCCCGGATTCGATCCGTCAGGTCGCGGCCCGCGGCTATAATCTGTTGCTCGACCAGTTCGCCTCGTTCGAAACAGTCGCCGAGCGCATCGCCATCTTCAAGGCTGAAGTGGAAGCGCGCGGCCGCGTCTTCGATCCGATGGATGTCGGCGTGGCGCGCGCCTACTACGTCGCCAAGGACGCAGCCGACAAGGAAGCGGCGCTGGAACGACGGCTCGAAGCGCAACACCGCCTCGCGGCGGTCTCGAATGCGCCGGACGGCACCAAGAGCAAATCGAGCATCATGGCGTTCTCCGACACGCGCGAGGCGAGCGAGGAGAGCGCGCTCTATGGCACGCCGGACGAGATCGCGCAGAAACTCGAAAATCTGGGTCGGCTCGGCGTCGGCTATGTGCTGCTCAATGGCGGCGGGCCGGCGCATGACAGCCTGCGCCGCTTCGCCCGCGAGGTGATGCCGGCTTTCGCCGGCGATTCCCGGATGCGTGTGGTGGGCTAAAAGCGCCGCCGATGATCGACAAGATCGTACAATCGATGGCCGAAGCGATGGCCGCAATCCGCGACGGCTCCGTTGTCCTGGTCGGCGGCTTTGGCAGCATCGGCCAGCCCAGCGCGCTGATCGACGGCTTGATCGAGCAAGGCGCAAAAGAGCTGACCGTCGTTTCCAATAATCCCGGCGTTGGGCGGATCGGCCTGGCGCGGCTTCTCGATCTCGGACGCGTGCGCAAGATCGTCTGCTCGTTTCCGCGCAGCTCCGACCCGGTCGTGTTCGAGCAGCTATATCGCGCCGGCCGCATCGAGCTTGAAATCGTGCCGCAAGGCACGATGGCCGAGCGCATGCGCGCGGCGGGCGCCGGCATCCCGGCGTTTTTCACCGCGACCGCGGTCGGCACCAAGCTCGCCGAAGGCAAGGAAGAGCGTGAATTCTCCGGCCGCAAATATCTGCTGGAACAGGCGCTCGCCGGCGACGTCGCGTTGGTCGAGGCCTGGGAGGCCGACCGCTGGGGCAACTTGACCTATCGGTCGTCCGCCCGCAATTTTAACCCGATCATGGCGATGGCGGCGACATTGACCGTCGTGCAGGCGCAGCACATCGTCGAGCTCGGCGCGCTCGATCCGGAAAAAATCGTCACGCCGGGCATCTACGTCAATCGCGTGCTGCATGTGCCCTACGGCGAGCCGACAGTGACCTGAAGAGGGCGCGACGTGTGGAGGAAACGGTGAGCGTACAGGCTGCGTGCAAGCCGTTGACCCGCGTCGAGATGGCCGTGCGGGTCGCGCGCGACATTCCCGAAGGCTGGTATGTCAATCTCGGCATCGGCGCGCCGTTGCAAATCGCCGACCACGTGCCAACGGAGCGCGAAGTCATTTTCCACTCGGAGAATGGCGTGCTCGGCATGGGCGCGGCGCCGGCGCCGGACAACATCAACCGCTGGCTAATCAATGCCGGCAAGCAATATGTCACGCTACGCACCGGCGGGTCGTACATGCATCACGCCGACAGTTTCGCGCTTATTCGTGGCGGCCACCTCGATCTGTGCGTGCTCGGCGCCTTTCAGGTCGCGGAGAACGGCGATATCGCCAACTGGTCGACCTCCGAAAACGATACCGCTCCCGCCGTCGGCGGCGCCATGGACCTTGCCGCCGGCTCCCGGCAGCTCTGGGTTTTAATGGAGCATCAGACCAAATCCGGCGAAAGCCGGCTCGTGCGCCGTTGCACCTATCCGCTCACCGCGATCGGCGCCGTCAAACGCGTCTATACCAATCTCGCCGTGCTCGATGTCACCGGCGACGGTTTTGCGGTGCGCGAAATGGTGCCGGGGCTGACGCTCGACGCCTTGCAAAAAGTCACCGCCGCGCCACTGCGCATGGCGTGAGAGAATCGGCATGGAACAGATCCGCGTCTCCACCTTCGCCGGCCCCGGCCCCGGCGCCGAGCCGGTGATCCGCACCGTTCCGTGGCCGAAAATTTCCGGCAAAGCCGCGCTCATCAAAATCGGCGCTTGCGGCGTGTGCGGCGTGTGCGGCACCGATTTGCATATCCTCAAAGGTCACTGGCCGAAAAAACTGCCCTGGCCGTTCACGCTCGGGCACGAACTCGGCGGCGTTTTGGTTGAGGTGGGCAGCGAGTTCAAGGCGGATTTCATGGAGAAGCCGCTGACGGTGGGATCGAAGGTGATGATCCCGCCGCTGATGCCATGCGGCCATTGCTATTACTGCGTCCATTATCCGGAGAGCGCCAACAAGTGCCTGACGCCGGTCTATTACGGCCGCTATCTTGGCTTTGACAAGCCGCCGCATCTGTGGGGCGGCTGGGCGGAATATGTCTATGTGGATCTGGACATGCTGCCGGGCACCAAAATCTACAAATTGCCCGACGAAATGCCGCTCCGCCTCGGTGCATTGTCCGAGCCGCTGACGTCGTGCATTCGCGCGTTCAATCGCGCGACACGCGCCGGCGGATTCAAGTGGGGCGACACCGTCGTCATTCAGGGCTCCGGCCCGATCGGGTTTCTCGCGGTGGCGGCGGCGCAGGAAATGGGAGCGGGCAGGGTGATCTGTGTCGGCGCCCCCGAAGCGCCGCGGCTGCAACTTGCGCGCCGGTTCGGCGCCGAAGCTACGGTGAATATCGACGAGTTCAAGACCGCGGACGACCGTATCAAGCGCGTCCGCGACATCGTCGGCGGCTTTGGCGCCGATCTGGTTATGGATTGCTCCGGCCATCCCAGCGCCGGTCCCGAAGGAATAGAGTTTCTGCGCGACGGCGGCGCCTATGTCGAAATGGGTCAGTTCACCGATGCGGGCTCGATCATGACGTCGTGGCACCGCATCTGCGCCAAAGACCTCATCGTCCTCGGCTCATGGGGTTTCACCGGCAACGATTTGCCGCTCGGTGTCGATATGCTCTATCGCACGCGCGCCAAATACCCTTGGCTCGATATGCAGACGCTGTATCCTTTCTCGGAAGAGGGGATTGGCCGCGCGGTCGCCGATGCGATGGCGATGAAAACCGTGAAATCTACCATCGTGCCCTGGCCTGAGCTGGTGCAGTAAACGAGAGAGTTGTGGAGCCAAATGGTGCGAGGGCTGACGTCAATCACGTTCGTCTATGTGCCGCGAGAGGACCGCATCATGGCCGCCATCAATCCCGGCCATGCCAACGTCTGGTCCTGCTGGCTGACACGGCGGCTGGCGCTCGCGGTGCTCGAACGCGCCACCGAATATATCGCCAGCCGGTCGGACTTGGCGCAACGCGCCCCGGCGCAGTTTCGCGGCGACGCGATCGCGTTCGAACGCGACGCCGCGATCGCCACGACCGCGCCCGCCATGTCGATCACGCCGACCGCTATCCTGCAAACGAGTGCAACCGCGGCCGAGCTTGCCGATCGGCTGACGATTTCGCAACACGGCGACGGTTTCCGGCTGGAGTTGCACGGACAGAGTGAAGAAGGGGCGGCCGGAATGGTCAAACGCGACGAGTTGCAGCGCATTTTGCAGATGCTGCAAGCCGAGGTTGCCAAGGCCGGTTGGCTGGTACCGCCGGCCAAGCCTCAAGCCGACCCAACCGCCGCAGCGACCGCCCCGAAGCCGGCTCGCCACTGACCGTAAAAAGCCGATGGCATCCTCGATCGGCATGTCTTAACGTCACGCCTTAACGTCATGTCATAATTTCCACGCGCGTCATGCAACAGGGAGAATGCGCCTTATGTCCAAGTTCAATTGGGATCACATTCATCTTCGCACCGCCAATCCCGAGGCGATGGCGCTGTGGTTCGAGAAGATGCTCGGTGCCGAGGTGGTTCGCACCATGCAGGAGGGCAAGCCGCGCATCGACCTGAAGCTCGGCGGCGCCAATATCTTCATCGCGCCGGTAGGGGCCGGCGACGGAACGAACGCCGCCCCGTCCATACCGTATCGCGGCCTCGATCATTTCGGACTGGCCGTCAACGGCATCGATGCGATCGCCGCCGATCTCAAGTCGAAGGGCGTCGAATTCACCAGGGAACCGACGACCGTTCGGCCCGGTGTGCGCATTTGCTTCATCCGCGCGCCGGAGGGCGTGTCGATCGAGCTACTCGACCGTAGCGCCAAATAGCTAGCTCAAGTAGCTAGTTGACGATCACCGGCGTCGACACCTGCACGCGCCCATACAAATCGACAATGTCGTCGTTGACGAGGCGGATGCAGCCGAAGGCGACGGCATTGCCGATAGTTTTCGGCGCATTGGTGCCGTGAATGCGCGACTTATCGTCGTCGAGCTGCAATAGCCGCGCCCCGAGCGGATTGCCGGGACCGCCGGGCATCGCGCCCCGATCGCGATTGAGCATTCCCGGCGGCGGCTGCCATGGCGGCCACTCCATCATGCTCGCAATGTGCTGCAGCCCGGCAAGATCGGCGCATTGCGCGCCGACGGCGATGCCGTAGCGCAGCGCGACATTGTTGGGCTGAATTAAATACAGATAATGCTGCAGCTTATCGACGATGATGGTGCCGACCGGTTGCAGCGTCCGATAAAAAGTCGGCTGACGCCGGAACACGTAAGCCATGTCGACGTCGTTGGAGCCGCCGTCGATGCCGGGCGCGAGCTCGCCGTTTGCTGCGGCCCGCGCGGGCTGCGGCGACGGCGCGTGGCTTACGACCGCCGGCGGCGCGGATTTTTGTGCCGGTCCCGCCAAAAATATGTAACCCAAGGCGCCGAGCGCCGCAGCTGTCATTGCGAACGCGATCCAAGCCGTCCTGCTCAATCGAGACTGCGATACAAGCGCTCCACTGTCCGGCTCGATCCACTGGTCGCCGGGAATGTCGCTGTTGAGATCGTCGGTCCGACTTGCCGGAGCGCCGGTGCCATGCTCGGTCCACGCCAATTCCGCTTCGATGCGCTCGATCGCGGCGTCCAAGGCCGCTTGTTCGGCGGCGATTTCGGCCGCCGACGGCGGCGAGGCCAATGCGCGCAGTCGGCTCACGAGCATTTTCCGCGAGCGATCGTAGATGACGCGGCGCCAGTTCGCATCTCCCGCACCGAGCGCGGTCACGGCACGCAATAGAACTGAGTAATAGTCGACCATCAGCGCTTGTCAGATTTTGCTTTTGTGCAGGAATTCTATAATGCGCGGGTTCGCCGTGTCTTCGGTCTGGTGTTCGACGGGCGCATCCCAATATTGCGAGGCTGGCAGGCATTCTTCCAGATAGCGCGCCGCCGAAGTGGCATGCGCGGCATCGTGGCCCGGCACGATGAACGCGGGACTGTCGACGCGCATGAGATCCTCGGGCGCGGCGCCGGGTGCCGTATCGCGGTCAAACAGCGCATGCCGCATGCCCTCGCAGATCTGCACATATCGCTCCAGATTCTGCTTGGCATACGCGGCGGCGAATGTGGCGTCGCGCTTAATGACCGAAGCCCACGGTCCGCCGCGCGGGTCGGCGCCGAACGGCTTGCCCTCATTGCCGACATGGGCGACGACCGCTTCGAGACCGTTGCTCTGTACAAAGCCGAGATGCTCGGCAAAGCGCTGATGGCTCGATATCCGATATTTGGCGCCGCCGACCGGCCAATACAGGATCATGCTCGCCACCATTTGCGGATGCGCCACGGCAAATGCCGCCACCGGCGCGCAACCCATGCAGCCGCCCACGAGGTGCGCGCGGGAAATTTTCAAATGATCAAGCAGCCCCTTGCCCTGCGCAGCGTAGTGCGCCCAGGTCACCCGCTCGACGCGGCCACCGGATTGGCCGCATTCGCGGCGGTCGAACATGATGCAGGTGAAATGGCTCGACAGGTGATCGAACAATTTGATCTTGCCGTAGACACCGAGCGTCGACCAGGTTTCGACGACCGCGTTGAAGCCGCCTGGTGCGTACATCAATAGCGGCGGTCCCGCGCCCGAAATCTCGTAGCGCGTGGCGATGCCGTCGATGACTACGCTCGACATGATCAGCCCTTGATCTGGCGGCCGGCGCGCGCGTCAGCGATCAACGCCGCAAAAGCGTCGCGCGCGGCTTTGGCGGTATTGAAGTAGGTGTCAGTCGTGCTGTCGAGCCACTTCTCGCCATAGCCGATAGCGGTGTGGGCGAGCCGCACCCGGCCGTCGAGCCAGGGTCCGCCGCCGAAGCCGCCGATCACCGGGATACTCACCGCTTTCACCGCGGCGGCGCCGGCAACCGGACCGGAATTGGTGAAATCGAGGAGACAGGCGCCGGCCGCTTCGAGGAGCTTTGCTTCTTCGACGAGCCTCGCCGTGGCTTCACTACACGCCTGCGCCGCGGGCGAATTCTGCGCGCTGTAGGCAATGCCGTATTTGCTCGCGGTCTGCGGCGTCAGCCCGAATTGCGCGAACACCGCGATGCCTGCGCGGGACAACGCGCGCACCACGTCGGGAAAATCGGCGGCGGCATCGACCTTGATCATGTCCGCGCCGCCTTCCTTGACGAGGCGGAACGCCGCGGCGAGCGCGCTGTCGATGCTCTGTTGCACCGGACCGTAGGGCATGTCGCAACTCACGAGCGCGCGCTCGACGCCGCGGCGCACCGCCTTGCAGCAGATCATCATCTCGTCGAGCGTGACGTCGAGCACATCGTCCCGACCCCACAAATTGACGCCGACCGAATCGCCGACAGAGATGAAATCGAATCCGGCGCGATCGGCGATGCGGGCGACCTGATAATCCCAGGCGACGACGCCGACACTCTTCTTTCCGTCGCGCTTCATTTCTTGGAGCGCGGCAATGGTCATCTTGGCGTTCATGCTGCCTCGGTTGGCTGTTGCAGCCGCGTCGTTTTAGCACGATGCCTTTGAATGAACACACGTGTCCCGGGCGCAGCGCAGCACGCAGTGATGCGCTGCAGAGCCGGGACCGTTACGGATTCCGAGTGTGAAACGATCCCGGATCTGCGGTGCACCGCTTCGCGCTGCATCGCGTCCGGGAAACATCGCGATAGATCGCTACTGCGCGAATTCCGCGGGCTTGGGCTTTGCCGGCTGTTTCTGCGCTGGCGCTGGCGCGGTGGCGCCGGCTTTAAGGTCCGGAGGCGGACTTGCCGCGAGCGCCGAAGACGACATCGGCGTCCAGGGCACAACGGTTGCGGCTTTGCCGTCTTTAGACTTCACGTCTTTAGCTTTGCCGTCCTTCGCTACACCGTCTTTGGCCTTCGCGTCCGCGGCCGCCGGTTTTCCGTCCGTGGGCTGGGCGTCTGCTTTCCTGCCGTCCGTAGTCTTCGCGGCTGCCGGTTTGTGCTTGGCTTTCTTCTTGACCGGATCGGCCTCCGGCGTCGCCGCGAGCGTCGCCAATTGCGCCGGCGTGCGCGTCGGCCCAGTATAGACGACGGTCGGGATCACCGGTCCGGCATCGGCGAGCAGGTTCAAGTTCTTCGGCGTCGGCGCGCGCAATGCCGACAATAGCACCGAGAATTGCGAATTGTTTTCATCGCTGGTGGCGGAGGCGCCGCCGTTATCGGCAGGGGCATCCGGGTCGTCTTCTTCCGTTGCCTGCCGATGGCGATGCGGCCCGCACATCTCGTCTTTCAGATTGGGCGGCGACGCATCCATCGGAGCGAGTGCATCCACCGTGCCGAGCGACGGCGTCAGCCAGGACAATGGATTCTGCGTGAAGCCATTTTCCAGCATTTCCGCCGCCTTTACCGCGCGCGCGGCGGATGACGGCGCGCCGAGCACCACCGCGATCAGCTGCTTGTTGTCGCGCGTCGCAGTGGCAACGAGGTTGAAACCGGACGCGCAGATAAATCCAGTCTTCATGCCGTCGGTGCCGGGATAGCGACCGAGCAGCGGATTGTAATTGCGTACGACGCGCCGGCCGTATTTGATTGCCGGAATGTGCCAGTAGAAACTGTATTCGGGGAATTCGTGAATGAGCGCGCGGGCGAGAATGGCGAGATCGCGCGCCGACATGATCTGGCCGTCAGCCGGCAGGCCGTTCGGATTGACGAAGTTCGATTCCGTCATGCCGAGGCGATGCGCGGTATCCGTCATTTGCTGGGCGAAATCGTCGATCGAGCCGCCGATGCCTTCGGCGAGCAGAACGGCCATGTCGTTGGCCGATTTCACCATCATCATCTTGATCGCGTTATCGACGGTGACTTGCGTGCCGATCGGAAAACCCATCTTGGTCGGCGACTGCGCGGACGCATTGGGCGACACCGTGAATAAAGTGTCGAACGTGATGCGATGGTCGCGGATGGCGCTCAGCGTCATGTAGAGCGTCATCAGCTTGGTCACCGAGGCCGGATACCACGGATAGGTCGCGTTCTCGGCGCGCAAGACTTTTCCGGAATCGGCATCGACCAGGATAAGCGCTTCGGATCGTGCCGGCGTTGCCGATACGACGAGCCCGAAGGCGATAAACCCTACCGCGATGGAACCGAAAGCAAAACCGAGCAGCGGCGCCCGGAGAGATTTCGTACAATGCACGTGTCGCGGTCCGTTCGGTTATTCGGGCCCACAGGGCCGCGAGGTTACACGGAAGGTTCACGAAGCTTGGGCGCGGCCCTATCTAACCCCAGCAGGGCTCGAAGGCAAAGCCGAATACCGGTATCCTTAAGCGTGGATGCCGATTAATTCGTAAGCCAAGGAAAAGAGCCAAGGAAAAGCGACGAAAATTCGGCATTGCCGGAATTTGGGAGGAACCATGACCGCCTGCATCGTGGGTTGGGCGCATACGCCCTTCGGCAAGCTTACCGGTGAAACGGTCGAGAGCCTCATCGTGCAGGTGGCCACCGAAGCGCTGGCGGACGCCGCGATTGCGGCGAAAGATGTCGACGAAATCGTGCTCGGCCATTTCAACGCCGGTTTCTCGGCGCAAGATTTTACCGCCTCGCTGGTGCTGCAGGCCTCACCAGATCTGCGTTTTACGCGCGCGACCCGCGTTGAGAATGCCTGTGCCACCGGCTCCGCCGCCGTGCATCAAGGGTTGAAAGCAATTGCGGCGGGGTCCGCGAGGGTCGTGCTCGTGGTCGGCGTCGAGCAGATGACGACCACGCCGCCGGCGGAAATCGGCCGCAATCTCCTCAAAGCGTCTTATGTGCGCGAGGAAGCCGATATCGACGGCGGCTTTGCCGGCATTTTCGGCAAGATCGCCGGACTTTATTTCCAGCGCTGGGGCGATCAGTCGGATGCGCTTGCGCGTATTGCCGCCAAGAACCACAAGAATGGCGTCGGCAATCCCTATGCGCAAATCCGCAAAGACCTCGGCTATGATTTCTGCCGCGCCGAAAGCGACAAGAACCCGCTGGTCGCCGGTCCGCTCAAGCGCACCGACTGTTCGCTGGTGTCCGACGGCGCCGCAGCCCTGGTGCTCGCCGATGTCGAGACCGCGCTCACGCTCGACAAGGCAGTCGTGTTCCGCGCTGCGCAACACGTGCAGGATTTCCTGCCGATGTCACGGCGCGACATTCTCAAATTCGAAGGCTGCGCGGTGGCGTGGCAGCGCGCGCTCCAGCAGGCCCGCATCAAGCTTACGGATTTGTCGTTCGCCGAGGTGCACGACTGCTTCACCATCGCCGAACTGATCGAATACGAAGCCATGGGCCTCACGCCCGAAGGGCAGGGCGCACGCGTCATCGCCGACGGCACCGTCGCCAAGGACGGCGCGCTGCCGATCAATCCATCCGGCGGGCTGAAGGCCAAGGGCCATCCGATCGGCGCCACCGGCGTGTCGATGCATGCGATTACCGCGATGCAGCTCACCGGCACGGCCGGCGACATGCAGGTCAAACACGCCAAGCTCGGCGGCATTTTCAACATGGGCGGCGCTGCGGTCGCTAATTATGTGAGCATCCTCGAGCGGCTGCGCTAGCCGGCATTGCGAGGAGCAAAGCGACGAAGCAATCCAGGGCTACGTTGCTCGACTCGATTGTTTTGCCTCGCTTGCAAGGACGGCGTCCGTTGTCCCGAACTGCGCGTGTACAAGCTCAGCAAAAAAACCGCCGCGCTGCAGCAGCTCGTCGAAACTGCCGGTCTCGACGATGCGGCCGTTCTGAAACACCAAAATGCGGGTAGCGTCGCGCACGGTGGCGAGACGGTGCGCGATCACGAAAGTGGTGCGGCCCTTCATCACTTCGTCGAGCGCGAGATTGACCCGCGCCCCGGTCATCGGATCGAGCGCGCGCGTCGCCTCGTCGAGGATCAAGATCGGCGGGTCTTTCAGCAACGCCCGCGCGATGGCGAGTCGCTGGCGCTCGCCGCCGGACAATAGCCGGCCGCGCTCGCCGATACGCGCCTCGAGGCCTTCGGGATTGCGGGTGATGAAGTCGAGCGCCTGAGCGCGCGCCGCCGCCGCGCGCATCTCGTCGTCGCTGGCGTCCGGCTTGCCGACGCGCAAATTCTCCGCGATCGAGCGGTTGAACAAAAGCGTCTCCTGGAACACGACGCCGATATTGTGGCGCAGGCCATGGAGCGTGAGGTCGCGAATATCAAACGTCCTTGAATTCGACGAGGCCGCGCACGCGGCCAGGATCGACCGCATCCGCCCGGTCGCGCACGGCCGGCAGGGTATCGAGCACGCCGAAGAAGTCGGAAAGTTTTGGCGCATCGATGAACAGGCGGTTGGAAAAGCTGACGGCCTGTTCGAGCCGGGTGATCAAGAGCGCCGCAATGCTCATAAAGCTGACGATCTGGCCGACCGAGGCGTAATTAGCGCAGTCCGGGCGAGGCGTCGTCTGGCCGGCCGAAGCACCGCTTGACATGGGTCGCGGGCGGCCATATTAAACCATTCGGTTATTTAACTGGATGGTGAACTTGTCGCTCGATAGCACTTTCTCGGCCCTATCCGATCCAACCCGCCGCGCCATCCTGGCACGCTTGGCGCTGGGCGAGACGTCGGTGACGGAATTGGCGAAGCCCTTCGCTATGAGCCTGCCGGCGGTGTCCAAGCATCTCAAGGTGCTCGAACGTGCCGGCCTGATCGCGCGCGGCCGCGAAGCGCAATGGCGGCCCTGCCGTATCGAGACGGGCGCTCTCAAAGACATCGACGAGTGGCTGCAACACTACCGCCGCTTTTTCGACGAGAGTTTCGATCGCCTCGACGATTATCTGAAGAAGCTGCAAGCCAAAGACTCGAAAATAGAGGACGCGAGGCGGTGAAAAATAGCATCGATCTCGATCAGGATCCGCGATCGATCATCGGGACACGGGAGTTCGGCGCACCACGCGATCTCGTCTTTTCGGCATGGACCGATCCCAAACACCTGTCGCAATGGTGGGGACCCAACGGATTTACGACGACCACATCAAGCTTCGACATGCGCCCGGGCGGCGTCTGGCGTTTTGTCATGCACGGCCCCGACGGCCGCGACTACCAGAACAGGATCACCTTCGACGAGGTCGTGCCGCCGGAACGCATTGTCTACCGCCATGGTGGTGGCGGCGACGACTTCGAGCCGGTGCAATTTAAGCAGACGGTCATCTTCGAGGATTTGGGCGGCAGAACCCGCATCACGTGGCGGGGCGATTTCCCGTCGGCGGCCGAGCGCGACCGGGTCATCAAGGAATACGGCGCCGACAAGGGCTTGGCGCAGACGCTGGCGCGGCTCGAACAGTATGTTGCCGCAATAGCAGAAACGGCGAAGTGAAACCCCACCGCTAGGAGTCAGTCATGATCTTGCAACCCTATGTATTCTTCGATGGCCGCTGCGAAGAGGCGCTGGACTTCTACAAGAAGGCGATCGGCGCCAATGCCACACTGCTGATGCGCTTTAAGGATGCGCCGGACCAGTCGATGATCACGCCCGGCGCGGAAAATAAAGTCATGCACGCGCAGGTCCAAATTGGCGATACCACGGTGCTGATGTCGGACGGCCGCTGCACCGGCAAACCGAATTTCCAGGGCTTTGCGCTGACGATCTCGGCGAAGACCGAGGCCGAGGCGGACAAACTGTTCGCCGCGCTTTCCGACGGCGGCCAGGTGACGATGCCCTTGGCGAAGACTTTCTTCTCGCCGCGCTTCGGCATGCTCGCCGACAAATTTGGCGTCGGCTGGATGGTTTTGGTAGCCCAATAAGCGTTGTGCAGGTGTAGGTGTCGCTTGTCATGACCGGAGCCGAGCAAATGAAGGTCTTTGCCGAACGTGAAATCACCATCACGCGCACTTTCGACGCGCCGCGCAAGCTGGTGTTCAAGGCCTGGACCGATGCCAAAGAGCTCGCGCAATGGTGGGGTCCGAAAGGCTTCACCAATCCGGTTTGCGAAATCGATCCCCGCGTCGGCGGCGCGTTGCGTATCCATATGCGCAGCCCGGACGGCAGCATCTATCCGATGAAGGGTGAAATCCGCGAGATCGTCCCACCCGAACGTCTCGTCTTCACCAATATCGCGATCGATGCGGCGGGTAAACCCGTCATCGACGGGCTCACTACCGTCACCTTTGCCGACGAAGGCGGCAAGACCAAGCTGACATTGCACACGCGCGGCACCGCCTTGGTCGACTACGCCGCCGCCTATCTGCAAGGGATGGAAATGGGCTGGACGCAAAGCATCGACAAGCTGCAAGCGTTGCTGACGCGTACCTAGCTACGCGTCATTGCGAGCGAAGCGAAGCAATCCAGTCTTCGCCTAGGGTTCTGGATTGCTTCGTCGCTGTGCTCCTCGCAATGACGCGTTTATGTTAAAGAGTGGCGATGAACGCGCCTGAGTCCAGGCTGCCGACATTTCACGCCCCATTCGTCCCGCCGGACGAACAGCTGGCAACGGACCTTCTCGCCAATGTGGCCCGCGACCGCGCCGCGGAGAGCCGCGTCGACGCGCGCGCGCGACGCCTGGTCGAGGCGATCCGCGCCAAGGCAACCGGCCTCGGCGGAGTCGAAGATTTCCTGCACGCGTTTTCGCTTTCGACCAAGGAGGGTCTCGCGCTGATGGTGCTGGCCGAGGCGCTGTTGCGCGTGCCCGACGCCGCGACCGCGGACCGGCTGATCGAGGATAAGCTCGCCGCCGGCCGCTGGCTCGACAGCGACGTGAAATCGACCGCGATCCTCGTCTCGGCGTCGGCCTGGACGCTCGGTATCGCCAGCCGCATCATTCATCCAGGCGAGACGCCGGAAACCATCCTCGACACCATCGCGCGCCGTCTCGGCCTACCGGCGATGCGTGCGGCAACGCGGCAGGCGATGCGGCTCCTCGGCTCGCATTTCGTCATCGGGCAGAGCATCGAGGAGGCGCTCGCCCGCACCCATGCGGAATTCCGCTATTCGTTCGATATGCTCGGCGAGGGCGCGCGCACGGCGGCCGATGCCCAGAAATACTTTGACGCTTACGCCGCGGCGATCGCAGCGATCGGCGGTAGCGCCGGCCAAGCGAAGCTTCCGTATCGCCCCGGCATTTCCGTAAAGCTCTCGGCGTTGCATCCGCGTTACGAAGCGATCTCCCGCGACCGCGTGCTCAAGGAGCTGACGCCGCGGCTGGCCGACCTCGCGCGCTTGGCCAAGGCGCACGATCTTCAATTCACGGTCGACGCCGAGGAAGCGGACCGGCTCGAACTGTCGCTGGATATCATTGGCGCCGTGCTCGCCGAGCCGTCGCTTGCGGACTGGGACGGATTCGGTCTCGCGGTGCAGGCCTATCAGAAGCGGGCCTTGCAAGTGATCGGTTGGATCGAGGAGGTGGCAGCAGCAAAGGACCGCCGCCTGACGGTCAGGCTTGTCAAGGGCGCCTATTGGGATACCGAGATCAAGCGCGGCCAAGAGCGCGGGTTGCCCGACTATCCGGTGTTCACGCGCAAGGCCATGACCGACCTCTGCTACATGGCCTGCGTGAAAAAGCTCCTGGCCGCGCGCAATCGTCTGTTCCCGCAATTCGCCACCCACAACGCGCTCACCGTCGCCAGCGTGATCGAGGACGCCGGCGGTATCGACGGTTTCGAGTTCCAGCGGCTCTACGGCATGGGCGAAGCGCTCTACGGTGCGCTGCTCACGGAATTCCCCGACGCCGCTTGCCGGATCTATGCGCCGGTCGGCGGCCATCGCGATTTGCTCGCTTATCTGGTGCGGCGGCTCCTTGAGAACGGCGCGAACTCGTCGTTCGTGTCGGTAGCTGCCGACCCAAACGTGCCGATCGCCGATATCCTGCGCCGGCCGCAAAGCTGGATCGCAACCGCAAGTGAGGCCCGCAATCGGAAAATTCCGCTGCCGCGCGATCTCTATCGGCCGGAGCGGCAAAACTCGGCGGGTGTCGAATTCGGCGACCGCGCAAGCCTCGACGCGCTGCTGCGCGAAGTTCGCGACGCCACGACAGGGCAGGTAGGAGCGGCTTCCCTGATCTCTCGGGTCGCGTTGCCCGGCATGGAGCGCACAGTGTATTCGCCGATCGATGGTGCCGTCATTGGGGTCGTGCGCGAAGCTGACGAGACGCTCGCGCGCGTAGCGGTTGACGCCGCGGCGACAGGCTTTGGGGCCTGGGCGGCAACGCCGGTCGAGGAGCGCGCGGCAGTGCTTGAACGCGCTGCCGACCGGCTCGAATCAAACCGCGGCCGGCTCCTGGCGCTGTTGCAAAACGAGGCCGGCAAGACGCTGGACGATGCGCTCGCGGAATTGCGCGAGGCGGTCGGTTATTGCCGCTACTACGCCGCGCAAGCGCGTACCTCGCTTGCGCCGCAGTCTATGCCGGGACCGACCGGCGAAAGCAACGTGTTGCGCTATCGCGGCCGCGGGGTGTTCGTTTGCATTTCGCCGTGGAATTTTCCGCTCGCCGTCTTCATCGGACAGGTCGGCGCCGCGCTCGTTGCCGGCAATTGCGTCGTCGCCAAGCCGGCCGAGCAGACGCCGCTCATTGCTGCGCTCGCTATCGAGCTGTTGTATGAGGCCGGCGTGCCGGCGAGTGTGCTGCATTTTGCGCCCGGAGATGGTGCGATCGGTGCTTTATTGGTCGCTCATCCGCGCGTTGCCGGGGTCTGCTTCACCGGCTCGACCGAGGTCGGTCGTTCTATCAATCGCGCTCTCGCCGAGAAAGACGGACCGATCGTGCCGCTCATCGCCGAGACCGGCGGCATCAACGCCATGATCGTCGACGCCACCGCTTTGCCCGAGCAAGTCACCGATGACGTGATCGCGTCCGCGTTCCGCTCCGCCGGTCAGCGCTGCTCGGCACTGCGGCTGCTCTGCCTGCAAGACGACGTTGCCGAGCGCATGCTCGATATGCTGATGGGCGCGGCGCGCGAGCTGAAGGTCGACGACCCGCGCGAGATCTCGACCCATGTCGGTCCGGTGATCGACGCCGAGGCGAAGGCCAAGCTCGAAAGCTGGATCGCGGCCAACGACCGGGCCGGCCGCGTGCGTTTCCGCTGGGACCGGCACGGCCGATTGCCGGGCACAGGGACCTATGTCGCGCCGGCCGTCATTGAGCTCGATCGGGCGAGCGACCTCGACCGGGAAGTGTTCGGCCCGGTACTTCATGTCGTGCGCTGGCGGGCGAAAGAGTTGGACGCGCTCCTCGATGAGATTGCGGCTAACGGCACCGCGCTGACGCTCGGCGTGCATTCGCGCATCGATCTGACCATCGACCGTATCACCGCGCGGCTCCCGCACGGCAATGTCTACGTCAATCGCAACATGATCGGGGCCGTCGTCGGCACCCAGCCGTTCGGCGGCACGCATCTGTCCGGCACCGGTCCGAAGGCAGGTGGACCCAACTACCTGCGCCGTTTTGCGACCGAGCAGGTCGTCACGATCAACACGGCGGCGGCTGGGGGCAATGCCGGCCTCCTCGCCCAGGACGACTAAACGATCGCTAGGACCGGTAACCGGATTGAAACCGTTGTGCGGCCATCGGAATTAACACAATGGCGACAAGATCGCTGTATTCTGATGGTCCATGGCTGATTCGATTTCGAGGCTTTACCAGGCCGCCCATGCCTGCCGGCACGACGATCCGTCGACCTCGCGGACGGCGCGGCTGTTGCGCTCGGGCCGCAGCAAGATGGCGAAGAAGCTCGCCGAAGAGGCCGTCGAGGTCGTGATCGACGCCATGCACGGCGACCGCGATGCGGTGGTCAGGGAAAGCGCGGACCTCATTTATAATCTCGTCGTGCTGTGGGTCGCCACCGGCATCCGCCCCGAGGACGTCTGGAAAGAAATGGATCGGCGCGAGCGGCTCCTGGGCATCGCCGAGAAGGTCCCCAAGAAGCTGCCGGAAGATTTTCCGCGCCGCAAGATCGTCATGCTCGAGGGCCGCCGCGCGCGCAAGCGGCGCTAACTCCGCTCTCGTTCGGTGGACAGCCTTGCGGCACGTCGCTAATTAGCTGCCATGCTCCGCCGCCTCTACAACTGGTGCATCGACGCAGCGGGCAAGCCCCATGCAGCCTGGATCCTCGGCTGCGTCTCCTTCGCCGAAAGCTCTTTTTTTCCGGTGCCGCCGGACGCGATGTTGATTCCAATGGCGCTGGCGCGGCCCGACCGCGCCTTTTACTTCGCCACGGTCTGCACCATCGCCTCGGTTGCCGGCGGGATCCTCGGTTATTTCATCGGTGCGGAGCTTTACGCCACGCTCGGGCACTGGCTGATCAGCCTTTATGGCTACGGTGACAAGGTCGAGGCGTTCCGCGAAGCCTATGCGCATTACGGCGCCTGGATCATTCTGCTCAAGGGGCTAACGCCGATCCCCTACAAGATCGTCACCATCACGTCGGGGTTCGCCGGCTTCAACATCGGGTTGTTCATTGTTCTGTCGCTCATCACCCGTGGCGTGCGGTTTTATTTGCTCGCGTTCCTTCTCAACCGCTATGGCGACCGGGCGCGTCACATTATTGAAAAGCGGCTGGGGCTCTGGACGGCCATTTTTCTGATTGTTCTTGTGCTTGGCTTTGTCGTTGTAGTGCGTCTATTGTGACCTTGTTAGCGCCTAATTTGGTGGCCAGGATCGTGGACGTTCCTGCCATTCAGTGACGGCGAGGGCGCCGCGGCAAAGTAGCCATCAGAGGGTGGCCGTGACACCAAACAACCGCACCCCGAACAAATACCGAAGAGCGGACCAAGTATCGGTCCGAGCATCGGCCGTCCGCTGGCTCGTCGCGGCGGCGTTGACGGCCGCAACGGCCGGGATCGCGCTCGCCCAGAACAACCAGGCGCCGCCCGCCGGCGCGCCGGTAGCTCAGCAGCCGCCCGCGCAATCGCCGGCCCAGCCGTCTGCTGTGTTTCCCCCGCAACCGCCGCCGCCGGCCCTCCCGGAGCCACCGACCGAGAAGCGCGGATTTCTGAACAATTTCGGACAATGGTGGGATCAATCCGTCGCCGACTTCAAGGCCAAGTGGAAGGAGCAGCAGACCAAGCTCGACGCGATGAACAAGCAGTCGGCCGATACCGCCAAGGATGCGGCCGAGGATGCGGCCACGACAACCCAGCAGGCGATGAAGAATGCCGCCGATGCCATGCGGCTGCCGATCTCGCACGTGATCGAGGTCCAGGAGACTTGCCCGCTTGCCGGCAACGGCGCGGCCGACTGCGCAACGGCGGCAACGAATGCGTGCAAGGGCAACGGGTTCAATACCGGCCAGCCGCTCGACGTACGCACGGCGGAGAAATGTTCGGCCTCGCTCTGGGTGTCGGGTCAGAACCCGGCGACCGCCGATTGTCCGGTCGAAACGGTCGTGCTGCGCGCCGCCTGCCAGTAAGGCGCGCCGTCGCGGGCATCGCTTTGCTCCATGACAGCGGCGTCGCTTCGCTCCATGACAGCGGCGTCGCTTCGCTCCATGGCAGTGCGTCGCTTCGCTTCATGGCAAATGTGCTAAGTCTCTCTGCCATAAAACGGGAGCCCAAGCCGCCATGATGTCCGATGCCGATCGAAGCAAAGCCGCCGACACCCTTCTCGCCGCGGAGAAGGAGCGCAAGCAAGCGGTCCAGCTCACCAAGACCTGGCCCGGCATCACCATGGAGGACGCCTATGCGATCTCGACCGAGGCGGCCAATCGCAAAATCGCGGCCGGCGCTAAGCTCATCGGGCACAAGGTCGGCCTGACCTCGAAGGCGATGCAACGCTCCTCGCAGATCGACGAGCCGGACTACGGCTACCTCCTCGACAACATGATGATCGCCGACGGCGCCCGCGTGCCGCACGAGAATTATTGTCTGCCGCGGGCCGAGGTCGAGCTTGCGTTTGTTCTTGGCAAGCCATTGCGCGGCCCCGGCATCGGATTGACCGACGTTTTGCGCGCCACCGAATATGTCGTGCCCGCCATCGAGATCGTGGACGCGCGGTTGCAGGATCCGCGCAAAATATTCGACACGGTGTCCGACAACGGCGCCGCGGCCGGCATCGTTGTCGGCGGCCGGCCGGTTGGCCCGATGGAGGTTGACCTGCGCTGGGTCGGCGGCATCATGTATCGCAACTCGGAGATCGAGGAGACCGGCGTCGCCGCCGGCGTGCTCGGCCACCCAGCGCTCGGTGTCGCCTGGCTCGCCAACAAGCTCGGCCAGCACGGCGTGACGCTGGAAGCGGGCCATCTCGTGCTCGCCGGATCGTTTACGCGCATCGTGCATGCGCGCAAAGGCGACACGCTGCATGCCGATTTCGGCAGTCTCGGCAGCATTGCGGTGCAGTTTGTCTGACTCCTTTTCTCCCTCTCCCCGTTGGGAGAGGGCAGGGTGGGCGCGCTATTGAACATCGCGCGCCGCGGCGCGATCATGCCGGGGGCGACGCTTGGCGCAGTGGCGGATCGGCTGTGTTCTCGGCTCTGTTCTCTTGGGACTGCAAGCGTTGGATTTTGGCCGCCGCAGCGGTCGTTTTACCGGCGGCCGTGCTGCATGCCGCGCTGCCGGCCGAGCCGCCGGGTGTTTCGGCCCCGAGTTCGCTCGCCGGCCAGCTTCTGATCGCCTCACCGCGCATGCGCGAACCGTTCGATCACGCCGTCATCTTGATGGCGCAGCATAGCCGCGACGGCGCGCTCGGTATCGTCATCAACCATCCGATCGATAGCCGGCCCATCGCCGACGTGCTCAAAGCGCTCGGCGCCGATGCAAGCGGTATCAAGAACAGCGTGCGCGTCTTTCTCGGTGGACCGGTCAGTCCCAATATCGCCTTCGTCATTCACAGTGCCGACTATCGCCGGGACGACACGGTGGACATCGACGGCCATGTCGCGCTGAGTGACGCGGCCGAGGTTTTGCGCGACATCGGCCTCGGTAAGGGACCGGGCAAGAGCCTGGTCGCTTTGGGCTATGCCGGCTGGGGGCCATCGCAACTTGAGGACGAGATCGCGAGCGGTGCTTGGATCGCGGTGCCGGAAGATCCGGCAGTGGTTTTCGACGACGATCGAAACAAAGTGTGGTCCGACGCCCTGGCGCTGCACAAGTCCGGCCGGTGAACGCGGCGCGGTGCGGCCGGCGTCGCCGCCACATTCGTTAATTTATTCCAACCAATTCTTAACGCCTCCTTGCTAAAGCTGCGGCCTCGCTCGCCCAAAACATTTGCAGGCGGCACAGAGGTCGCTGTGGCATCGATCGGTTCGCACTATGCGCCGCGTGTCGCGCTCGAGCGCACCGTCTCGGCCATCGCCAGCGCCAGACGCGCGGTGCTCGCCGATCGTTATGCGACCAGTTCGCTAGCGGTCGAATGGCGATGGTTCGCTGAGCTCATTTCCGTCGTCGACGAATGGCGCGAGCTCGCGACGCACGCGCTCGAGCCCAACGTCTTTTATGAACCCGCCTTCGCGCTTGCGGCCGCGGCTGTGTTCGGCGGCGACGTCGGCGCCGTGCTGGTCTGGTCGGGGACGCAGCCGCGCAAGCTTGTCGGTTTTTTTCCGGCCCGTGTCACGGCGCGCCGTTATGGCTTCAAGCTGCCGGTCCTGGTCGGCTGGACTCATCCTTATGCGCCGCTTGGCACGCCGCTTGTCGAACCCGAAGCGGCCGAGCCGGTCGTCGCCGCGTGGCTCGCGCATATTGCCGCCGATCCGTCGCTGCCCGGATTGATGCTGCTGCCCCTCATGGCCGAGGACGGTCCGTTCGCGGCAACGCTCGGTACGATCCTGGACCGCACCCAGCTGCCCTGCGCCGATTTCGCCCGTCATCACCGCCCTTTGCTTGAGCCGCAACGGGATCGCGCGCATTACGTCGAGAATAGGCTGTCCTCGCACCGTCAAGGCGAATTGCGCCGGACCGGGCGGCGCTTGACCGGTCTGGGCGCGCCGTTGTTCACGGCGACCACGGAAGTGACCGCCATCGCCGCCGCGATCGAAGATTTTTTTGCGCTCGAGGCGAACGGCTGGAAGGGCAAAGCCGGAACTGCGGCGGCCTCCCACGACAATGTGCGAGGTTTTGTCACGACCGCACTGTCCGGGCTTGCCGCGGAAGGTAAGGTCACGATCAACCGCTTGTTCCTTGACGGCCGCGCCATCGCCGCCGCGATCACGCTGCGCAGCGGCGACACCGCCTGGTATTGGAAGATCGCCTATGACGAGAAGTTCGCACGTTATGCGCCGGGCGTTTTGCTCACCGCGGCGCTGACCGAAGAGCTCGCCGAGAACACGGCTCTCGCCCGCACCGATTCCTGCGCTGCGCCCAATTCGATACTGGACTATATCTGGGGCGAGCAGCTGACGCTGTGCGACCGTCTGATCGCGGTGCGGCCGGAGGCGCCGTTTGCGCGCGCTTGCCGGCTGGAAATGCTGCGCGGCGCTGCCAGCGCCGCGGCTAAATCGATCCGCAACCGGTTTCGCGCGCAGCGTTGACTTTCGCGGCCGTTTCCCGCGTAGCTCCCCGATCACGGGAAACGCTTCATGAGCAATCCGATTACTATCCGCATGGGCGGCTATGGACCGCCGACAACCTCGTTTTCACGTTCGCTCAAATTGATCGGCGACACGTTGCAGGCCGCGTTCGGCGACCGCATCGACGTAAAGTACGTCTGGAACATCATGGATTTCGGTTATCGCGCCGAGGACATCCTTTGGCTGGTCGAAGACGGCGTGCTCTCGCTCGGCTATCAATCGTCAAGCTACCTGACCGACCGCGTGCCCGAACTCGGCTTCGTCGATCTGCCGTTTCTGTTCGGCGAGCGCGACAAAGCGCGCTCGGCTATCGACGGCGCGCTCGGGCGGTTCCTTGCCGCGAGTATCGAGCAGCGCGTCAATTATCGCATCCTCGGCTGGTTCGAGAACGGCTTTCGCCATATTTCCAACCGGCTGTGCCGCATTCGCGTGCCGGCCGATCTCAAGGGCATGCGCATCCGCGTTCTGCCGAGTGAAGTGCAGGCGAGGACCTTCGAGCTTTTGGGCGCCACCCCGGTGCGTTGCGATTTGACCGAAGCGATTGCCGGCATCAAGGCCGGCACGCTTGACGCGCAGGAAAATCCCTTTGCCAATACCGTGACCTATGGCGTGCATAAATTTCACCATTTCCACACAATCACCAACCACTTCTACATATCGCGGCCGATCTTCCTCAATCGCACGCAATTCGATGCATGGCCGCAGGATTTGCAGCGCGCCATGCGCGAGGCGATTAATCGCGCCGTCGCGTTCCAACGCGATCTTGCCATCGAGGAAGACCGCGAAGCGCGCGCCGCGATTGAAGCCGCGGGCTGCGAGATCACCGCGCTGACTGCGGACGAACACGCACAATTCCGTGAGGCCGTCGCGCCCCTGTTGAATGAGGCGCGCGGCACCTACGGAAGCAAAATGTTCGAGATGATCTAGTTTCGACGGCGCTAATCGGCCGCGTTCATTTCGGCTTCAGTGAGAGAGACCGTCTGCCTGCGCACGAAGTCTTCTTCGAGGTTTGCCAGCAGCACATAGTGCTGCGCCAGCAGCCGGTAACAATCGCCGAATTTTGTCGAGGAAATAGCCTTAGCCGAAAGCCGGCATTGGGCCGCCCGATCGCGATAACCCTGCGCCCACGCCAGATGGTCGACCACGCCACACTCACTGACTACTGCGTCCGCGCGTAAGTTCTTCGGCGCGCGGTGATCGGTCAAGCTTGCCCTGTGGAAAACTGGGCGGTCTGTAACATTGCGGAGACGGCGCCGGACACAACCACGACACCGATAAGTTGTTTCAACCGCGATGCTCGTCGGGCGCGGCGAGAATGAGCGTCCAATATACTTTGTATTTTGACTTTGGCGTGTAGACGGCGGCGATGCCCATCCGGGTCACGCCGCTGTTGAGCATATTGGCGCGGTGCGGGGGCGAATCGCGCCAGCCGGAAAATGCTTCGGCGAGCGTGTGGTAGCCGGCGGCGATGTTCTCGACTGCCACGCTCGCATCGAAGCCGGATTTGTGGATGCGCTCCTGAAACGGATGGCCGGCATCGTGATCGAGCTTATCGCGCGCCGCCATGGCCTGCGCCTGCTCACCCGCGAGCCGCATCAGTTCGGGATCGAGCGTCACCGGCCCGAGGCCGTTATTGCCGCGATAACCGGAAATCATCGATTGCGCCGCGTCGGCATCGAGTGCGGCATCCGGTTGCGCGAGGTCGTGGTAAAAGCTGGGCTGCCCCGCGGGCGGATTGTTGTCGGCGCAGCCGCTCAGTGCGGCAATGCTCATCACGGCGCCGCAGACGAGCAGCGCAACAACCGGTCGATTCATCGCGAATTCCCCCGAGCGACGTGAATAGTGCCGCTAGAAAAGTGTCGGAAGCGTGAAAGGCCGCGGCACTGGAATAACTTCTAGGCGTGAATTACCATTGCCGCAATCAACATCCTGCATCGCGCGGAGGAGATTGCCATGGCCGATCGGTTGACCGCCCGTACGCCCGGCGCCAAGCGCGCCGGTCCCGGCGAATACGTCTTCAATCTCGCCAACGTCAATCACATCCTCGGCGGTCCCGATTACTCGACGGCGAACGGCTCCTGTGTCGAGGGCGACCGCATGATCGTCGGCCTGATGCGCATGCCGGCGGGAAGCGGCGCCGCGCCGCATTCGCACCCCAACGAGCAGTGGATCTACATCCTCGAGGGCACGTTTCACGCGACGATCGGCGGCGAGGCTATCGCGGCGAAGCCCGGTTCGGTGATTTACGTTCCCGCCGATGTCACGCATTCGGGAAAAGCCGGCGCGGACCACGACGTCGTTTTCTTCACCGTGAAGGATGCTTCGCATAGTCTGCACGGCGTGAAAGCCAAAACCTAAATGGGAAAGAAAACGGGGAGCGGCGAATGAAGCGCTTGGGTATTCTTGCGGTGTCGCTCGTGTGTCTCGCGGCTGGCGCTGCCTTTGGCCAGACCGCGGACAAATATCCCTCGAAGCCGGTCAAGATCATCGTGCCTTATGCGCCGGGCGGCGCTACCGACATTGTCGCGCGCATTCTGGCCGATCAATTGAGCAAAAGCCTGGGCCAGTCCTTCTATGTCGAGAACAAGCCCGGCGCTTTCGGCATCATCGCGCTCCAGGACATGGTTCGTTCGCCGACGGACGGCTACACGCTGATGATCGGCAATGTCTCCACCAACGCGATCACGCCGATCATCTATGCGGAGAAACTCAATTTCGATTACTTAAAAGACGTGGTGCCGATCACCGACACCGTCGATATTCCGGCCTTCCTGGTCGCGGCGAAGTCGTTCGCGCCAAGCAACGTTAAGGACTTGATCGCCTACGTGCAGAAGAATCCCGGCCAAGTCCGCTATGGCACGGTCGGGCCCGGCAGCTATCCGCATTATGACATGGCTTATTTCGCCAAGCGTGCCGGCGATCTCGACATGATCGCCGTGCCCAACAAAGCCGGCGCCTCCGGCGTTATCAACGATATGCTCACCGGCTCGACCCAGGTCGCCTTCCTCAACGTGGCAAGCACTCTGCCGCAAGTGCGCGCCGGCAACCTGCATCCGCTCGCAGTTGTCGATCACACTCCATTGCCGGAATTTCCCGACCTGCCGACCATGCAGGAGGCCGGTTTCCCTGGTGTCGGCACCATTGCCTGGCAAGGCTTGTTCGCGCCCGCGGGTACTCCGAAAGACGTATTGCAAGCCATCTTCAACGCCACGGTCGCGGCGCTGAACACGCCGGAAGCCAGCGACGCGTTCAAAAAGCAGGGTTTCAACATAGTACCCAACGCTTCGCTTAGCGACGCCAAGACCTGGCTCGCGCAACAAATGGACACGTGGCGAAAGATCACCAGCGAAGTAAAAATCGAGACAGAGTAAGCGCGACCTGGAAGCGCAATCCCACATGAAGAGCGAGCAAGCCGCGGCTAATCCCGACTATCCGATCACGCTCGAAAAAAACGTCGACGTGCTAATGCGCGACGGCGCACGGTTGAAAGCCGACGTGTTCCGGCCTGATGGCGACGGCAAGTTTCCGGCCATCCTCAATCTCGGGCCTTATCAGAAAGACAAGCTCTGGATCGTGCCGGAGACGCTCGCCGAGGCGCCGAACGAGTGGATGAATTGGGAGACCGTCAATCCGAAATGGTGGGTGCCGCGCGGCTATGCCGCGGTTCGCGTCGACGGGCGCGGCACCGGTAAATCTCCCGGCCATTGCGAGCCGTGGTCGCTTGCGGAGGCGGTTGACCTCTACGATGCCATCGAATGGGTGGCGGCGCAGCCATGGTGCAACGGCAATGTCGGGCTCCTCGGCATTTCCTATTTCGCCATCAATCAATGGTTCGCCGCCAATCTCGAGCCGCCGTCATTGAAGGCGATCATTCCCTGGGAGGGCTTTGCCGATCTCTACCGCGATGCGCTGTATCACGGCGGCATCCTCAACCTGTTCATGACCAATTGGTACACGGCGCATTTGTTGCACCATGTGCTGGGGCGCGCTTCGCAGCAGCTGCCCGATGGCTGGCAGGTCAATACGCTGTATTTCTGGCTGCACAACAATCTCGACAGCGGAGCCTTTCGCGGCGCGCAGGCGCAATGGGACAAGATCAATGTGCCGATGTTCTCCGTCGGCAACTGGTCCGGCATGGGCTTGCACCTGCGCGGCAACACCGAAGCGTTCATGCGCGCGGCGACGCCGCATAAGAAGCTGCGCATCCATCTCGGCTCGCACGTGCACCCGTTCTACACCGAGGACGGCCGGCGCGATCAGATCCGCTTTTTCGATTATTGGCTCAAGGGCATCGACAATGGCGTGATGGACGAACCACCGGTGAAGCTTGCCATCCGCAAGGGTGGCGATGCCTTCGCGTGGCGGCATGAGCGCGAATGGCCGCTCGCACGCACGCGCTGGACCAAGTTTTATCTTGATCTGTCGCGGCAACCCGATGAGGGCGTGGCGCAAGCCGGCACACTGGACGCGAAGAAGCCGGCCGAGGTTGCCTCACTCACCTATGCCGCATCGAGCCTCGGCACGATGGGCTCGACGTCGGCCGCTTCGTCGCAGGTCTTGGGCGGCGGCATCAAGCCCGGGATGGGTGTCGCGCTCGAGACGCCGCCGCTTGCGGCCGACACCGAGGTGACCGGGCCGCTTGCCGCGGTGCTCTGGGTGTCGAGTTCGACCGAGGACATGGATCTGTTCCTCACGCTGCGCAACTTCGATCCCGCCGGCAAGGAAGTGATGGAGACCGGCCAGCAAGGCGCACCGGTGCCGGTGGCGAAGGGCTGGCTGCGCGTCTCGCATCGCGAACTCGATCCCGAATTGTCGCGGCCTTGGCGCCCGTATCACCGTCATGTCCGCCGGCTTTATCTGACGCCCGGCGAAATCGTGCGCGTCGAGGTCGAAATCTGGCCCACTTCGATGGTATTTCAGAAAGGCCACCGCATCCGGCTCGACATTCAGCCGCGCGACGGCGCCGGCAGCGCGCACTACATGCACTATCACGCTGACTACAATTCCGGCGCCACCAACACGATCTACGCCGGCGGCGGCATGGACTCCTATCTGCTCTTGCCGGTCATTCCTGAGGCTGCTTGACGATAAAGCCCCGACGAAGCGGACAAAACCACCGCGCCCTCAGGCTTTGTTAAGAATCCGGCGTCATTCCTTAACCTCAAAACAACCCCTCGGCGAATACGCTTCTTGGCTCAAATCTTGGCGCGCAAGCGATGCTTCGCAATCCGATCCTGGCAAAAGCAAGCCGCAACGGGAAGCTCGTCATCCTGGTGGGTATCGCCGGATTTGCGGCGGGCGTTGTTGTCTTCCTGCTCTGCGGCACCGGCTGGATCGTCGAGGCGTTGACGCAAGCGCCTGCCCCCGTCGCGGGCGCCGTCATGGGGCTGCCGTTCGGCCTTGGCGCTGCCGCGTTAGCCGGATTGTTCGTCAGCAGCCGTCGTCGGGCTCAGGGGCGATTGCTGCGCGCGGCGCTCAACAACATGACGCAGGGCCTGTGCATGTTCGACAGGACGGCGCAGCTCGTGCTGAGCAATGAACGCTATGCAGAGATGTATCATTTGCGTCCCGAGCAGGCGCGTCCGGGAACGCCACTCCGCGACCTGTTGGTGCTGCGGCTTGCGGCCGGCACTTTCGCCGGTGATCCGGATCGTTACGTCGCCGAGTGCCTTACTCGGGTGGCCGAGGGGCGCATGGAAACCAAGACGAACGAACTCAAGGATGGCCGCGTCGTCACGGTGGTGAGCCGGCCGATGCGCGGCGGCGGTTGGGTCGCGACCCATAACGACGTGACCGACCAATTGGCTGCGGAGAAGGAGCGCGATTCGCTCCGCCAACGCGACGAACGGCGCCGCAGCACCGATGCCGCGATCTCCTCGTTCCGCGCGCGGGTCGAGAGCGGGCTCAAGACCGTCAGTCAAAGCGCGGCCGCCATGCAGACGGCGGCAAAGTCCCTATTGACGACGTCGCATCATACGCTGCAACGCGCCGAAGGCGCGATGCACGGCTCGAACGAAGCGTCGATGAACGTCGAAACCGCAGCCACAGCCGCGGCGGAGCTCTCGGTTTCGATCAGGGAAATCAGCCGTCAGCTCGGGCAGACGACCGACGTCGTGCGCGCCGCCGCCGCTCACGCCAGCGCGACCAACGACGACATCGCCGCGCTCGCGCACGTGGCGCAGAAAATCGGCGACGTCGTCAAGCTCATTCAGGATATTGCCGGGCAGACCAATCTTCTTGCACTTAACGCCACCATCGAGGCGGCGCGCGCCGGCGAGGCTGGGCGCGGCTTTGCTGTGGTCGCTTCAGAAGTGAAATCGCTCGCCGTGCAGACCGCCAAGGCGACTGAGGAAATCACCCACGAGATTTCATCGGTGCAGAATTCGAGCGGCAAAGCGGTATCGGCAATCCGCGAGATCACGCAGCGGATGCAGGACATCAACAGTTACACCAGCGCGGTCGCCCTTTCCGTCGAGCAGCAGGAAGCGGCGACCGGAGAAATCTCCCAAAACGTCGCCAGCGCGGCGAGCGGCGCCAAGTCGATTGTCGCAGCGCTCGGCGAGGTCGCGGGTGGTGTGACGCAAACGCGGAGCTCGGCGGAGACGATGCTCGCGGCCTCCGAGGAAGTCGAAAGAACCACTTCCAAGCTGCGCAGCGAGGTCGAGGAATTCCTCAGCACGGTGGCGGCTTAAGCGGCATGTCTTATCGGCCCGCCGCATAACCCTGCATGCCGCGCGCATTGGCGGCGGCGCGGCGGCGGCGGCCTTCGCGCGACGCCGCGGTGAGGCGGCCTTCCGACCAGTCCGGGCCGACTTCGACGACATGGCCACGCCGCTCCAGCTCGGCGATAGTTTTTTTCGGCACGCGACTTTCGACGACCAGCACGCCGGGCCGCGACGTGCGCGGCCAAAACGAGCTTGGAAAATGCTCGGAATGCCAAGCCGGCGCATCGATCGATTGTTGCAAATTCATGCCGGCATGGACGTGGCGCAGGAAGAGTTGCGTGATCCATTGATCCTGCCCGTCGCCGCCGGGCGAGCCCCAGGCGAGATACGGCTCGCCGTCACGCAATGCGAGCGTCGGCGACAGCGTGGTGCGTGGCCGCTTGCCGGGCGCGAGCGCCGCCGGATGATCCTCTTCGAGCCAGAACATTTGCGCGCGCGTGCCGAGGCAAAATCCAAGCTCGGGGATGACCGGCGATGAATGCAGCCAGCCGCCAGACGGCGTCGCGGAAATCATGTTGCCGGCCTGATCGACGATGTCGAAATGCACGGTGTCGCCGCGCGTGTTGCCGAGCCGGCCCACTGTCGGCTCACCGGCGCCGGCCGCCGTCGATGCGTCTTTGGGCACCGTCTCACGCCGGAGCTTCACCACGGCGCCAAAGCCTTCGATCGAACCCGGACGCAATTCCAGCGAAGCGTTCTCTCCGACGAGCTTGCGACGATCGGAATTGTAGGCGTCCGACAATAGCGTCGCCATCGGCACCTCGACAAAATCTGGATCGCCGTAAAACGCCTCGCGGTCGGCATAAGCGAGCTTGGAGCATTCGACGATGAGATGGATGAAATCCGCACCCGTGGGATCGAGACCGTCGAGATCGAAACCTTTCAGGAGCGCGAGCTGCTGCAGCGTCACCGGGCCCTGGCCCCAGGGACCGGTCTTGCACACCGTGTAGCGGCCGTAGTCGTAAGTGAGCGGCGCTTCGCTATGCGGCGTCCAGCGCGCCATGTCGTCGGCCGTCAATACGCCGCGATGCCGCTCGCCGCTCGTATCCATGATGTCCTGAGTACGGCAGAAGCGGTCGATAGCTTCGGCGACAAATCCGTGGCTCCACGATCTGCGCGCGCGCTCGATCTGGGCGACGCGATCGCGTCCCGCGCTTTCGGCTTCTTTGACGATGCGGCTATAGGTGGCCGCGAGCGCCGTGTTGGCGAACAGCGAACCGGCCGCTGGCACTTTGTTGTTCGGCAGGTAGACCGCGGCCGAGGTCGGCCAATGCTCGCGGAACAATTCCGCCACCGTGCCTATCGTTGCATCGGCGCGCTCCAGGAGCGGATGGCCGTTCTGCGCGTAGCCGATCGCGGGGCTAAGCACCTCGGCAAGTGACATGGTGCCGTAGTCACGCAGCAGCATCATCCAGGTCTCGAACGTGCCGGGCACGACGGCGGCGAGAAGCCCCGTGCCGGGCACGAGATCGAGACCTTCGTTGCGGTAATGCGCGATGGTCGCGCCGGCCGGAGCCACGCCTTGGCCGCAGATCACCTCGGTCTTGCCGCGCCGCACGTCGTGGAGAATGACCGGGACATCGCCGCCCGGACCGTTCAAGTGCGGCTCGACCACTTGCAGCGTGAACGCGGTCGCCGCCGCGGCATCGAAGGCGTTGCCGCCCTTTTCCAGAACTCCCATCCCAACGGCAGTCGCGATCCAGTGCGTCGAGGTCACCACCCCGAACGTGCCTTCGATCTCCGGCCGCGTGGTGAAGGCGTTCGGGTTTATATTGGTCATGAACAATCTCTTGCTGAGGTCTGGCATACGAGAAGGGTCCGGCCGGTTGCGCGGGTATGAGCCAGCGCATAGAGACTTTCCCGAATGTATCTGGCGGTGCGCCGTGCTGCCAGTATGGGGGACCAGTGACGCAAGCACCTCTCAAAGTGGGATTGGCCGGGCTCGGCGCCGTGGGCCTTGGCGTGGCGCGCCGGCTCGAAGCCGGGATTCCCGGCCTCGTCCTGGCGGCCGTCGCGGTGCGCGACAAGGAGAAGGCGCGGCGCAACCTGCCGCAAATCGGCGCTCGCATCCCGGTTGTTGCCGCCGAGGCGCTGGCGCAATCGTGCGACGTGGTCGTCGAATGTTTGCCGCCGCAGCTGTTTCGCGACGTCGCGAACTCGGCGATCGAGGCGGCCAGGATTTTCATGCCGCTTAGCGTCGGCCAGCTCCTGGAAAACTGGGATCTGGTGGCGCGCGCCAAACAGACTGGCGCGCGCATTCTGGTGCCGACCGGCGCGCTGATCGGCCTCGACGCGGTGCGCGCCGCCGCCGAGGGAACCATCCACTCGGTCACCATGATCACGCGCAAACCGCCGAGCGGGCTCGATGGCGCGCCCTATCTGGTCGAGCGCGGTATTTCGCTGCAAGAGCTCAAGGCGCCGCTGAAAGTGTTCGACGGCAGTGCGCGCGAAGGCGCGCGAGGTTTCCCCGCCAACGTCAATGTCGCGGCGGCGCTGAGCCTCGCCGGCGTCGGGCCGGACAAAACGCGCCTTGAAATCTGGGCCGACCCGGCGATCGACCGCAATACGCATCGTATCGACGTCGATGCCGACACCGCGCGTTTTTCGATGACGATCGAGGGCATTCCGTCGGAAAATCCGCGCACCGGCCGCATCGTGCCGTTGAGCGTGATCGCGGCGCTGCGCGGCTTGGTGGCGGAGCTTAAGGTCGGGACGTGATTTAGCTCGAACCCGCAGGTGCCGGGGCAAATTTCAACGCCACGCCGTTCATGCAATAGCGCAGGCCGGTCGGCTTGGGGCCGTCGTTGAACAAGTGGCCGAGATGGCCGCCGCAGCGATGGCAGGAGATGGCCGTGCGCGTCATGCCGAACGTGCGGTCTTCGGTCTCATCGACGGCACTATCGAGCGGCGCCCAGAAACTCGGCCAGCCGGTGCCGCTTTCGAATTTCGTCTTCGAAGAGAACAGCGGCAGGTCGCAGCCGGCGCAGCTAAACGTGCCATTGCGATGCTCGTCGAGGAGCGCGCTAGTGAACGGCCGCTCGGTGCCTTCTTCGCGCAGCACGTCGTATTGCGCGGACGTCAGCAGCTTGTGCCATTCGCCGTCGCTATGGGTGACTTCGTAAGGGTGGGCGGCAGCCGCCGCGGCGTGCGGCCGCGCCAGGCGGAGAGCGGCGAGCGCCAGGCCCGCAGCGCCGGCGTAGAAGATATGTCTGCGTGTGAACATGTGGCGTCCCTCCCCAACCGCTTTCGGCGATTTGCGCGGCGCACCGATTGATTTGCCGCCATTGTACTGCAGTTTCGCAAGGAAATGACGCTTGCCCCCGCTATTTGATGGGGAAGCGCGAAAAGCTCACATAGAGTTGATGCGAAAGCGATTGCGCCGCAGCGCTGGCTATCCGGGCCGGCCCTTGGCCTTTATTCTGCGTCCGAGAAAATCAACGAGGAAACGCGTGACCTCATCAATCGAGATCAAGGTTTTGAGCACCACCGCCATGAAAACGGTGTTCGAGGAGCTTACTCCGCGCTTCGAGCGTGAAACCGGCCATCGGCTTGCCGTCAGCCTCGGCCCGTCGGCGCAGCTCGAGAAACGGCTTAGCGAAGGCGAGGCGGCCGAAGTCGCGATCGTCGCCAGCGCGGGCGCCCAGGACTTGATCGCGCGCGGCGCGCTTGCCGCCGGCAGCCTGGTCGATATCGCGCGCTCGTCGATCGGCGTTGCGGTGGTAAAGGGCGCGCCGAAGCCCGACATTTCCTCGGCGGAAAACTTCAAATGCGCCATGCTGGCGGCGAAATCGATCGCCTGCAGCAAGCCGGTCGGCGGCGGCCAAAGCGGCGCGCATTTGGCAAAGGTGTTCGAAGATCTCGGCATCGCCGAGGTGATGGCGGCCAAGGCGAAATACGGTGCCGGCGGCGCTGCCGGTCTCGCCGGCCTCGTCGTGCTGCGCGGCGAAGCCGAGATCGGTATTCAGCAGGTGGCGGAGCTGATGGCGGTGTCCGGCATTGATGTGGTCGGTCCGCTGCCGGCGGAATTGCAAAGCGTCACGACATTCACAGCGGCAATTCCAACGAGCGCCGCGCACCCGCAGGCCGGCCGCGCCTTGATCGGTTTTCTTACTTCGTCCACAGCCAAGAGCGTGATCAAGGCGAAGGGCTTGGAGTCGGCGTAGGGTGGCGCGCTCCGCGCAAATCCAACTACGCTCTCTTCAACACGTCGGGATTGATAACATTGATCGACGTGCCGGCGGCGTAGGCATTAATCTGATCGAAAATGTCGGCGAACTGAACTTCGTATTCGTCGCGCGTCACGTAGCCGATATGCGGCGTGCAAATGACATTCGGCATGTTGAGCAAAGGATGGCCCGGATCGAGCAAGGGTTCCTGTTCATAGACATCGACCGCGGCCATGCCGGGACGGCCCAGACGCAGCGCATCGACTAGCGCGCCGGGCTCGACCAGCGGCGCGCGGCTGGTATTGACCAGAAGCGCCGTCGGTTTCATCCGCGCCAAATCGGTGGCCTTGACGATGTGCCGGGTCGCCTCGACCAAGCGCATATGCAGCGAGATGACGTCGCAGTCGGCGAAGAACGCTTCCTTGCTGGGCGCGGTCGCGTAACCGTCGGAGCGAGCGGCGCCAAGCGTTGCCGGCCGGGCCAAGACCAGCACATTCATGCCGAACGCAAGGCCATAAGCGGCGACGGCGCCGCCGATCCGGCCATAGCCATAGATGCCGAGCGTCTTGCCGCGCAGCGTGGTGCCGATGGCGATCTGCCATTTTCCAGCTTTGAGCGCCGCCGCTTGTTGCGGAATTTGGCGCATCGCCGCGAGGATCAGGCCCCAGGTCATTTCCGCGGTGGCGTATGACGGCGTGCCGGGATGCTGGCTCGACGATAGGATCACGCCGAGCCGCGTACACGCTTCCACGTCGATGTGTGGATAAACGCTGCGCTGGCTGATGAGCTTGAGCTTCGGCAGCCGGTCCAGCAAGGGCGCGCGGATTTGCGTCCGCTCGCGGAACAGCACGAGGACTTCGGTGTCCTTCAGCCGGTCGGCAAGGGCGTCGACGTCCTGCACATGATCGTTCCAGATCGTGACGTCGTAGCCGTTGAGCTTACCAAAGCAGGACAAGGTGCGCAGCGTGTCGTGATAGTCGTCGAGGATCGAGATTTTCATGAAGCGCGCTCTGGCGAACAGCGAATGGCAGTCGTGTAACCGCAGTTCCCTACGCGTTCTTCGCCTAAAAAGAAAACCGGGCCCTTGCGGGCCCGGTTCAGTTCGTCGGCGTGGGGGCGCCGACGACACCTTCCAGAGGGGAACAACTGCCGGCATTACGGCCGCCTATCTGCGAGGATGGCGGCGACCGCTTGCCTCGCAGCACGGGAGAGTATGCGATTCCGATTCCACACCCACAACGCGGTGGTGGGCATGTCAGCCATGCGGTATGGGCAAGACGCGACGTTTGCGCGCAGTTTACGCGGCGCTAGAAATTCCAGCGTTGCGCGTTGGCGACAAGGAAGTCGCGAAAGGCCTGCACGCGGGCCACGGACTTGAGCTCTTCGGGATAGACGAAGTAGGCATCGAGCGCGATGGCGTCGGCTTCGCCGAACAGCGGCACGAGGCCGCCATTTTCCTCGACCAGATAGTCCGGGAGCATCGCAATACCGAGCCCGCGCTGGCAGGCGCGCAAAATGCCGAGAATATTGTTGATGACGAGGTGCGGTACCCGCGGCCCCTTGCCGTCGCGCGCGACCTCGATCAGCCAGCGCGAGCGTTGCAGGTATGACGGTACGTTGCCGCCGAGCACCAGAACCCGATGGCTGTCGAGATCCTCGAACGTGCGCGGTGTGCCGAACCGCTTGAGGTATTCGGGCGAGGCATAGACGTGGAAGTGCACCGAGAACAGCTTCCGCTGAATGAGGTCGGGCTGCGTCGGCTGGCGCAGACGGATGGCGACGTCGGCCTCGCGCATGGCGAGGTCGAGCTCCTCGTCGGTGGTGAGCAGCGTGATATGGATATCGGGATAAAGATCGGCGAACTCGCCAAGGCGTGGCGTCAGCCAGTGCACGCCGATGCCGGGCGTGGTCGTCACGCGCAAATCGCCGTTCGGCCGGTCCCGGCTGTCGGTAAGCTTGGCGCGCGCCGCTTCGAGCTTCATGAACACTTCATGCGCGGTGCGATAGAGCATTTCGCCTTGCTCGGTCAGGATCAGGCCGCGGGCGTGCCGATGAAACAGCGAGACCGTCAATTCTTGCTCGAGCGCGCTGACCTGGCGCGACACGGCGGATTGCGACAGCCCGAGCTGCTCGCCGGCATGCGTGAAGCTGCCTGCCTCGGCGGCGGCGTGAAATACTTTGAGCTTGTCCCAATCCATTTGCATGCTTTCTTCCTCTCCCAGCACATGGCGAGAGGTGAAAATTACTCCGCCGCCATGCGTGGCTCGGCCTCGCCGTGCGCTGCGAGAAATTTTTCGGCTTCAAGCGCCGCCATGCAGCCCAGGCCAGCGGCCGTGACCGCCTGCCGATAAATGTCGTCGGCAACGTCGCCGGCCGCGAACAGGCCGGGTACCGACGTCGCGGTGGAATGCGGCGCCGTCTTGATGTAGCCCGACGGCTTCATCTCGACCTGGCCGACAACCAGCTCCGTTGCCGGCGAATGGCCGATGGCGATGAATATGCCATCGATCAGCCACTCGGTGATCTCATCGGTCTTGACGTTGCGCAACGCCGCGGCTCTGACCTTGAGCGGATTTTCGTCGCCGAGAATATCGTGAAGGACGGTGTGCCAGAGCACCGAGATTTTCGGGTTCTGATAGAGCCGTTCCTGCAAGATGCGCTCGGCGCGGAAGCTGTCGCGCCGATGCACGACCGTGACCTTGGACGCGAAATTGGTGAGAAACAGCGCTTCTTCGACCGCGGTGTTGCCGCCGCCGATTACCAGGACTTCCTTGTTGCGATAAAAAAAGCCGTCGCAGGTGGCGCAGGCGGAAACGCCATAGCCGCGGAATTTGTGCTCGCCGGGCAGATCGAGCCAGCGCGCCTGGGCGCCGGTCGCGAGAATGAGCGCGTCGGTGTTGTAGATGTCGCCGGAATCGCATTCGAGCCGGAACGGACGCCGCTTAAGGTCGACCTTGTTCACATGATCGGCGACGAGCTTGGTGCCGACATGGGCCGCCTGTTTCTGCATCTGCTCCATGAGCCAAGGGCCTTGGATCACGTCGGCAAAGCCCGGATAGTTCTCGACGTCGGTGGTGACGGTGAGCTGGCCGCCGGGCGCAATACCCTGGATCAGGATTGGATCGAGCATGGCGCGGGCGGCATAGATCGCCGCCGTATGGCCCGCTGGTCCGGATCCGATGATCACGACCTTGGCGTGGGTGGTGTTTGGCACCGGCTTTTCTCGACCTTTGGCGACAGGCTGGGGACGGAACCGCCCGAAACCCAACGAACGAAGCCGTTTATGTAGGGATTCTGGGGAGCCATGCAAGATACGCAACCCCGCTAGCCCACAGGCGTCATTCCGGGGTGTAGGTCGGAGTCAAATAGCGAGTAGCGAACGGCGAGTAGCGAAATAGGGAAGGGATTGGCGAGGGGCGAACTGGGATTACACGTCTTTCCCACTCGCTATTCGCGACCCACTCTTCACCACTTACTTCCACTCCACCTTCGTCACTTCATAGGCCTTGGCGCCGCCGGGCGTGACCACCTCGACCTGCGCGCCTTTCTTCTTGCCCACAAGCGCGCGGGCCAATGGCGAGGTGATGGAAATCTTGCCCTTCTTGGCATCCGCCTCGGGCTCGCCGACGATCTGCCACACCGCCTTTTTGTCGGTGTCCTCGTCGATCAGCGTCACGGTGGCGCCAAAGGTAATGGTGTCTCCGGAAAGTTTCGACACGTCAATTACTTCAGCGCGCGCGAGCTTGTCCTCGAGCTCGGCAATGCGGCCTTCGTTGAGCGATTGGGATTCCTTCGCCGCGTGATATTCGGCGTTCTCCGAGAGATCGCCGTGGGTGCGCGCATCGGTGATCTGCTGAATGATCCGTGGCCGCTCCACCTGCTGGCAGTGCTTGAGCTCGGACTCGATCGCCGAGTAGCCTTCTGCAGTCATCGGAATCTTGTCCATCGGTCTCAAACCTCCAAGTACGTACCTGCAGAGTCAAAAAATCCGGTCGCGGGCCGAAGCATCGCACGGCACGCGACAGGAAATACTGGCTCTACACGCGCCGGCGCTGCGGCTGCCCCGATGCTCGATCAGACCCGGCCCCGAAATAGCTTTGCAGCGCACACACTTCGAGGTCACCCCCGATATAGGCTCTAATGCCCTGCGCTGCGGCGACGGCACCTGAAAGAGTGGTGTAATATGGCACTTTATGCAAGAGGGCTGCGCGCCGGAGCGAGCGGCTATCGGCGAGTGCCGTGGCCCCTTCCGTGGTGTTGAAAACCAGCTGAACTTCGCCGTTTTTGATGGCATCGACGATATGCGGACGGCCCTCGGCGACCTTGTTGATCTTGACCGCCGTAACCCCCTGCTCGGCGAGGTAGCGTTGGGTGCCGGACGTAGCCGTGATCCGGAACCCTAATCCGGCGAGCAGCCGGACCGCTTCCAGGATACGCGGCTTGTCGATGTCTTTGACGGAGACGAACGCCGTCCCGGTTTTCGGCAGACGCGTGCCGCCGCCGAGCTGGCTTTTGACGAAAGCGACATTGTAGTCGCGGTCGATCCCCATCACCTCGCCCGTCGATTTCATTTCCGGACCGAGCACGGTATCGACGTCGGGGCCAAACCGCGCGAACGGGAACACCGCTTCCTTGACGCCGACATGCGTTGCGGCGCCGGGTTCGAACCGCTGCGGCTTGAGCCTGAAACTCGCAAGCGATTCGCCCGCCATGATCCGCGCCGCGATCTTAGCCGCAGGAATCCCGACCACCTTGGCGACGAACGGCACTGTGCGCGAAGCGCGCGGATTGACCTCGAGCACATAGATGTCGCCATCCTTGATGGCGTATTGCGCGTTCATCAAGCCGCCGACCTTGAGCGCCAGCGCCAGCGCACGGGTCTGCCGGTCGAGTTCGGCGATCGCCTCGGCCGAGAGATTGTGCGGCGGCAGCGAGCAGGCGCTATCGCCGGAATGGATGCCGGCTTCCTCGATGTGCTCCATGATGCCGGCGATGTAGGTGTCCTTGCCGTCGGACAGGCAGTCGACGTCGACCTCTACCGCGTCGGTGAGATAGCGGTCGATCAGGAGCGGCCGTTTTTCCGAGACCGCGAATTCCGAAGGCCGGTCGAGATCGGCGGCCAGTCGCGCGACATAGCGCTCGAGCTGATGCGTGTCGTGCACGATTTCCATGGCGCGGCCGCCGAGCACATAGGAGGGCCGGATCACGATCGGGTAGCCGATCGATTCGGCGATGGCGCGGGCTTTTTCCGGCGAGGTGGCGATGCCGCTTTTGGGCTGACGCAGCTTGAGCCGATCGAGCAATTGCTTGAAGCGGTCGCGGTCCTCGGCGAGGTCGATGGCGTCGGGTGAAGTGCCGAGGATCGGCACGTGCGCTTTTTCCAAGGTCTCGGCGAGCTTGAGCGGCGTTTGCCCGCCGAATTGCACGATGACGCCGTGCAGCGTTCCATTGCTGCGCTCGGTATCGAGGATCTCGATCACATCCTCGGCGGTGAGCGGCTCGAAATAGAGGCGATCGGACGTATCGTAATCCGTCGACACCGTCTCCGGATTGCAATTGATCATGATGGTTTCATAGCCCACTTCCTTCAGCGCGAAGCAGGCATGGCAGCAGCAATAATCGAACTCGATGCCCTGGCCGATGCGGTTTGGGCCGCCGCCGAGGATGATGACTTTCTTCTTGTCCGATGGCGCCGCCTCATCGACGGGGCGCCCGGCGAACGGCACTTCGTAGGTCGAATACATATAGGCCGTGGGCGAAGCGAATTCGGCGGCGCAGGTGTCGATGCGCTTGAAGATCGGCCGCACCCCGAGCTCGCGGCGGGCTTTCGAAACCTCTTCGACCGCGAGCCCGGTCAGCTTGCCGAGCCGCGCGTCGGAAAAACCCATTGCCTTGAGCCGGCGCAACACGCTCGCTGTTGTCGGCAGGCCTTTGCCGCGGATCTGCGCTTCCATCTCGATGATGGCGCGGATTTGCGCCAGGAACCACGGATCGATCCGGCAGGCAGTATGGATATCCTCATCGCTCATGCCGAGCCGCATGGCCTGCGCCACTTTAAGAAGGCCATCGGGCGAGGGCGTGCCGAGCGCGGCACGTATGGCGTTCTTGTCGTCGCCCTGATCGAGTCCCGGGATGGCGATCTCATCCAATCCGGTGAGGCCGGTTTCCAGCGAGCGCAGCGCCTTCTGCAGGCTTTCCGCGAAGGTGCGGCCGATCGCCATCACTTCGCCGACCGATTTCATCGAGGTGGTGAGCACCGGCTCGGCGCCGGGAAATTTCTCGAAGGCAAAGCGCGGCACTTTGGTGACGATGTAATCGATCGTCGGCTCGAACGAGGCCGGCGTGGCGCCGCCGGTGATGTCGTTGGCGATCTCGTCGAGCGTATAGCCGACCGCGAGCTTGGCCGCGACCTTGGCGATGGGAAAGCCGGTTGCCTTCGAGGCCAGCGCCGACGAGCGCGACACCCGCGGATTCATCTCGATGATGACCAAGCGGCCGTCCGCCGGATTGACGGCGAACTGCACGTTCGAGCCGCCGGTCTCGACGCCGATCTCGCGCAACACCGCGATCGAGGCGTCGCGCATGATCTGATATTCCTTGTCGGTGAGCGTCAGCGCCGGCGCTATCGTGATCGAATCGCCGGTGTGCACGCCCATCGGATCGATGTTCTCGATCGAGCAGACGATGATGCAATTGTCGTTCTTGTCGCGCACCACCTCCATCTCGAATTCTTTCCAGCCGAGGACCGACTCCTCGATCAGCACTTCGCTGGTCGGCGAGGCGTCGATGCCGCGTTCGACGATTTCTATGAACTCGGCCTTGTTATAGGCAATGCCGCCGCCGGTGCCGCCGAGCGTGAACGAAGGCCGGATGATGGCGGGAAGCCCGATATCTTCGAGCGCTTCGAGCGCCTGGATCAGCGTTTTGATCTGGTGCGAGCGCGGCGTCGCCAGCCCGATCTTGGTCATCGCGTCGCGAAACAGCTTGCGATCCTCGGCCTTGTCGATGGCGTCGGCCGTGGCGCCGATCATCTTGACGCCGAATTTTTCCAGAACGCCCATCTTGCGCAGTGACAGCGCGGTGTTGAGCGCGGTCTGGCCGCCCATGGTCGGCAAGAGCGCGTCCGGGCGTTCCTTCTCGATGATCTTGGCGACAATCTCAGGCGTGATCGGCTCGATATAGGTCGCGTCCGCCAAATCCGGATCGGTCATGATGGTCGCCGGATTGGAATTGACCAGGACGACGCGATAGCCCTCTTCCTTGAGCGCCTTGCAGGCTTGCGTTCCGGAATAATCGAACTCGCACGCCTGGCCGATGACGATCGGGCCCGCGCCAATGATCAGGATCGAGGAGATGTCGGTCCGCTTGGGCATCTGTTCCGCGTGTGAGACAAAAAAAGAGCGCCCTTCAGGCGCGCCGGCGCCGGGGCCCGGCCCCGCGCGAGGGGGTCTTAGACCAGATTCGGCGGGGAGGGAAGGGCGGCTACGATCTGTTGGATATCACGAACGCCACAGCGACATCAGCGGCCCGTTCCGCCCGAACACCGGATCGGTCGCGGGCGGCGGCACTTTCGGGACGGTGATAAGCGCCTTGGCATGCTCGGCTTTGCTGCCCCGGCACAGATTGTATGTGCCGCTCGGCGGATAGGCGCCGATGACGACGAGCGTCGGAGTCTGCACCAGGCATTGATGACCGGTTCCGGCGGGCAGGATGACGACGTCGCCGGGCGCGATCTCGATCTCCTGCCCTTTTTCGCCGCCGAAGCGCACTGTGGCGCGGCCGCGGGCGACGCCCATCGCTTCGTGGATCATCGAATGATAATGCGCGTAGGGATAAATGCCATTGCGCCACATATCGCCCCAGCCATTCGCCGCAAATGCTCTCTCTATTATGTCTTCCGGATCTGGCGATCCGGCGAGACTGATGCCGCCGCGATAAAGCACGAGCGGCAGGGTGGGATTGTTCGGAATCCGCCCGTCGTCGGCGAATGTGTGGGGAATCGGAGCGGGAGCGTTCATCGCGTGTGGAATGACTGCTTAAGGCGCCAGTGGCCCGGCAATCCTACCCGAGTTTAGATTGAAATTGTCTAACGCAATCTCGTTGCCGCCTTGTCCCGGCTTACGCCGGCTTTGCCTCGCGCATCATGCCGACAAATCGCTCGAACAGATAATGGCTATCGCTCGGACCGGGCGACGCCTCGGGGTGGTATTGCACCGAGAACACCGGCCGGTCTTTGAGCGCGAGTCCGCAATTGGAGCCGTCGAACAAAGAGACGTGCGTCTCCACGGCATTGCCCGGCAGCGTCGCGCGGTCGACGGCAAAGCCGTGATTCATGGAGGTGATCTCGACCTTGCCGGTGGTGAGGTCTTTCACCGGATGATTGGCGCCGTGATGGCCTTGATGCATTTTCATGGTCTTGGCGCCGACCGCGAGCCCCAGCATCTGGTGACCGAGACAAATACCGAAGACGGGCTTTTTTCCCATCAGCGTGCGGATCACCGGAACGGCATATTCGCCGGTCGCGGCCGGATCGCCCGGACCGTTGGAGAGGAAAATGCCGTCGGGACTAAGCGCCAGAATGTCGGCGGCGGATGTCGTCGCCGGCACCACCGTCACCTTGCAGGCATTGCCGGCGAGTTGACGCAAAATGTTGCGCTTGATGCCGTAATCGATGGCGACGACATTGAACTCGGCATGATCCTGTCGGCCATAGCCCTGGCCCCAGCGCCACGGTGTTTCGTCCCAGGTGAAACGCTGGCCTGTCGTCACCATCGGCACGAGATCCATGCCGACGAGTCCCGGCCATGCTTTCGCCTCACGCTTGAGCGCGTTGAGGTCGAAATGGCCCGATGGCTCATGTGCGATGACCGCGTTCGGCATGCCCTTCTCGCGGATGAGGGCGGCGAGCGCGCGGGTATCGAGGCCGGCAAGCCCGATGACGCCGCGGCTTTTCAACCAAGTGTCGAGGTCCCGCGTCGCGCGGTAGTTCGACGGCTGCGTGATCGCCGAATGCAGCACGACGCCGCGCGCACCGGGCGTCGCCGCGAGGTTGACCGTCTCGATATCTTCGTCGTTGGTGCCGACATTTCCGATGTGGGGAAACGTGAAGGTGATGATCTGCCCGGCATAGGAGGGATCGGTGAGGATCTCCTGATAGCCGGTCATCGCTGTGTTGAAGCAGACCTCGCCGACGGCATGGCCGGTGTCGCCGAAGCCAATGCCTTCGAGCACGGTGCCGTCCGCGAGCACAAGCAGCGCGGTCGGTTTGGGGTCGTCCCAGAGGGCTTTGGTCGGCGGAGTCTTCGGTTGTGTCTGCATCGGCAAGGGCCTACATCATGCGCACTATTTAGTCTTACGCCGGGCCCACGGGACCGGCCGATCCCGCAATTGTGAAAGGGCCTTAGCCGTGTTGCGCGACGATATCAACAGCGCCTTGAAGGAAGCAATGAAAGCCGGTCAGGCGCGCCGCGTTTCGACGCTCCGCCTCATCAATGCCGCGATTCTACAGCGCGAGACCAGTGGCGCCGAGCGCCTCAAACTGAGCGATGCCGAGATCCTCGACGTGATGGGCAAGATGATCAAGCAGCGCCAGGAATCGTTCGAGATCTATGAAAAGGCCGGCCGCGCCGAGCTGGCTGCCCAGGAGCGCGAAGAGATCGAGATCATCTCGGCCTATCTGCCCAAGCGGATGTCGGATCTCGAAGCCGCCAGCGCAATCTCCACACTGATCAAGGAGCTTGAAGCCGAGACGCTCAAGGACATGGGCCGCACCATGGCGGCGCTCAAGCAGCGTTTCTCCGGGCAGATGGACTTCGGCAATGCCGGCGCGCACGTCAAGAAGCTTCTCGGCGGCGGGTGACGCTGATGTCGTCCTGTCTTGTGCGCGGCGTGCGCAGCGTCGAGCTTGTCGCCACCAATCTCGAAGAGGCGAGCCGCTTCTATGAAAGCGTGTGGGGCCTCGCGCCAGTCGAGACGCGAAACGACTCGCGCTATTTTCGCGGCACCGCACGCTATCATCACCTGCTCGGACTGCATTACGGTTCACAACCCGCAGTCGTGCGCATCGTATTCGATGTCGCCGACCGGTCATCGGTCGATGCGCTGTATCGGAAAATTTCGGTGGCCGGAGCCAAGCCGGGCGCGCCGGCAAAACTGAGCACGCCCGGCGGCGGTTATGGTTTCGGCTGCAAAGATCCGGACGGCCGCAACCTCGCCTTCGTCTGTGAGACCGCCGACCATGCCGATGTGGCGGACCAGCCCGACCGGCCCCGCAAGATCGTCCACGTCAATCTCAATGCGCGCGATTTCGACGCGAGCCTCGCTTTCTTCACCGGGGCGCTCGGCTTTCGCATCATCGACGACAATGCGCCGCTGTGGTTTCTGCATTGTGCGTGCAGCGATCATTGCTCGATCGTGATGGCGAAGACCGGTTTGCCGACGCTCAACCACGTCGCCTTCGAAATGCCCGGCTTCAATTCGGTCATGCGCGGCATGGGGCGCATGAAGGATAATGGCTATCCGATCGAATGGGGTCCAGGCCGGCACGGCCCCGGCGACAACGTGTTCGCCTATTTCTGCGGGCCCGACGAGGTGCCGTTGGAATACTCGGCCGAAGTGCTTCAGGTCGACGATAGTTATGAACCGCGGCCATCCACTTACTGGAAATTCGCGCCCGGCCGCTCCGATCAGTGGGGTATAACGCAGCCCCCCTCGGCGCGCTATTATCGCGTCCAGCGGCTGTTCGGCTTCACCGCCGCCGGCGACCGCCTCGCCTGAACGCCAACACGGGGAGTATGTTAGTGCACCGCTCATTCTTGCTCTTGATCGCAACGGTCCTTGCGTCTGCCGCGGCCGCATTCGGCGCGGCGGCACAAGATTGGCCCACCCGCCCAATCCGCGTGCTGACGACCACGAGCCCCGGCGGAATCAGCGACGTTTTCATGCGCGCGCTCGGTGACAAACTCGGCGCCCGGCTCGGCAAGCCGCTCGTGGTCGAGAACCGGCCCGGCGGCATGCAGAATATCGGCGCCCGGGCCTGTCAGGATTCCACGCCGGACGGCTACACGATCTGCATCATCAATGCCGATCCGATCATCTACAACCAGTTCCTGATCAAGGACATGCCGTTCGATCCGGTGCACGGCTTGCAGCCGATCACCAAGCTATTCGACCTGATCCACGTCCTGGTGGTGAATTCCAATCTGAAGGTGAAGAACGTCGACGAGCTTGTTGCGCTGTCGAAAGCCAAGCCCGGCACGCTGTCATATCTGACGCCCGGCGCGCCGATGGTGCTCTACATGGAGACGTTGAAAAAAGAGCGCGGCGCCGATTGGGTGCGTGTGCCGTTCAAGGGCGGCGGCGAGGCGGTGAATTCGATCCTTTCGGGCTCGACCCCGATCGGCTTAATCGGCGAAGGCAATATCATCGGTCAGATTAGAGCCGGCACGATGACGCCGCTGGTGATGATGAACAACATCCATTCGCCGAATTTCCCCGCGACGCCGACTTTGGAAGAGACTGGCTATCACGGCCCGCCGTCGCGCGGCTGGTACGGCCTGTTCGCGCCGGCCGGCACGCCGCGGCCGATCGTCGACCGTATCGCCACGGAGGTCGCTGCCATCGTCGCCGATCCCGATTTTGCGCAAACGCAACTGAAGGATAAAAGCCTCGTCGGCGCCACCGACACGCCCGACGCGTTCGCCAAGCAGATCGCCGACGACCGCGGTGTCGCCGAACAGGTGGTCAAAGCGGCTGGCATGGGCCCGGGGTGATCAGGCCCGCTTCTTGCGCTTCTGCTGCATATAAGAGCGCAGCACCGCGTTCATGCGCCGCTGATAACCGGCGCCGTTCTTCTTGAAATAATCGAGCACGTCCTCGTCGACTCGTATCGAGATCGCTTTCTTTTTCGGCGGGATGACGAGAACGGCTTCGGACCAATCGAAATCAAACGGCACGGCGTCCGGGTCGTTCCGGACCGCCGCCTCGATTTCTTTGTCAGTGAGCGCGTCGACGGCAGCCCAATCAGTCTTCCCTCGCCGGGGATCGTCCCGTGAGACGATGGTAAAACTCTCGGCTTTCTTTACGTGACGCGCGCCGTGCCGAGATGATCCAGCAGACTTTGCCGCGGATCGTGAACGCGACAGCAACTTCCCGGCCATCGACATATCCGAAGACTTCGTACCTGATTTCGCCATGGCGGTCCGATCGGCGGACAAAAGTGTAGCCGTCGAAAATTCCTTTCATATCCTCGAAATCGATCTCATGGTCGCGCAGGTTGTTTTCGCGCTTCTTTGGATTCCACGCAAAGCCGCGAACAGTTCTTCAATGTCTTCCGCCATAGCGCGATCCGCCCCCAGATGGAGGTTGCGATACAATCAGTATCGCCGAGGGTTCGCTATGACGGTTTCGAAGTTCTCTGAACCGCTCTCTATCGGAGCTTACTTCGTCCGCACCTCGACACGCCGGTATATACACATGTATTTCATGATTGTCAAAGCAGCTTTCTAGGGCGGCGTCTGTGGATAACCGGGACAAGCCCGGTTTTGTCTGGCAGCGCTGCCCGTCCGCCCTATCTTCACGCCACATCCGCGTTACGCTCCCGAATCACCATGCGCTTTACCCCGCAATTCCTCGACGAGCTGCGCGCGCGGCTTCCGGTTTCAGAGGTCGTGGGTAAGCGCGTGAAATTGCGCAAGGCGGGGCGGGAATGGAAGGGGCTGTCGCCGTTCAACAAGGAGAAAACGCCGTCGTTCTTCGTCAATGACCAGAAGGCGATGTGGTTCGACTTCTCCTCGGGCAAGAACGGCAATATTTTCGATTTTCTCATGCTGACCGAGGGGGTGAGCTTCCCGGAAGCGGTCGAGCGGCTGGCGGCGCAGGCCGGTGTGCCGCTGCCGGTGATGACGCGCGAGGCGGCTGCCCACGAGGAGCGCCGCAAGACGCTGCACGACATCGTCGAGCTTGCCGCGAAATTTTTCGAAGCAACGCTGGCGTCGCGTCATGGCGCCCGCGGCCGCGGCTATCTGCTCGACCGCGGTCTGCATGCCGCGACGCAGCTCAAATTCCGCCTCGGCTATGCGCCGGGCGAGCAATACGCGCTCAAGGAGCATCTCGGCGCAGCGAAAATCTCGGTCGAGGACATGGCGGAAGCCGGGCTCGTCGTTACCGGCGAAGATATTCCGGTGCCCTACGACCGCTTCCGCGACCGCGTCATGTTTCCGATCAGCGATTGGCGCGGCCGCGTCATCGCCTTTGGCGGCCGCGCGCTCGATAAGGACGTGTCGGCGAAGTATCTCAATTCGCCGGAGACGCCGCTCTTCCACAAAGGCGCGACGCTTTACAACATCGCCAGCGCGCGCAAAGCCGCCCATGAAGGTGCCCGCCTCATCGCGGTCGAAGGTTATATCGACGTCATCGCCATGGTGACGGCGGGCTTCGAGGCGACCGTCGCACCGCTCGGCACCGCGCTCACTGCCGATCAGCTCGCATTGATGTGGCGGATGGCCGACGAGCCGATCCTGTGCTTCGACGGCGACGACGCCGGCAGGCGAGCGGCTTACCGCGCGATCGATATGGCGTTGCCGCTACTCAAGCCCGGCAAGAGCCTCAAATTTGCGGCGCTCCCGGACGGCCAGGATCCCGACGATCTCGCCCGTTCCGGCGGCCGCGAGGCGATCGAGGACGTGCTCGGCTCGGCGCGTCCGCTCGCGCATATGCTGTGGGCGCGCGAGAGCGAAGCGGGGCCCAGCGATACGCCGGAGCGGCGCGCCGCGCTCGAGGCGCGCATCGGCGAAGTGACGGGAGCCATCGCAGACGAGGCGGTGCGCCGCTATTACAAGCAGGATTTTTCCGCGCGCTTGCGCCGAATGTTCGCGCCGCAAATGTTCGCCGCGAAAAACAATGCGGCGCGCCGGCGCAACTTCAACGACAAGGGTTTTGAAGGCAGGCCGCGCCGCGGCGGTGATGCTGATCGCTTCGCGGCCCCGGTGCTGAGCCGCGACGAAGCTTATGTGGTGGCGAGCGCGCAACTTGCGGCGAGCCCGCTGCATCGCGGCCATCGCGCGGCGATCCCGCTGCGGGAGGCGCTGATCCTGCAAGCGGCGATGAACCATCCCTGGCTGCTCCACGATCACCTCGAGGAACTCGCCGAGGCCGAATTCCGCCATGCCGACACGCAGAAGCTCAAAAGCGCCCTGATCGACGTTTTCGCCCACCATTTCGCCGAGGATTTTGCCCAAAAAAGCGGAAACGTCGGCGAGGGTGCAAGATCCGAAGAGGCTGCCGCGCTTGCGGCCGAGCTCACGCGCCGGGGTTTTGCCGACTTGCTCGGGCGCATCGCGCGCACCATCACGACGCTGTCGGTCTGGGGCTCCCAGCCGCAAGCCGCCCACGACGATGTTTTGCAGACCTGGAAGCAGCTTGTCGCCTTGCATCGGCAATGGCATTCCCTAACTAGGGAACTGAAGGACGCGGAAATGGCGCTGGGCCAGGACAATACGGAAGCGAACTACGCGCGCCTGCGCGACGTCAAAGCCCGCCTGTCCTCGCTCGATGGAACCGAGGCCCTGATCGAGGGCTTTGGCGCGTCGTCGGGCCGGGCCTCGCGGTCGCTGTAATTTTCCTCCCCTTTTCAGGGGGGAGGGCTAAACGGCGAAGGGACTAAAAGGCGAAGGGACTAAAAGGCCACCCTCGCGGTTGTGGTTAGTCGGAGCTTAACGGAGTTCCGACAGATTCGGCCTCGATTCGGGTGGTGCGCGCTGGATTTCCGGCTCGCACTGCCCTTTTCGGCCGTTGGCAGGCAGCCGGCGGCCCAACAACAAGGGGATAATGGGCTTCGGCCCGGTCCCGGCGTCCGGTTCGCCTGCGGCGTGAGACTCACGCCATAGGGTAGGGGACGAAAGACGCGCCCCAGCTAGGCGCGTACCTGGAGAAGAGCATGGCATCGAAGAGCGTCGCCACCAAGATCGTCGCGAGCAAGCCCAAAGTGGTTCCGCCGAAGGACTCCGACGCCCCGGAGAAGGAAACCCCGGAAACGCCCGATGCCCCGCTGCCCGTGCTCGATCTGTCCGATGCCGCCGTCAAGAAGATGATCAAGCAGGCCAAGAAGCGCGGCTACGTCACCTATGAGCAGCTCAATGCCGTCATGCCGTCCGAGGAGGTGACCTCCGAGAAGATCGAGGACGTGCTGGCGATGATGAACGAGATGGGCATCAACGTCGTCGAGACCGAGGAAGCCGAAGCCGACGGCGAGGGCGAGGAAGCCGCCGACGAGCCGGAGGAGGAAGAATCCGAGTCCGGCGAGATCGTCGTCGCCACCCCTAAGGCGCCGGCAAAATCCGAAGCCAAGGAGCCGGCCGAGCGCACCGACGACCCGGTGCGGATGTATCTGCGCGAAATGGGCTCGGTGGAGCTGTTGTCCCGCGAGGGCGAGATCGCGATAGCCAAGCGCATCGAGGCCGGCCGCGAGGCGATGATCGCAGGGCTATGCGAGAGCCCGCTGTCGTTCCAGGCCGTCATCATCTGGCGTGACGAATTGAACGAGGGGAAAGTCTTCCTCCGCGACATTATCGATCTTGAAGCCACCTATGCCGGCCCTGACGCCAAACAGGTGGCGCCCGGCGTCGCGCCTGGAGCTGATGGCGCGCCCGGTGTGCCTGGCGCGATGCCCGGCGCGCCGGGTTTTGTGCCGCAGCCGATACAGGCGGTAGCGCCGCCGTCGGCGCCGCCCGGCGCCACGCCGTTCAAGCCGCAACCGGCCCCCGGCGCCGGTGAGGAAGGCGGCGAAGAAGCCGCCATCTCCGACAACGACCTCGACGAGGACGAACTCGAAAATTCGATGTCGCTTGCCGCCATCGAGGCCGAGCTCAAGCCCAAAGTGCTTGAGACCTTCGACAACATCGCGGATTCGTTCAAGCGGCTGCGCCGCCTGCAAGAGCTCGATATCCAGGGCAAGCTTCACAACGAAACGCTGTCTCCCGCGCAGGAGCGCAAGTCGAAGAAGCTCAAGGAAGAGATTATTCAAGAAGTGAAGTCGCTGCGGCTTAACCAGGCGCGCATCGATGCACTGGTCGAGCAGCTTTACGACATCAACAAGCGGCTGGTCGGCCACGAAGGCCGGCTGATGCGGCTCGCCGAAAGCCATGGCGTGTCCCGCGAGGATTTCTTGCGCAACTATCAGAGTTCCGAGCTCGATCCGCGCTGGCTCAACCGCGTCTCGAAACTTTCGGCAAAAGGCTGGAAGAATTTCGTCGCCCGCGATAAGGACCGCATCAAGGAACTGCGCACGCACATTCACACGCTCGCGTCCGAGACCGGGCTCGAGATCGGCGAGTTCCGCAAGCTCGTGCACATGGTGCAGAAGGGCGAGCGCGAAGCGCGCCAGGCCAAGAAGGAAATGGTCGAAGCGAATCTTCGCCTCGTCATCTCCATCGCCAAGAAATACACCAATCGCGGCCTGCAATTCCTCGACCTGATCCAGGAAGGAAATATCGGGCTGATGAAGGCGGTCGATAAATTCGAATACCGCCGCGGCTACAAGTTCTCGACCTATGCGACGTGGTGGATTCGCCAGGCCATCACGCGTTCGATCGCCGACCAGGCGCGCACCATCCGCATCCCGGTGCACATGATCGAGACCATCAACAAGATCGTGCGTACCTCGCGCCAGATGCTCAACGAGATCGGCCGCGAGCCGACGCCGGAGGAATTGGCGGAAAAGCTCGGCATGCCGCTCGAAAAAGTGCGCAAGGTCTTGAAAATCGCCAAGGAGCCGCTGTCGCTGGAGACCCCGATCGGCGACGAGGAGGATTCCCACCTCGGCGATTTCATCGAGGACAAGAACGCCATCCTGCCGATCGACGCCGCGATCCAATCGAACCTGCGCGAGACCACAACACGGGTGCTTGCTTCTCTCACGCCAAGAGAAGAGCGCGTGCTGCGCATGCGCTTCGGCATCGGCATGAACACCGACCACACGCTGGAAGAAGTCGGCCAGCAATTCTCGGTGACCCGCGAGCGCATCCG